>WNFM01122056.1_pt1 | contig 12289 bp, 16 predicted proteins | sample 5400271 | NCBI WGS metagenome assembly WNFM01 (sample SAMN13153352, study PRJNA577476) | soil metagenome | isolation source: 60 cm saprolite on Douglas fir-dominated hillslope | place: USA:California | collected 2013-09-17 | reverse complement strand
TCGCGCCGGGCTCGAGAGCGGGGAGTCCCTTCGCATCGAAAGCCTTGATGCCGTCGACGATCTGAGCTTTGGATAATCCCGCGAGTACCAATTCCGTTCTCTTGAAAGTCAGCGGCAGGATCGAGCGCACGGCGGCTGGATTAAAGCAGATTGGACCACGCATCTTTGGATTCCAGAACTGCGGAAAGTCAAATGGGGACATCCAGGACCGCTCCACAAGGCAGACAAAACCATTCTTGCCTTTGACGGCAGTTTCATATCCATGCGGTCCGAGCACCATGACTTCGGCATCCGTTGAGATCGAGGGAGGCGCTGCACTACGGGCCAGCGCAATTTCGGCATTTCGATCGGCGATCAGGTACTGAGCGATGGGAGCCATTTTGAGGTACGGCGCGGGGGCCTCTTGAGAGCGTGCCTGAAGAGAAAGGCTCAGGAGCGCAGTTACAAGAATTGTTGCGAAATTAATTGCCTTCAAAATGTTTCTGCCTGTGCTCATAGTTACTTCTCCTCTGCAATCCTCCTATGAAATCCGTCCAGCGCCTGGGCGCGAGGCTCTCTTTGCCGGATCGCAAGAGTCGCATTGGTCATTGTTATATCGACGTTATACCGACTAGTTGGCTGTTCTGTCTAGCGGTCGCGTCCGAGAGGGAACTGACCGCGGCAGCATTCCGGCGAAGTAAGGCTGGTGTGATCCGGGAGAGAGTCTCGTTTGCCCGGATTAACTTGGTTGCGACTCGCGGGCGTGGCGAATTATTCGTGGCGCTCGCGAGTTTTTTTTTGCGGCGGGAACTTGCGCTAAGTATAAGTATTGGACTGGCGGCGGGAAAGGTTACTGGATCAGGGTGCTTTGGCTGGCGACGCATTTCCACTTGCCGTCGCGTTTCACCCAAGAGTCGGTGAAGCGGGCTCGGCGCGTATACGGCTTGCCTTTTGTGGCGCCGGTTTCACGGTAGACGCCAGAGACGATGCCCGTGGCGCCGTAGACGTAGGCTTTCATTCCTTCGTCATAGAGGTGGTCGGGCTTCGCGGCGGGGTTGGCCACGGAGCGGAGATACTCGGTTTTGTTTTTGAGCGAGCCGTCGTAATCCACATAGACAAGTGTGTCTTCAAAAAGCGAGGTGATGGCGGCGGGGTCGGTGCCGGCTTCAGCCTGATTCCAGGCGCGCTCGAGCTGGATGAGTTGGGTTTCGTCGTCGGCAGGTTTTGAATCGCCGTGCACTAGCGCCGCAGCGCCGAGCGCCAACATGGCCACGAAAAGAGCGCACGTTTTCATGAAGGGTTCCTCCATCCGTAAATCCATCCATCAGGTGAGGCAAATCGGAAGATAGAGTACCACTTCCCAAAGATCCGGCAGGCTCTCTGGTGAACTTTCCAGTTGCGAGCCGCGGCAGCGGTCAGTGTTCTTCGGGCTTGGGTTCGGGGGAGGCGCCGCCGAGGTGATCGTGAACAGCTTGGCGGCAGTAGTCGCGGACGCTTTGGCGGAAGCGGTCGCGTTCTTCGGGGGACATGCGGCCGAAGTGTCCTCCCATGCCGGTGCCGAATCGGAAGCCTCTGCGGCGATGCCAGCCGAATCCGCCGAAGAGGACGCGGCAGAGCGCGAGGAGGCCGAGGGCTTGCCAGAAGGTGAGTTCGTGCCAGCTGAAGAGAGGCGGCATTAGCCAGTTCCAGAGATGCAGAACGATTTCGCCGCCGATGAAGGCGAAGAGGAGCATTCCGAGGAATGCCAGTGGAACGATGAAAAGAATTTTGATTAATTTTCCGGCCATAGTGCCTCCCTACGTTTTTGTAAAGTCGTCGTAAATGTCTTGCAGCCGCTCGCGGAGATGCAAGACCGCGTAGCGTTTGCGCGATAAGAGCGTGTTCATGCCTACGCCGGTGCGGGCGGCGATTTCCTTGAAGCTGCGCCCTTCGATTTCGTGGGCGACGAAGACTTCGCGCTGCTCCGATGGCAATTCGCTGATCGCGAGATCGAAGGCGGCGAGGAGAACGCCGCGGGCGTAAACCGCGTCGGGACCTGCGTCAGGCGACGGGAGCAGGTCTTCAAAGTGCAGCGAGTCTTCGTTTTCACCTTCGTCGGCGAAACCCAGATCGCTGAACAGCACCGATTTCTTCTTGCGGAAAAGATCGATGATGCGATTGCGGGCTACGCGAAAGAGCCAGCCAGTGATGTGGTCGATGGGCATCAGCAGGCGATTGGCTTCCACGAGTTCGTAGAAGACGTCCTGGAGAATGTCATCGGCGTCGCGCGGATCAGGGACGCGCCGGCGGATGAAATTGAGGAGCCGGGAGCGTTCCTGATTCACGACCTGGGAGATGCGCTGATCCTGATCCGCCATCGGCCGCAGTTTACTGAGCGCTTCGTCCATCTACCAGTGAAGACGAACGCGGAGGTGAAATATTGTGGGGCTTGGGGTCTTTTGGAAACGAGAGGTGGGAGCAACCCAAGAGGGCCGGGCGAGCCCGGCCCCTACAAGGGGATGGCGTTATAGGTTCGGCGAAGAACGGCCCGCCACGGTCGGCGGGCCCTACACAAGCGGAAGAGAAGAGTGCCTGTGCCGCGGGGAAACGGGTAAACAAGAAGCTTGGAGGCCCGACGGCGATTCACGGGTCGAGGGGCGGAGTCACCTAAGGATTTTTGGAGCGCGCCGCTAATTGCCTGCGGCGCGGGAAGTGGCAAAACTGCCGACCGCGGCGGCTTCGGTGTCGTAAACATCGAAGACGGTAATCAGTTTGGTCAGTTGCATGACTTCGTTGAATTTGTGGCCGAGATTGCAAAGGAGCACGGAGGCTCCAGCGGTTTTGGCGCTGAGATGAGCGGCGACCAAGGTGCCGAGGCCCGAGCTGTCGATGTAATCGATATCGGCCATGTTGAGAACGATTTTAGTCGCTCCGCCAGTTGCGAGGCTCTTGAGCTTCTCGCGTAGAGCGTTACTTTCTTCGCCCAGGACAATGCGGCCGGACAATGCGAGTACGTTGACGCCGTCGACAACGGTTTCGGTGATGTGTAGAGACATGAAGACCCTCCGTCGCCGGCGACAGGGGACGCGACGACATAGGGAAGTAGAGCATATAGGGGCGGGGGTGGATACGTAAAAAGAATGGTGGTTGGGAGGCAAGGGGATCCAGGTCCAGGAGGGACTCGTGTGAAATTCAAGAGGAGCCGCCGAGAGGAACCCAAGAGGGCCGGGCGAGCCCGGCCCCTACAAAGTGGACAGGAAGAAGGCGGGCCCTACGGGATGGTCTTGCAGTTGATTAGATTGCTGGGGCGCGGGGATTCTTGCGGCGGAGGAGGGCGGCGGAGATTAGAGTAATGATTAGGCCGACGGGGAGGGGCTCCATGAAGGTGTAGGCCATGTTGACGAAGGGGTTCTGGTAGAGCTGCTGAGAGCGCTGTATCTCAGCAACTTTCGCGGCGGTGGTGGCGGGGTCAAGTCCGGAGGACTGGACCTTGTGAATCTGCGCGGCGAAATAGCTGTCCATGAAGTGGGGCATGAAGTTGAAGTAGAGGACCTCCCACATGGCGACGTAACAGACGGTGGTGACAAGGGCAATCAGGATGCCGCAGGCGAAGGCGCGGCCGAAGGAGATTTGGCCGGCGAGGGTGTTGTCACGGTAGCTGCGGATGCCGAAGTAGATGAGCAGGAACGACGCCACCATGATGGTGTAGCCGAGAGCCATGCTGTGGCCGGTGCCGATCTTGTCGGCGAGAAGAAGCGAGCCGCCCATCAGGACGGAGATGATGAGGCCGGCGATTAGGCCGAAGGTGAGGACGGTCTTTCTCATGGAAGTTAAGTTCTCCTTTTTTGAGAATTAAGGGTTCGCGTGTCCGAAATATGAACGAGCATGCGTGGGCTGCGGACAGTATTCCTAGGACTTTGGCGGTTCCCAGAGCTCAATGCGGTTGCCGTCCGGGTCGGTGATCCAGGCGAAGCGGCCGTAGTCGGCGTTTTCGCGGTGGGGATCGATTGTGACGCCTGAATTTTTGAGGTCTTCGAGCAGCGCGTCGAGATTGTCAACGCGGTAGTTGAACATGAACCCAGCTTTGCTATCGCCGAAATACTTGGTTGTATGCGGAAAGATGGACCAAGTCGTGAGGCCTTCGGGACCGGGCTGAGTGCCGTCGGCAGCCTGTAGTTCGCGCCATTGAAACACTGCGCCGCCGGCGTTCGGATCGCGCTGGATGCCGAGGTGCTTCTCGTACCAGTCGTAGAGCTGCTGCGGGTTTTCTGATTTGAAAAAAATTCCGCCAATGCCGGTTACGCGTTTCATGATGCTCCTTTCTGGTGAACAGCTATTCAAGTTGCGGAAGTTTAGCCGAAGAGGGGTTGGTTGTCGTCATACTTTTGGATGATTTTGGGGTGGGAAGGAGGAAAATCACGCTTTCGGGTGACGGAAGCGCTAGGGGATGATGCGGGAGGTCTTGGCGATCTGGACGGCCTGAGTGCGGCGCCGAGCGCCGAGTTTGTCGAAGAGGCGGCTTGAGTGGGTTTTGACGGTGTTTTCGCTGACGAAGAGGCGGGCGGCGATTTCGCGGTTGCTGAGGCCGGCGGCGATGAGGGCGAGGATTTCGAGTTCACGCGGGGTGACGGCGAGTTCGGTGAGGCGGGCTTCGTTGAGGACGAAGGGCTCGGAGGGTTGTGCGGGGATTTCCTTGATGATGATGGAAGGCTTTTTGCGGGTGAGGGTAAGGCCGAGCCAGATGCCGAGGGCGGAGAATAGCGCGGCGATTAGCGCGCCGTAGAGTTCAAAGGAGTGTTCGATGACGAGGAAGCGGTACTCTGTGAGCTTCAGGATGAGGATGAGCAGGCCGCCTGTTAGACCGTAGAGGAGGATGTCGCGGAAGGCGCGACGGCGGGAATACTGGGGAGAATCTGTCACAGCGTTCATGGGAGGAATGATAGCTTTCTTCAGGATTTAACGCCCACTTTTGTGAGCATGGTGGCTCGTCCCGGCGGAAGTTCGGTGGGAGTGAGGAATGGAATGGATTGCACGCTTTGGCGGCAGAAGTCGGAAAGGTATTATGTGAGGGTTGAGCGATTCACGGATTGGCGCAAGAGGAGGGTGTCCGGTGCCTTTGGAAATCACGCAGCGGGAAACGAATGGAATCTACGTGCTGACGCTTAGTGGGCGTCTTGTGCTGGGGCCAGAGAGCATTGGGCTGCGCACAACGATCGACAATCTTCTGTCGTCGGGCGCGGCTAGAATTGTTGTTGGCCTGGAGCACGTCAATTTTGTTGACAGCGCCGGGATCGGCACGCTGATAGAAATACATCGAAAGACAAACGCCAAAGGCGGCCGGCTGGTGCTCGCGAACCTCGGCCCGAAGTTGCGGCAGGCGTTGGAAATGGCCCGGCTTCTGCCCATATTTGAAACGCACGCGACCGAAACCGACGCGGTTGGCAGCTTCTGAGTAGTAGCCGTTCCCGATTCAGGCAGTGGTCGGTCAGACGCTGATTTTAGCAATGGCGCCTTGAGGCGAGCGGGTTGGATCGCGCTTTTCTGGAATGAAATCACGAACGTAACGGCGGCAATGGAGAATTGTGATGGCCGTTTTCGAGCGCCAAGAAAATGCCAAGACCCAGGAGCGCGGCAAACAGGTCAGGAGCAGCCTTGGGCGATGCCAATCCAGCGGACAAGATCACCAGAACGTCGACCAGGAAAATCGTCTCGACAATCGCTGGAAGAATCGCAATCAGGGGATGCCCGGTGTAGAAATATCCGCCGGCTGGAAGAAAGATGGAGCGCAAGACCATGGTTTTTTCGTTCTTGAAGGTTAGGCCGCAACCAACGCAGGAATATTGCCGCTCGGTCAGAACACCACAGCAGTCGGGGCAAAGTTGAACGGGGCCATGGGCCGAGGTTTGTTCCCCGGAGGAGGCAGGAAGCAGTGCGGAGGCTATTGCGGCAAGTTTCTTAGCGTCTGCACGGCGAAAATTGGTGTACGTGGACTTGGCGCCGTTCTTGAATTTGAAAGTAACGTTTCTAACGAGCAAGCCTTTGGCCTTAACTTCCTCAAGATCGCCCCAGTGCACCGCTCGGACACTCTCCCGCCAGTTTCCGTCGCGTTTGACTGGAAGGAATAGGAGACGCTTGTTGGTCACGACGACTACGCAGGCTGCCAAAAGCGCGGTCCACCATGCGGCAGTGACTTGTTCGAGGATTGACAGCGGACTGCGGGCCGTCATTGCATAGAGGATAGTTTCGCCAGGCAGCAAGATGCGCTGCAATACTGGGCAAAGTTTCTGCAGTATTTTCCTGGTGCGTTTTTGAACGGATTCTTTTTGCTCCCCATTGTCGTCCGTAGAGAGCACATCACTGCGGATAGAAACACCATCGAGCATTTCGGTGCGAGCAAGTAGGTTCTCGTGGATGCGAAAATCAGCGGCGGGCACATTGACCTCCGAGTGCGGAATAATCCAAAGCGTAACGTAGCTTCCTGTGAAAAAGAAGATAAGGGGCAGAGAGGCTTGCCCTAAAAGTAAGGAGTTCTGCTGATACCAAATCGGGGGAGTCTTCCCCATATGCTTGGGCCCGCAGCGGTTAAGGGAGAAGCAGATACTAGCGGGAGCAGGCCGAACGCAGCTAATTTCACATAGAATTGGGCCTCCCGGTTTGCGTGGGAGTTAAGGAATTGAGTTGTTGCAGGCGAGGAGTCCAAGATGATCGTGTCTGTATTTATCGGGACCAGCGTTGACGGTTTTATTGCGCGACAGAATGGCAGCTACGACTTTCTGCCCGAGGGGGGTGGCGAGCCGCACGGCTACAGCGAGTTTATGGCCAGCGTCGATACGTTGGTGATAGGCCGCCATACCTTCGAGGCAGTTCTAGCCCTTCCGGCCTGGCCGTATGGCGGCAAAAATGTGGTGGTGCTCAGCAGCAAACCGGTGGATTTTTCCGGGGTGCGAGGGAATACGGTTCAGCGGATGGCGGGGTCTCCCGCGACGGTCGTTGCCACCCTCGCTGCGAAAGGCGCCCAGCATGTGTACGTCGACGGAGGAATTACGATTCAAGGATTCCTGCGCGATGGACTTATTCAACGTCTGATCATCACGCGGGTGCCTGTGCTTATCGGAGAGGGAATTCCCCTGTTTGGCTCATTATCGCGAGATGTTCAACTACGTCACATCGCGACGCAGCAGTACAAGAGCGGCCTGGTTAAAAGCGAGTATCAGGTTATTTCCTAACCTGCAGAAGACTTCGGTCACGGAAGTGGACGTACCACAACTGGCCAGTCGGTATGGCGCTAAAGGACTTGAGAGGCTCACTCCGGAGACTCAGGGTCAAAATGCGAACCAGGATCAGGCGTGATTGGATTACCTGGTGGGCTCCAAACCAGTTTTGAGGATGGCGGCGTAAGCGGCTGGCGACGCAAGCCATTGAATGAGCCGCTTAGCGGCCACTGGATTCTTTGCGGTTATCGGGGATACCTGCGGCGAAAGAGGTGACTCGCTGTTCTCCGGGCGGCAGAGGTCCAACAATGTCGATTCCTTTTACAGGTAGAAGCTCACTAATCTGTTGGAAGCCGATCTCGGCGATTCCCGACGCGACCGCCTCGCCTACGGGGGTGGCCTCGATTTTTATGACCTTACCTTTAATACGGTCGGCAATCCCGAGTTTCTGAAACAACTCAGTGGTCAGATAGACGCCGCTGTCACTCTCAGAACAGGCAATCGATTTTGCTCCGAGTAAGGTCTTCTTCAGAGCATCGAGGGAGCTGATGTCAGGTTTGGACGCTCCGGCTTTGACGGCCATAGCGATGTTCGATCTGGCCAGGTCGGCCCGGCCATCCGCGCGCACCTTGCCCTCTTTGATCAGCTCATCGAGCCTGGGAGCGGCCATGATAATGACATCGATTTCCTCACCGCGATTGAGGCGCATCGGAATGGCGTTATGCGTAGCGCCCATGGAAGGACCGTATTCCGTGACCAGTACGTCGTGCGTGGCGCGTTCATATTCCGGGACCAATTCCAGATAGGCAGGTTTGAAGGTTGCGGATGTCACGACCTTGATCTCATCGGCCCGTACGGCAGAGACCATGAGAAGCCCACAGGCCAATCCTGCAACCGCGATCCGCACGAAATTCGCAGGACAAATGGTTTTCATCAGATCTCTCCTCCGCACAGTTACTGTGGGGAAGATTTTATATATTCTTCTTCAATTTCGTCGAATCGCTCGACAAAGCATTAAATAACGAAGTCGCGTTAAATAGCGAAGTCCATGAAATTTGGAACCGCAAGAATTAGCAGATGTCGCATGGTGCCTGAATGGGGCGCTAACTGTACATGCGGGCACGGGGATCAAGTTTTGCGGTGCTCCGAGCTGCAGGATTTTTTTAGGCAGAAGGGTTGGTTAGCCGGGTGCTTTTTCGGCTAGGAGAACGGGTTCGGGGGCGAGGGTTGAGGCCTGAGCCCGGGCAAGGGCTGGCTTTGTGCGGCGGAGATCCGGCCATTGGAGGACGATGTCGGCGAAAAGGAGGGAGAAGGCAAGGCAGGCCCAGACGAGGGTTTCGGTGACGGATTTGCCGAGATTTTCCCAACCTGTGACTCCGGAGATGACCCGAACTTCCAGAAAGACGATGGCGACGGCGAAGCTGCGGACCATCCATTGGCGGTGCAGTTGGACTTTGCCTCTGAGAATGAACATTAGGGCGATGGCGGTGGTGGCCATCCAGAGAGCGGCGTCGGTGGCGGCGGCAAAGCTGAAGGAACGCGGGGAGCCCATGCGCTCTTCGAAATACTGGATGTAGGTGCCGAGCGGGCCGGCGATAAAGACACCGGTGACGTAGATGCGGCCGACGACGCGATGGAATTTAGCGTAACGCTGGCGAAGGCGATCGGAGAATTGCATGGGGCCGAGAATGAGGGCGCAGGCGCCGGCGATACCGTGGGGCAGGAGCCACCACTTGAAGGTCTGGATGTGGGGCCATTCGGCATCCTTGGCGTCGAGGAGAAAGCGTTCATTGTGGCCGAGAACATAGGCGACCATGAGGCCGATGAAGGCGAAGAGAAAATATTTCGGGCGGAGCAGGGAAGAACGGGAAAGCGAGCTGGCTTGATCCAAACGGGTGCTCCTTTGTTGAAACCTGTTGAGGCGAGAAAGGGGGGCCGACTGCTTATGCGTTGCGAGGAGAGTAGCGTGTCGGGTGGGGTTATGCAAATGGAAGATTGGGCTGCGTAATTCTGGCCGAGGCGCGGGCGTAGTAGATTACGGAGCCCATCGTGGACCCGCTAAGCGCGCTGCTCGAAATATTTTTGGAAATTATAGGTGAAGCTCTGTTTGAGTTCCTGGCGGAGTTCATCGGCGTTTTAATATTGAGAGGGCTTTCGGAGGTTTTCGATACTTCTGAATTCAAGAGCCCCCTGCTGGCAGGTTGGGGATACATGTTCCTGGGTGGAGTGACCGGTTGCCTGAGCCTGTTGCTGTTCCCGCACCCACTGTTTCATCCTTCGCGAATTCCGGGGTTGAGCGTGATAGTCAGCCCCGTGCTTGCGGGACTGGGAATGTGGTTGGTGGGCGCGGTTCTACGGAAACGCAATAAGAGGGTGATGCAGATTGAAAGTTTCTGGTACGGATCTGCGTTTGCGTTCGGAATGGCGATTGTGCGATTTCTTTTCGCGATGATGGCATAGGGTTGCAAATTATTTAAGACGGAAAGATGAACATACAGGCAAGAGGGCGGCCTGAAGCCGCCCCTACGAGGAGGAGTTTGGTTGGAGGAGGCCTCAGGTATTTCACTGAGGCAGAATACGGTGATTGTTGGATTTATCGGCGTGCGATCATGCAGCAAACTCTCCTTGTTTTCGATTCGGTTGAACGGGTGAAATGAAGGCCGAACCGAACAGCGCCCAGCAGAGATTGTAAGGAGGGCGGCTTCAGTGAGTGGAATTGCGAGTTCAGTTCCATCGCGGCGGCGGATGATGAGATTGCCGGCGATGGGGGATGTGTGGGTTTACTGGGAGTGCGGAGGATTTGGCGACGTGTCGAGAGTGCGCGATCTGAGCACGGGCGGGATCTTCATCGAAACTTCGCGAGGCAGAAAAAAGGGGGAATTGGTTCAGGTTCATTTTCTGGTGCCAGAGGGGCAGATCAGCCTGGACGGGGTGGTGGCGCAGGCGAAGCCATCCGAAGGACTCGGACTGAAATTTCAGGGGTTGGCCACGCGGGACATTACCAAACTTAATTTGCTGGTGGAGCGGGTGCGAGCGGCGTTTCGGCATTGAACCGAGATGGTATCGGGGAAGATCAAACCGGAAACTAGGTATCCGGAAGAGCGCTTGAGGACGGCGTGGGGAGCGCGTGGCGCAGGCGGGCTGAAAACCGAACTTCAGGTTGAATCATAGGCACAAAAGAAATCTCCAGACTGACAGCAGCGCAAGAGATGCGGTATCATAGATTTGGCCGGAGGAAAGAGATTCCGGCCCGACCCACATCCAGCCCAATGCTGCGGCGCCAGAAATCCCAGCGGCTAGCCTGCAGCAGCAAGATCCGGGAAACCCTGGCAAACCCGGAAATATCCCAAGGCAACAAGACAACTATTAAGGAGGAGGAGATTCTCATGGTGAGAACGATAGGGTTGCGAATGATGGGGTTGCTGCTTGGAGTTTTGTTCGTGGCGCTGCTGCCCGCGGCGGCGCAGGACGACAAAGTGGAAGTGTTCGGCGGGTATTCGTATATGAGGTTCCGGCCTTCGCCCGATGTGAATTTGAATGGGTGGGAAGCGTCGGTGCAGTATAAATTCAGGGACTGGATTGGGGGAGTGGCGGACTTCGACGGGCACTATGGATCGCAATTCGGAGTTGGGGAGTCCGTGCATTCGTTCCTGTTCGGGCCACAGGTGTCGCTGCCTTCGAAGGTGTCGCCGTTTGCGCACGTGCTGTTGGGCGGAGCGCATTTCAGCGCATCGGGATTCAGTGACAGTGCCTTTTCAATGGCGATTGGCGGAGGGATGGATTACCAAGTCAACGAGCGATTCAGCTGGCGGATTATCCAGGGGGATTATCTGCTGACAAAGTTCTTCAGCGACACACAGAATAACGGAAGGATCTCGACGGGGATCATTTACCGGTTCTAGGAAAGGTTACCCGGTTAGACGACTCCCCGATCAGCCGGTAATCTCATAGGGTCACAGGGCGTTCCCAGTGGGGTTTGATTCAAAGGATCAAACCCTACTTCAATGGGGGCGCCTTTTTTTTAGGTGAAGGAGTTGCAGGAAATTCCAGTGGAAATGTGAGTGGCGAAGGCTTACAATGCGTACCATACCGTACTGAACGGTACCGTACCCTGCCGCGGAGTACCCGGCCCTCGGAGCGATGTATGCAAGCTGTCCGGCGGTCGCCGAAACGACAAATTCGCGGTTCCAAGCTCATCCGGCTATTTGACCCCAATGAGTTTCTGGCGAATGCCGGGCTCGGCAGGACCGTACGCAAATTCAAACCAAGGCAAATTATTTTTTCGCAGGGAGACGCGAGCGACGCCGTCTTTTACATTCAAGAGGGGCGGGTACGGCTAAGCGTACTCTCCAAGCAGGGCAAAGAGGCGACGATCGCGCTGCTGGGGCCGGGAGATTTTCTGGGGGAAGGCTGCATTGCTACCGACCAGCCAGTGCGCATGGTAAGCGCAGCCGCGACCACTGAGTGCTCCTTACTGAAGATTGAGAAGAATGAGATGCTGAGGACTCTGCATCAAGAACACCAGTTTTCGGACCTTTTTGTAGCGTACATGGTGCAGCGCCACAACCGCACGCAAGCCGACCTGGTGGATCAACTGTTCAATTCGAGCGAAAAAAGGCTGGCACGGGCGTTGCTGGTGCTGGCGCATTTCGGAAAGGGAGACAGTCCCGAGGAAGTGACGCCGAACGTCAGCCAGGCGACGCTGGCGGAAATGATCGGCACGACGCGATCGCGAGTAAATTTTTTCATGAACAAATTCAGGAAGCTCGGGTTTATCACCTACAACGGGAGCCTGCGGGTGCACAGTTCGCTGCTCAGCGTTGTGCTCCACGAGTAATCCAACAAAAACGGCGAGATGGTTGATATCGTCCATCGGGTCCGCCCAACCTTCAGGACAATATCGCGCCATCTCGCCGTCTCGTGCGGCATTTCAGAGGGGGTAATCAGTGCGAGCTGTTCAGAATGAACAGGTTTGAGGGATCCCTGTTCTGCTCCTTTTTTGCACGATGTTATCCTCCCCTAATGAGCCGCAAAGGCGTTTAATGGCCTAATGGACCCAACCAAAAGCTTTCAAGGCCAGGTGAGACAATTGACGAACATTCTTCCATTCGGCTGAATCA
>WNFM01221263.1_pt2 | contig 12291 bp, 8 predicted proteins | sample 5400271 | NCBI WGS metagenome assembly WNFM01 (sample SAMN13153352, study PRJNA577476) | soil metagenome | isolation source: 60 cm saprolite on Douglas fir-dominated hillslope | place: USA:California | collected 2013-09-17 | reverse complement strand
CAGGAAAAAATCATGAGGCACTTCGACGATCAGACACCTCCACCGGGCAGTGTGCCGCCTGAAGATTCCTCGACTGAGAGTCAGCAATCTCCCGAAGATTTTGCCTCCAAGATTGTTGTCGGCGTTCCCGAGCCTGCTTCTGACTTGCCAGGCACCACCATTTCTCTAGCGGAGCTGCAACCCGTTCCGCCGCTCCCGCAACCGAATCTCCCGGAAGACCTCCGCATCTCCTGGGGTTGGCTGCACTTCCTGGGATTTGTCATTTTTGCAGTCATCAGCTTCGTGATCACGCAGGTGGCGGCAGGCGTTTATCTGGTCGCGCAATCGCACAACGCGCACCTATCCGAAAAGGATCTGCAGCAGCTGATCGTTGCAAAACCGCAAGTTCCGATCGCCGCGAATGTAATCCTCTTCGGCCTGATCATCTTTTTTCTCTACATCACGCTTTCCGTGATCGACGGCGTCCCGTTCTGGCGCACGCTCGGCTGGCGAAAACTCGCGCTCACTCCTAAGGCGCCGTCGAACCCGTGGCTCTATTTCGTTGGCGGAATCGCTCTGGCGATTTGCGTGGCCATCGCCAGCTCGCGCATGAAGACACCTGAGAATTTGCCCATTGAGGAGCTTTTCAAGAACCGTACCGGTGCCTTCCTGCTGATGGGCATGGCCGTTCTCCTCGCCCCGTTGGTGGAAGAGACCGTTTTCCGGGGCTATCTTTACCCGCTTTTTGCAAAAAGCATTGGAGTTGCTCCCGCCGTGGTGATTACCGGCGTGCTGTTCGGATTTATGCACGCGCCGCAACTAGGCTGGACCCTGGGCTTGGTCACCATGCTGATCACTGTCGGCATTATTTTTACGTTGGCCCGGGCTCGAACAGGCACCGTTCTGGCAAGCTTCTTGCTCCATCTGGGCTACAACTCGATGATTGCCTTCTCCGCGATCGCTTCCACCCGCGGCTTTACGCACATGCCGCCGCACCCCTGAGCTCAATTTTTGTCCTGCACAAGGCATCGTTTACAATAGAGATTCCGAAGAGGGAAAAGCGATGTATGTAGCACAGCCGATTGAATGGACCGACCGTGGCGTAGTCATGCTTGACCAGCGCCGCCTCCCCACCGAAGAGATTTCCCATACGTACACCACGTATCAGGACGTTGCCAAAGCCATCCGGGAAATGGTCATTCGCGGCGCTCCCGCCATCGGAGTTGCCGCCGCCATGGGCGTCGCCATCGGTGTGCAAAATTCCGCCGCCAAATCCCTCGCTGAGCTTCGCGCCGAATTCCCGATCATCCTCGAAACTTTAGCCCAGACCCGTCCTACCGCGGTGGATCTTTTCTGGGCGCTGGACCGTATGAAGCGCCGCTTCACTGAACTTTCCGCGCAGACCTCTGACCTCGCGCAGATCAAGCGTTCGCTTGTTGAAGAAGCCAGGGCTGTCCACATTGAAAAGCGCGCTACAGATGAAGCGATTGGCCGCTTTGGCGCTGAGTTCATGCCGCGCGAAGGCCGCGTGATGACCCAGTGCAATGCCGGAGCATTGGCAACCGGCGGCATCGGAACCGCACTTGGCGTCATTCAAGTAGCCGTCGAGCAGGGCAAGAAACTCCACATCCTGGTTCCGGAAACGCGACCCTATCTGCAGGGCGCGCGGCTCACTGCCTGGGAGCTGCACCGCAGCAATATCCCGCTGACGCTCATCACCGACAACATGGTCGGCCACTTCCTGAAAATGGGAAACGTCGGAGCGATTGTTACCGGCGCCGATCGCATTGCCGCGAACGGCGACACCGCCAACAAGATTGGCACGTCCCAGATTGCTGTTTTAGCTCGCGAGCACAACGTGCCGTTCTACATCGCGGCGCCGGTTTCCACGTTTGATCTTTCTATCGCGTCCGGCGAACAGATTCCCATCGAGGAGCGTTCCTCGGCCGAAGTCACCGAGATTCAAGGCATTCGAATTGCGCCGGATGTTCACGCGGCGCATCCCGCCTTCGACGTCACGCCCAACCGCTACATCGCCGCGATTTTCACCGAACGCGGCGTTGCCAAAGCTCCTTACACCGAATCGCTACGCGCGCTTGCCGCCGAAGCCGCTTCCGCAATTGCCCGCTATGCCGATTCGGGCTAGTCCATGGATAACTGGAAGCGGGAATATCCTCATTCCAACATACGCGCCCCTGCCCAGTAGTTACGTCGGGCCCTCGCACGAGGTGAACAAAAAACAAAGGGGCGCCCCGACGTTGATCGGGACGCCCTTGGAAAACAGCCGCCGCGCCCGTCAGGCGCCACGGAAAGTTAGAAGGTGAAGCGCAGCCCCAGCCGGATATTACGGCTGAGCTGGTGAAGATACGGCTGCCCGTACTGGCTATTGATGGTGATCGGCCCCGTTCCCGATGACGAGCATGAACCGTTACAAGCTGTGTTGATTAGAGTTTTCCAGTCGTAAGGGTGCTCGTACGCCGAGTAAGCCTCTCCACCGAAATAGAACGGTATGCCGCCGGGTGCGATGAAGTGTGAATAGTTCGCGGTATCAATCTGCGAATAATATGCAGTGATCGCTCGCTGGTTGAATAGATTCGAGAAAGTTGCGGAGAAGCTGAGAGCCTTGCTCTCGGACATCTTGTAGGTGTGCGCAACGTTGAAGTCCGATTGCGAGAACCAAGACGTGCGACGGTCAGACACGCTATTGGCCCACTTGCCACGGCCTTCAGGGTAGACCGGGAAGGCGCCGCCATTGTAGCTATAACCGACATCAAGATAGCTGCTCATCGGGGAGCCACTGTAAGCATAAGAGAAGAGCCCGAGGTCAGTAGAGTTATGTTTGCCTTCTTGCAAAGAATAGTAGGCATAGCCCTTCAAGGCATGCGGGCGGTCCGTTGCCAGTGGGCCGCTTGAGGATTTCCCATTCGCGTCGTACTGAAAGTAGGTTTCGTCGAATGAGCGGCTATTGTTGGGCGAATTGCGGCCGCCACCAGCATCGGCAAGGTCCGTGCTGGTCAAGCCGGAGTAATTGCCATATAGCCGACTGTAAGTATAGGAGAACATACCAAACCAGTGATGGCTGTTCGCCTTGGTCAGACGTATCTCGACACCATCGTAGCTGCGCTCGGCCTTAACGTTCGGCGGGCAAGTCGCAACGCCTGCCGGCAGAGGGGGTTGTGCATTGGCGCTGCAGGTTGTGTTGACGGCATTCGCTCCTTCGCCTGGATTGAGAATCAGGAAGTTCTCACTGCCGTCCGGGAAGAATAGCGCACCGTCTTCAATCGCGTGATCGAGGCGCCGACGATCCCAGCTGGCTTCCAAGGCTAGGTCCTTCGCGAGTTGGTAGTCCATTCCAATCGTTGATTCGTGCTGGCGATAAGGTTTGAGGCCAGGATTTACACCTTCCGTACCACGGAAGTTCTGGTTCTCCAGGAAGATCAGGCCTGCTGGAGTAGAACCGCCTGCAAAATTGGCCTCGGTGGAGCTGCTGCCAGTGCAATACAGACCGTTGCTCCCGAAGGCTGGCGTGATGATGGTGGGGTCGGGAGACATTAAGGCATAAGCGCAGTTGTGCCAGTACTGGCCGCCGAACGAGCTAATGGCCAGATTCAGCTTCATAATGTCATTGAAGACGCCGTAACCACCGAACACTTTTATCTTGCCGTTCTTCATGACGTCCCAAGCGGCGCCGAGGCGAGGAGCAACTTTGTCCCCCCAACCGAACTGAATGGGTTTCGCCGGGAAGCCGTTCGCGGTAGTTTCGCCTGGCAGATACTCCTTCTCAATGCGAAAACCAGCATTAATAGTGAGGCCCTTGCCGAGGTTCCACGAATCCTGAAAAAAGAATCCATGATTGTAGCTAGATGCGTATCCATAGGAACCGTAGTCCTGAATGAGCGCATAGCCATACGTGCCCGTGCAGTTCGAGCCTGCAGGGTCGCCGTACTGACTGCCATTGGTCGCAACGAGCGCGGAGCAATTGTTGAAACCTGTCTGGCCGCCTGCCGCATAGAATTGTGTATTCCCGGGATAAAGCAAGGCGGCCGGTTGATTCCAATGTTGGAAGATATCGTTGGAAATGTGGTTTAGCTGATAACCAAACTTGAAGTTATGAGTGCCCCACAAGCCGCTCTTAAACCAAGCGAGATCTTGGTCGAACTGAATGTGCTTGTTGGCGTTACGAACTGTCGTGTTGATGTTATTGGTTGCGCTGAAATAACCGCCGGATTGAATTAAAGCGGGAGCTACATTGGATGAGGCACAACCTCCTGGCGGAGGAGTGGCTGGAGTACCGAAGCAATTCCCATTCACATCCTGCGTTGCCGCCGTTACGCCGGCGTTCCAGAAATCGGTGACACCATTCGTTGGGAATCCGAAGTCCCTATAATTCTCGAAGTAATATCCGAATCGCGAGGTTGCCACCAGCCGGGGCGTGATCGAAAAGTCTGCTCCTACGTTGGTTGTTTGGTTGGGCGCACCGTAGCCCAGAGCATGATCAAAAACAAAGATCGGGGAGGTGCTGCTGAAATTAGCCAGACCCGCGGTGGAATCAGCACGTGGTAGAACCTGGCCGCTTTCACGCTGATACTGATACAGCCAAGACGCGAAAACGCGGATCTTGTTGGTGATGCTTGCGTCGACGCGAGCGTTGGTGTAGTAGGTCTGCAGGTTTTGATCAAATTTTTGCATACCCAACCCCTGCGAGCTGAAATCCACCGTACGCCGAAGCTTGGTGAGTTCGGGGTTGAAGCCTGCAAAGAACCACAGTCGATCCTTTTTAATTGGTCCACCAACCGTGAAACCAGGGAAAAAGTCCTTGGTGCTGTCCTTCTTTGGCTGATAGTCCTGATGAACGGGATCCAGTAATCCCCACGAAGGGGCAGCAGGTGCACCCGCAGGGTCATACCGAGAATAGTCGTTCGGCGCACCATTAAGCGCGTCCGAGTTAAACTGTGCCACTACCGAACCGTGCCAGGCATTGCCTCCCTTCTTCATAATCACATTAGCCACTCCGCCCAAGGCACCGCCGTGCTCCGCCTCGATGCCCGACGTTTTCACCTGTACTTCGCTAATAAAATCAAACGGGACGTTAGTGTGAGAGTAACCGCCGATCAGGTTTGCGGTATCCTGGCCTTCCACAAGGTATCCGTTTTCGGAGTCAGCCGCGCCGCCGACTTGGTATCCAGCCGATCCGCCGTTGGAACAACCTGTCGGAGAGCAGCCCCCGGTTCCAGTAGTGCCGATGCCCATGCCACCTTGCAGCGGCTCATTGCGGGCAGAAGGAGCAAACTGAATTACTGACTGGAACGACAAGCCATGCGGAACAAGGCTAATAACGTCCTCGGTGATGTTGGTCATCGTGTGACTCGTTGATGTGTCGATGAGCGGAGTTTCCGCGGACACTTCAACGATCGTCGAACTGGCGCCAACTTCGAGGGCGAAATCGACCGTAGGCAGGTGGCCGACTTCCAGAACGATGTCCCGTTTCACGGTCGAGAAGCCCTTAGCAGTAACCGTGATCGTGTATGTGCCTGGGGGAAGATTCGTAAACCGATAGTAGCCACTTCCGTCGGTGTCAAGTTCCTTGGTTCCTACCAGGCTGGTACCTGTTGCCGTCACGCGCGCGTTCGGCACCGTTGCTCCCGAGGGATCCTTCACAGTACCCTGCAAACCGCCTGTCGTTTCCTGTGCATGCCCAGCCAACGGCATCAAAAACAGCAATCCGAGGGCGGCGACTACACAAAGCAACCTATCTAATTTGGACATCAAGAACTCCTTTTGCCTGGTCCTTCTGTCTGTTAGGGTTTCTTTTGGATGAATTAGGGGCGATATTTCCGGTGAGAGCTTTCCCGCCAGCAACCTGTCTCCCACTTCCCACACGCCCCGCGACTGCGAATATTCAATGCATAAATTCTGCCAAACTTAGGATAAGTTCATTCTCACTAAAATCTTATTTGTCAATAATTTAGAGACATGCGTTATTGATGGCGTATAAATCGCATTCCACAAATACATATTTCTGTAGGTTGATGCCGAAAACTGGAGAGAGAGCTAGTGCTGGTACTTGCCTTAATTCTAAGTAGGATTCTTACTGGCGGCGGATTCGGTCCGCCAGCGTACGGGCGCGTTGCCGGGCAATATCCACAAACTTTGTATCTGACGAAATCTGGTCAAGCAGGGGGACCAGCCGTTGCGGTTCGGGCATCAACCCGCGGTTCAGGTCCGATTCGAATTGCAGCAAAGCGTCATTAATTCCAAGCCGGTCGTATCGCATCCGGCGGGCCAGCAGCGCATAGTGCTCCTGCTGCCGGGCTAAGCCTTCGAATATCTGAAGAAGTTGGTTCGCCGCCTGGTTCAGTGTGTAATTAAACTTGGTTTCGTGCGAAACAGTGCCCTGCTCCCAACGAAACGTTTTTTCGCCCAAATTCGCGATTTTCCGGTGGACGTCCAGGTCCTGCCCTTGAAAATGCTTCAAGTCCCCCGCCAGGCCGAAAATCTTGGTCCGCAATCCTTCGCTCACTTCGAAGGGCGAAGACCCAGCATCTTCATCCAGCTGTCGGATCTCAAAAGTCGCGGCGTTCGAATCGTCGCGCACGCTGATCTCGATAAACTCCGGCGAACTTCCCTTGAAAATTCGGCGAAACGTGATTTTGGACGCCTGTGCGGGATAAGCCGCACCGGTTGGCGCGAAAAGCGACGCGACGGCTAACAGAATAACGACGATTCCCGTCAGTCGCGACCGTTCCGTCACTGTGGGCCAGACATTCATCGCGCGGGCAAAACTCGAATCGACTCAGCGCGTACGCCTCGATTCGCGCTTACTCTTACCACACGCGGCGCGCCCGTAGCGGCCACTAGGGGCAGCGCAAAGCGCGCCCGGAACTGTTCATTCTGCATATGGCACAACGCCACCGCCAACGCATCGGCCGCGTCGGCTGGCTCCGGGATTTCCGCCATCCCCAGCAGCGAACGCACCATCACTTGCACATGTCTTTTGTCGGCGTTGCCATAACCCGCGACCGAAGCTTTGATCAACCGCGGCGCGTAACTGTGCACTTCCACTCCGTGCTGCGCCGCCGCCAGCAGCACCACTCCGCGCACTTCCGCCAGCCGCAGCGCGGTTCTAACATTCAACGCGGAAAAAATCGCCTCCACCGCCAGCGCGTCCGGCGAGAAATCCCGCAGCAAACCGCAAATGAGTGAATGAACTGCTTCCAGCGCCGCGCCCGCGGACTCTTTCCGGAGCTTGTCCGCAACTTTCAGCGCGCCATAGTGCAGCGTACGGCAGCGCCGCCCGTCTGATTCCACTATGCCGTAGCCCGTGGGGCCCGCGGCCGCCGGGTCAATCCCAAGCACACGAAAAACCGACTTGCGCGAATTGGTTTCGCTCATCGCAAAAAGTGTAAGACCCTCGGTGCTTTGTTGCCAGTGATTTGTGCCGCTCGGTGTTGGTTCTGATTTGTTTGACGGGAGTCCGAGCTAGCCACGCACTTAGTTCGCGCCAACTGCCGCCTGTATTTCGCTCTCATCAATGTCGAAGTTCGCGTACACGTGCTGCACGTCATCGTGCTCTTCCAGCGCTTCCACCAAACGCAACATCTGCTTGGCCTGTTCGCCGGTCAGTTTCACGTAGTTTTGTGGCACCATCGATACTTCCGCGCTCTCCGGCGTAATTCCCGCCTTCGCCAGCGCTTGCTTCACCGCTTCAATCGCTTCCGGTGACGTCACGATATACCAGCTCGAGCCATCGTCCTTGATGTCCTCAGCACCCGCTTCCAGCACCAGGTCCATCAACTTGTCTTCGCTGGCCGCTTCTTTCGGCACGGTAATCTCGCCCTTGCGGTGAAACATCCAGCCCACCGCGCCGGCTTCCGCCATGTTGCCGTTGTTTTTCCCCATCACGTGCCGCATTTCGCCAACCGCCCGATTCCTGTTGGTCGTAACAACATTAATTAGGATTCCCACGCCGCCTGGTCCGTACCCTTCGAACGTCACCTCGTCATACACTTCGCCTTCGAGCTGCCCGGTGCCGCGCAAAATCGCGCGCTCGATATTGTCGTTCGGCATGTTCTCATTCTTGGCCGCAAGAATCGCCGTGCGCAGCCGCGGATTCGAATTAGCGTCACCTCCGCCGAGGCGTGCGGCGATCGTCAACTCGCGGATCAGACGAGTAAAAGCGCGGCCGCGCTTCGCGTCGGTGGCGGCCTTCTTGTGCTTGATTGTGGCCCACTTTGAATGCCCAGACATGACGGTTCCTTCGTATTCCTAGATTTCGTTCTGCCCCGCGTCACGGGGATGTGTCTGCGGAGACTTACAGAGAAGCCCAACCCCTGAGAGCTGCGACCTAAACCCTGGGAAGTTTAGCACAGCAGTTTGCAGCTTCGAAACCCAGTTATACTCGGATTCGGGGCCGCTCCTTGCGCAAAAGCCAGATCGATTACGCAGTTTCCATATCGTCTCCTCACGACCCAAACGCCAATGTCTGAGCGTCCTTTTAAAGTCCTCGCGGTAGCCACACACCCCGTCCAATATATGGCGCCAATTTTCCGCCGCATGGCGCAAGATCCGCGCCTCGATTTGCACGTCGCCTATTGCTCCCTGCGTGGCGCCGAAGCCGGCTTCGATCCCGACTTTCGCACCCAAGTACAGTGGGATGTTCCGCTCCTCGATGGATATTCCTGGACCGAAGTCCCCAACAGGGGTTCCGGCGAAGAAACGTTCTGGGGCCTCAACAATCCCGCCCTTAAAACACTCATTCGCGACGGCAATTTTGACGCGGTCCTGTGCTACGTCGGCTACGTCCGCGCTTCCTTTTGGATTGCCTTGCGTGCCGCCCGCCGTTCGAACGCAGCATTTCTCTTCGGCATGGACGCCCACTCCCTTGCTCCCCGCGACTCCAAACTCTGGAAAGTCTGGTTCAAGAAAATTTTCTGGCCATATCTTTTTCGTCAGGCCGATCAGATGTTTGTCCCCTCGACTCGGGCACGCGCAATGGTGATGGGTCTAGGAATCGCGAGCGAGCGGGTGACCCTGGCTCCGCTGACCGTGGACAACGATTGGTGGAAATCGCAATCGGCCAGAGTCGACCGCGCCGCGGTTCGTGCCCAGTGGGGCGCTGCGCCCGAACAACCGGTAATTCTTTTCTGCGCAAAGTTGCAGCCCTGGAAGCGCCCGATGGATCTGCTCCAAGCATTCGCGCAATCCACTCTTGAACCAAAGCCTCTTCTAATTTTTGCCGGCGACGGCCCGCAGCGCGCCGACTTAGAAACCGAAGCCGTAAAACTTGGCGTAACCCAACGCGTAAGATTTCTCGGCTTCGTTAATCAATCGCAGCTCCCGGCGGTATACACTTCCGCTGATTTGATGGTTCTCCCCTCTTTGTATGAGCCTTTTGGGGTGGTTGTGAACGAGGCGATGTGCTGCGGTAGCGCGGTAATTGTGAGCGACCATGTGGGCGCGGATCGCGATCTGGTGGCGCCGGTGCGGCCAGACTTCATTTTTCCAGCAGGTGACACCGCAGCGCTTACGCAAGCTCTCCGTTCCGCTCTGGCGGACATCGAACAGTTACGTGAAACTGGCCGGCGGGCATTTGACTATGTCGAATCGCTTTCGCCAAATAAGGGGGTTGATGGAATTCTGGAAGCCGTGCGCAGAGCCGTGGAACGCAGGCACCGCGCCAAGTAGGAATGTTTCTTCGCCAGCATTTCAAGCGCGATCTCAAGACCGAATGGGAGTATTCCTGCATTGCGCATAGCGCTCTTCACTCCGTTTTCCCCTGACATCGGCGGAGGCTCCGCTCAATAGCGCAGCCATCTCCGCCAAATGTCCGGCTTCGATCTCGACTGGTACTATCTCGCCCAAAAATCTTCGCAAGGCGAACGCCGGCACTGCCTTGGCACACCAATCACTCAACCACAATTCCTCAGCGATCTATCGGTCCGCACCGGATTTTTGCCCGGCACGAAAGCCGCCGTTCGAAACATCGTCAAACAAATTCCCGCCGATCTTTACTGGATCGTCGCCCACAACGAAGGCATTTCCGTCGCCGCCGAACTCCTCGACCTCGGGAAAAAAGTTCACCTCACCGTACACGACGACCCCTTTGCCACCTGGATCCGCTCCGACCGCTATCGCCTCTTCTGCCCGCTATTGTCGCGCACTTTCCCGCGCAACCTCCGTGCCGCGCAAAGCATTGACGTCACCAGCTGGGGCATGCGCAATCTCTATCGCCAAAAATACGGCGTCAACTGTTTCGCGCTCTATCTCCATGTTCCGCAATTCCCGCTACTTAACGTCGCCCCCGATCCCGACTTCCTCACCGTCGGTCACATCGGCACTCTCTACCATCCCCAACCCCTCCGCTGTTTCATCGCCGCCTGCAAAAAAATCGCCGCCTCCGCTTCATTCGAATCGGCACCTCTCCCGAAATCGACATCATCGCCGCAAAAAATCCCGGCACCTTCGAATTCCATCCCGATGTAACCGAAGAATCCGCGATTCCTTTGCTCGCGCAGTGCGACTTCCTCTACGCGATGTATCTTCCCGGCAAACGCTTCGAACTGTTTCGCAAAGCCAGCCTCCCCGTAAGACTTTCCACCTATCTCCAGGCCCAGCGCCCGGTTTTTGCCCACACTCCCGCCGACAGCACTCTCGCCCGCATCGTCGGCCCTTTCAACGTCGGCAAACTCCGCGTCTCTAACCAACAATACGACATCGAACAGAGCACCCTCGAGCTCCTCAACTCACCCATACCACCCGCCAACTTCGAATCCCTCCGCCAGCAACTCATGGCCTCTGCTCAAGTGCAGCAGCTCCAGGCCGCCCTTCGCGGCGAAAATTGGCAGCAATTCCCAGAATTCGATTTTCCTCATTGAACGCTAACCACACCTCCAGCCCGACGACGCTACCGCCAAATGTTCCCCTCCGCGGAATCCCCGTGCTAGCCTGATGTTATGCATCTGCTCGTTCCGCCGCCGCTTTTTCCGGAGATGGCCTAACCCGTGGCTCATTTGTTCAGGCCCGGCTTCTCCAGAGAGTCCCGCACGAAAATACTCTCCGCGTTCGTCATTTTTGGTGGTGGACTGTTTGCCGCCTATCAGGCCTCCATGTACGTCCTGGCCAACGACTGGAAGGGCCTCACATTCGTCGCTATCGCTGCAGCTGGTGTTGTTTTCGCCGTCCGCATCCTCAAAAATTGGCGCCAGGGCCTCTATATCTTCTTTGCCTGGCTTTTTGTCGAAGATTTTGTCCGTAAGTATCTCGGCAACAACATGGTCGTCTACTTCGCCAAGGATTTCTTGGTGATCTTGATTTACATCTCTTTCTATTCCGAGCGCCGTAACCGCAAAGAAAAAGCCGTCTTCCGCCCTCCCTTCCTCATGCCCTTGCTGGTCTTCCTCTGGTTTGCTATCGCTCAAGTTTTTAATCCCGGATCACCCAGCGTGTTTTACGGTTTCTTGGGACTCAAGCTCTACTTTCTCTACATTCCGCTGATGTACTTGGGTTACGCGCTCGTCGATTCCGAACTTGAACTTCGCAAGTTCTTCATGTTCAACGCAGCTCTGATCTTTGTTGTCGCCATGCTCGGTATTGCGCAGTCCGTCATCGGGCCGGGTTTCCTGAATCCTGCCACCATCCAAGAAGACATTCGGGACTTGAGCACTCTTTATCGCGAATCGCCGATCACCGGGCAAATCGCTTATCGTCCCAACTCGTTGTTTGTCAGCGTCGGCCGCTTCCAGAACCTGCTGGTGGCCGGTTGGATCATTATGGTCGGCTTCGGCGGCTATCTCGTCTTGCGTACCCGCAAAGGGCGTACCGCCGCCTTCGTGACCATTGGCGTGCTCGCCGGCGCCGCGGTCATGAGTACTTCCCGCGGCGTCATAATGTGGTGCGGCGGCAGCTCTCTGGTCATTGCGGTCGCTTTCATCTGGGGCGCGCCTTGGCGCCAGAAGGAAGCTACTCGCGTCATGCGCTCCATTCAGCGCGTTGTGCTGCTGGGTGGTCTGGCGATGATTATTCTCAGTGCAATCTTTCCTGAACATGTCAATTCCAGGCTGGCAATCTATTCCGAGACTCTTAGCCCCTATAGCACTGCCAGCGAACTTGCTTTCCGCACCCGCGATTATCCCCTCAAGAATTTCATGGCCGCCTTTACGACCCCGCGCTGGATCGAAGGTTACGGCACTGGCACCGCTTCCCTCGGCATTCAATATGTCGCCCGCATCTTGCACGCCCCAAATACCGGAGTCGGCGTTGAGAACGGCTACGGTCAGCTGGTTATTGAAATGGGGATCCTCGGCCTCATCCTTT
>WNFM01221481.1_pt1 | contig 12292 bp, 9 predicted proteins | sample 5400271 | NCBI WGS metagenome assembly WNFM01 (sample SAMN13153352, study PRJNA577476) | soil metagenome | isolation source: 60 cm saprolite on Douglas fir-dominated hillslope | place: USA:California | collected 2013-09-17 | reverse complement strand
AATGCTCCTGCCGCCTATCCGGACATTCGAATCTTGGAATATAGCGGGATCGATCCGGTCAATCCGGTGGACGCGGTCGTTGCCGCGACGGAAGTTCTCAGCACCACCAGTAGCAGTGGCACTATTGCAACCACGAATGCCAAGGATTTGCTAGTGGGAGCTAATATGGTAACGGCGGAGACCGCTGGAGCGGGCATAGACTTTACCGAGCGTTTGTACAGCAGTCCAGATGGCGATATTGCGGAAGACCGGGTAGTGGGCGGGGCTGGTCTCTACAGCGCCAGTGCGCCGCTCACGGGTCCGTGTCCCTGGCTGATGCAGATGGTCGCCTTTCGTGCAGCCGGCGTGCAACCGCCGGATACCACGCCGCCGACAGTGAGCATCGCAAGTCCCAAAGCGGGTGCTACGCTCACGGGCGCAGTCACGGTGACGGTGAATGCATCAGATTCTGGCACCGGCGTAGCTGGTGTCCAACTGCAGATCGATGGCGTTCTTTTCGGGACAGCTTCCAAGACAAGTCCCTACACGATCTCCGTGAACACAGCGCAATTTGCGAACGGCAGCCATACCATTACAGCGTCCGCCTTTGATTGGGCAAATAACACCGGAACCTCGAATCCGGTGTCAGTTACTTTCTCTAATTCGAGTCCGGGCAACCCAGCAACATCGGGAGTCTGGTCTGGTACCGTTCCGTTACCAATTGTATCGGTGAACTCGGTGCTCCTGCCTAGCGGCAAGCTCTTGATGTGGGACGGTCAGTCCTCCTTCGGAACGACCGCCATTGTCTGGAGCCCCACGGCCAATACTACCGAATGGGCACCGACCCCGACGAATATTTTCTGTACCGGGCAGGAACAGTTGGCGGACGGCCGGATCCTGGTCGTCGGCGGGCATCTTACGACTCACAATGGTTTGCCGGCAGCTAACGTCTTCGATCCGAGCACAGAAACGTGGACGGCGGCGGCAAATATGGCTTATCCGCGCTGGTACCCGTCGGCGACGACGCTTCCGGATGGAAGCGTTATGGTGACGTCTGGTGAGACCAATTGCAACGAATGCGACGAAACCGTCAACGAAATCTATAGTCTGTCGACGAACTCATGGACACAACTTAGCAGTGCACCGTTCTCCTTCCCGTACTACCCGCACCTTTTCGTTTTGCCGGACGGCCGGGTCTTGGTTCCTTCGACCGGCGAAGCTCCCATCACTAGCCAAGTGCTCGACCTCAGCGCCCACACATGGACTGCGGTCGGCGGACCAGCCGTCGATGGCGGGACTTCGGTGATGTACCTACCGTCGAAGTTTCTGAAGTTAGGCACCTGTGTGGATCCTGACGACGCTACGCGGCCCTCGGTTGCTATCGCCTACGTCCTGGACATGACGCAGACGAACCCCACGTGGCGCCAGTTGGCCTCCATGGCTTTCCCGCGGACCTACCAAAACGCGACCGTTCTACCGGATGGCAATGTCCTGGTGACTGGCGGAGGCACGACAACCGGTGCGAAAGATGTCGCGCATGCTGTCCTGCCGGCAGAGTTATGGTCACCGACCACGGAGAGTTGGACGACGCTGGCATCGATGAGCGCTCCCCGTTTGTATCACTCCGAAGCCGTTCTTCTACCAGATGGACGCATCTTGATGTCGGGAGGCGGGCGTTATGATGACAATAACTACCCCACCGACCAGTTCAGTGCGGAATTCTTTGCTCCGCCCTACCTGTTCAAAGGGCAACGGCCGGTTATCGCGTCTGCTCCCTCGCAGTTGTCTTACGGGCAGAACTTCACTGTGCAAACGCCTGACGCGACGCGGATAGCCAAAGTATCGTTGATTCGCTTCGGCAGCGTGACGCACGCCATTGACATGAGCCAACGGCTTCTCCCGTTGTCTTTTTCGGCCGGAACCGGTTCGCTAACGATCACCGCTCCAGTAAACGCCAACCTCGCGCCTCCAGGCAACTATATGCTCTTCCTTGTGGATACCAACGGAGTGCCCTCGGTTGCGGCTATCGTTCACTTTTGACCAATTCTCCTCGAGGGGTGGGTTGAGCGGAGAGCTTGGACCCACTTCTTTGGCGCAAAGGTTTACCGGCAGCCGCGCTCCTGATCTGATATAGGTTCTTGGCGGGTCAGGGCGTTCCCGCCAACCAGGGAAGCAGTTTATGTCGGATTCCAGCTCGGACTCCGCGAAACGTTCTCGACAGCAACCAGAATAAACCCTAAAGACATCAACGAAACTGTCCCAGAAGTCAGTGCAAAAAATCGAAGCACGCACGCAGAAAAGAGACAATAGACTCAGGATTTTGGACAGTTTTCTTGAGCAAATTTAGTCCAGCGAAATAGATGTATAGGTGTTTAAATTCTAATAACGGGACAGAGCTTTCGCGCGGGTTCTCGCCCCGGTCCGTTGCGCGCGGTAAAACTTACTCATTTTCGGCGGCAGTGTTCAGGAACGCGAGACAACTAGTTGCTCTCGCCCTTCTGTTTTGCACCGGCTGCACACAGACGAAGAATCCAACCCATGGGCAAGTGGTCGCTGAAACCCCGAACTTTTTGAATGCCGGAGACGTCATCAAGATATCCTTTCCCGGAGCACCGGAGCTCAACCAAACGCAAAAGATCGGAACGGACGGATCACTCAGCCTGCCTCTGATTGGGCAGCTTAACGTTGCTGGAAAGACTCCCGGGCAGTTGCAAACCGAGCTGGCTAACCTTTACAAGCCGCAATTGCAGGACAACGAGGTCCTGGTTACCGTAGAGACTAGGGCCGTCCCGGTGGTCGTTTCGGGCGCCGTCCAAAGGCCCGGGAAAATAGTATTCGAACGGCCTGCCACCTTGCTGGAAGCAATCATGGAGGCAGGCGGCTTTACTCCACAAGCGGACCTCAAAAGGGTGTCGGTTATTCGCATCGTGAAGGGAGAGCATCAGACAGAACTCTTCGATTTGCGAGCAGTCCTGCGTGGGCAGACGACCCGAGCGACCTACGTCAGTGGCGGCGATGTAATCTATGTTCCGGAAAAGCTCCTGAATTTCTGATTGGCGTTACGGTTCGCTTCCAAGGGACGGCGGAAGATTCTTCATTAGAATACGGCCCAAAGCATTTGTGGTTGGTCCGATTGCCAACGTTACCCCCCAGGTCGGTACCGAACTGACCTGGGCGGTTGAGTCTTTGCATTCAAGGACTACCACATTCGCATGGCCAGCTATTTGCCCCTGCGCATAAGGAACCACCACGAAGCTCTGGATTCGCGAACGGTGGGAATAGCTAAAGCTGCAAGTACTCGCGCCGATTAGGATTCTCTAGCCGCACGCTCCCGACGAAGCGTGGGGCTAGGGTTGTCCTGGGGAATTTCAGAGACTAGACGCAAAATTGCGATGGTTGGGATTAAGTACGTTGCAAAAAACCGCGCGAAAATGCGAGAAATGCTCGAGAATTGTGTAAGGCCTATTAAATGAAAGACCGGCGCTATATCCGGCTTTTGGCGTCTCGAGGCTTGCTCGTCCTGGTTGTACTGGGACTAGGAGCTTGTTCGAAGCCCAGCGGCAATTTCGTTGCCGCGGACGTCGATTACTGGACATGTGGAATGCACCCTTCGGTGCACTCAACGACCCCTGGAAAATGCCCGATTTGCGGGATGAGCCTCGTTCCGATTGTGAGGCAAAAGACGGACGTATCCGGGTCTCCGAACGCAGGCCAGCAAGCGGACAGCAAGGCAACTGCGCGTCAATCGCCTGGCCGAAAGGAATTATCTGGCGAAGACGACGTCCTCCAATCCGGCTTGCGCGAGTTTATCGTTCCGGTCCAACGTCAGCAACAGATTGGTGTGACTTATGCCGAGGTGCGCAGCCGGCGCATCCGAGTTGACATCCGCTCAGTGGGCACTTTGGAAGCTGATCAGGGCCAGATCTTTGAGTGCGTAAGCCGGGTGGACGGTTACATTGAGCAACTGCACGTCACTTCACCAGGCGAACGTGTCGTCGTCGGACAGCCCTTGGTGATGATCTACAGTCCAGATCTTCGCGCACCCGAGCAGGAACTCGTCAACTTGCTCAAAGTCCAGGTCAACGGGAGCGTCGGCCCGGCTTCAATGGACCAGCTAATTGATTCCGCACGGCGGCGCTTGCTGCTCTTGAATGTCAGCCAAAGCGAGATCTCCGAACTCGAGCGCACGGGTCAGCCCACTGATCAGCTCTTACTTCGGTCCCCTCTTGACGGCATCGTAAGCGACGCGCCGATGAAGGTTGGGATGGGCGTGAAACGTGGAGACACGTTGATGAGCGTGCTCAATTTATCGCGTCTGTGGCTCTGGGCGAGCCTCTACGAGAACGAGGTTGGACTTTTGCAAGAGGGCCAACCCGTGACGGTCACTTTGCCTGCATTCCCCGATCGCGTATTTGAAGGCAAAATCGGTGTTATTAACCCGACGATCGATTCCGTAAAACGTACCGCGAGGGTTCGCATTGATATTCCGAACCCGGACGGCCGCCTGCGGCCGGGCATGTATGCCAATATCGTCGTCGCAATTGATGTAGGTGAAGGACTCACGATTCCGTCTGATGCCGTTCTCCCCACGGGATCCCGAATGTTGGTATTTTTGGACAAAGGATTTGGAAAATTGCAGCCCCGCTTCATCCAAGTTGGCCGGCAATTTGTTGATCTGGCCGGCCCAAATCAGGAACGCTACTATCAAGTCACCAGCGGTCTACGAAATGGCGAGCGGATCGTTTCCAGCGCGAACTTTCTAATCGATGCCGAAGCCCAGCTTCAGGGGGCGGTTAAGGATTTTGGAGAAGGGAAGACGCTGAACTCCATCGGATCGGAGAGCCCGGCATCGATCGGAGGAGGGTAGGAGAGCGGCGCATCGGGAACCGGCGATTCGCTTCGTTCATTTCAGCACTGGAGCCGCCGTTGGCCGTTCAAATCCCTTGAAGGTATCGCAGAGTTCGCCCTATGGACCGCTTCGTCGGCGAACTTAACGGACAGGCGAATTAGTTGGGGGAATCGCTAACGACCTGGCCTCAGATCGTCGAAGCTGCTATCGGTCGAGTCTCTGCCTGATTCGACACAAACTCAGAGAATCCCGACGCCCCATTTTCGATATACAGAAAACCATCCTCATCAAAACGCGCCAGGTCTCCCGTCCGAAACCATCCAGCGCGTAGTACCTCGGCTGTTTTGTTCGGTTCGTGGAGGTAGCCTTCAAAGATATTTGGGCCCTTCAGCCACAACGCCCCCGACTCGTGGTGCGAAAGGATCGCGCCCGTTTCGGGGTGTCGAATTTGAGCCGCCTGGCCACGTATCAGCTTCCCAACTGATCCGAGTCGGTTGCAAGGCTGCTTCGGCGCCGGATCCGGTAGATTCGTGCTGACCAAGGATGCGGTCTCTGCATGCCAATATCCGGCAAAGACCTGCTTGTTGAACTTCTGTTCAAACGCATCATTGAGATTGCCTGGTAGCCTATCCAGGCTACTGATGACGATTCTCACAGCGTCGAAGCGCTGTGGGGGCGCTTGCCGAAGATAACCGCGCAGCGAATCCGGAGTCGTCACCAGTAATCTGATCTCGTAACGTTCGATCAGATCGGCGCTTCTCTCGACATCAGTCCGGTCCGCATAGGTGACGGTGCGAATCCCTTCGATTAATGGATACCAGACAGTCAGTGCGCCGCCGCAGCTATGGAACAGCGATGGGGACGCCATCAACGAGTCCCGGCGACTCATATTCAATGTCGAGCTCAGCTGTATCACGTTGGCCATCACGTTCCGGTGACTAAACACTAAGCCGGCCGGCTCTCCCAAGCCGTTGTCAGCAAAGAAAACTACAGCTTCTTTTCGATCGCCTTTTCGCGGTAATCCTAGGACATCACTGAGCAACGACGCCGGCGCGAGGAGTGAAGCGATCCGCCACAATTCGATTGCCATCTTTAGCTCCGCGATCACCTCTTCCAACCGGCAAATATCTTTCGGCCACGCAAAACCTTCCAGACGCTCGATCACCGGCTCAGAGGAAATTGCGTGTGTTATCTGGCTGCGCTTGATAGCTGAATGAAACGCCACACTCCCTGCCTCAGAGTCGAAATTTACCGGTATCTTGCCGGCGAGTGTGACTGCCACGTTGGCAACCACTGCGCCCACGCCCGGAGGCAGGACAATGGCGACCCGTTCGTCTGGGCATTTCTTTTTGATCCAACGACTCAACGCGATGCTGGTGGCTAGGAGGTCGCCGCGTTGCTCACGCTGGCCACAGTCTCCATCGATGACGGCATCGTCGAATTGCCAGCGCTTCAAGCCTCTGATGGTCGCTCTGCCCAAATGGACGTCGAGCTCGGATCGATGTTCAAAGCAGAGCTCGTTAAGCTCCAGCAATTTTTCGCGCGCCTCGCCTGCGTCAATCGACCGGGCCGGCATCGGTTTTCCAAATACGATCATTGCCTGAGGCGGCATCCGCTTAGGAAAATTGCAAACAAATTTTCCGTCTTTGAATAAAAAAATTGGGCTGCCCAGACCATCCAGCCAGACTGGAACAACGTCGCAGTTGGCCCGACGGGCGATCACGCCAAAGCCCTTATGCAATTTGTGAAGGGCCCCGGTTGGATTCAGCTGGCCCTCCGGGAAAATGCAAACGATCTCTCCTTTCTCGATGTATTCAGCCGCTTTCAAGATGGCCTCCTTCGCGTGAGCTTTGGAGATTGGGATAGCCTCAGTCCCGGCGAGCCTTAGGACTGGGTTCAACCACCGGTGCTGGCAGGTAGCCTCGCGCACGAGAAACCGAATCGGTCTTGCACAGACCAACTGCAGCGCGACGGCATCGAAGCCGGTCGTATGGTTGGGCAGCAGCAGAAAGCCCCCCTTTGGCAGATTTTCGACATTATAGCCTTTAACCTGGCAGAGAGCTCCGGACACCAACCCGATGAGAAGAGCCCGCAATCTCTGAGTTTCTGATCGGTAGAGGTAGAAATCCGCCGCGAGCGCTCCACCAAACATGCGAAAGAGAAAAAGCCGGAATTTTCGACTGACTCCCGGCCCAGCAAAATCGAAAAGCGAGCCAAGGACAGTCAAATATCCGGGCGCAACAATGACCGACTTTAGCCAGCAGGTTAATCGCACTCCATCACTCTATCGGTGGCCAAGAACCTAGGTTTAGCGCGCTTTTTCACACTGGCCAGAATCATGACAATTTTTGCGTTCCGGGCGGCGACAACACTCACAGTCAGTGATTCGGGCTCAAGTCCGAGTTCCTTATCTGGTAGTCGATGGCACATCCAGGCAATTCGACGGCAACGCTTCTACAACTGCTACAGCACATTAGAAGATGGCCGTCCGTTTATCGACTACCGCCGACCCGCGCCCGGCTGGCGTAAGACGGGCCGAGCTTGTCGATATGTAACCGCGCTTCTCCTTCGTCTTGCGCGCGGTTGATTCAGTGGAACGGAGGCTTCGGCGATGCCAAAGTCTCGCTACTCTCCGTAACGCTCCATTTCGGAAGGTTACAGTGAAAGCATTTACCTCCAAACAGACTGCGAATGAACGAGCCGCGGAAAAAGGGCTGGCGGCAACGCGGACACTTCCAGTTGGCTAAGTAGGTTGCTGAGAAGTAATAAGCCACAAAAGTCAGGGCAAATACCAGGCCCGGGAGAAAAAGAAAATATCGAAGCTCCAACATGGAAGTAACGAACAGCGCAAGCACGAAGAAGCGCAGGCGGCGATAGCTGACCCATGCGTGCCGGAAGCTCGATTGCACACCTGTAATCTGAACCGAAGCAGCTGCATTTCCAACGCGTTCTGTTGGGTGTGCGCGACGGCTTGGTGGCCCGGAGTGATGGAGAGGCATTGAAAAAAACGGTAAGGGTCGGCTCCCGACTTCGCGAAACGCTTCCTCCTTCGCTAAAGCTTCGGCGGGACACGTCGTCGCGGCTGCGTTCAAGACTATACACCTCCTTAAACTTAGGGGCGCCATAGTTCCGTAAAGGCAAGCTGGGGTGGAGAATGTCCGGATAGCGCGCGATTTCCTGAACGATCCGCGACGATACAGGGAGAAGCTGTTTCGCTCTGAGTAAGCTAATTTTCGCTTGTCGCCGCGACTCGAAGCTGCCAGGACCCGCTGGAGCGCGTCCCTGCCGGTCCTAAGCGCTGACCTCTGACAATCGCTGTATCTCGCTTTTGCTTAACTTTAGATCGGCTATCTGTAAGAGATCGGACAACTGTTCGGGAGTGCGCGCGCTGGCAATCGGCGCAGCCACTGTGGGCTGGGCGGCGAGCCAAGCCAAAGCCACCGCGGCCGCCGAGACGTCATGCGCCGCCGCAACCTCGTCCAGCACCGCGAGGATCTTGATTCCTTTATCGTTCAAGTATGCTCCGGCCTTTTCGGCTCGGTCACTAGCGACTCTTGCTCCCGGCCGATACTTTCCGGTGAGGAAACCCGAGGCTAAAGGAAAATAGGGAACCGAGGACAATCCTTCCCGAGCGACGACATTAGCTAATTCGCCTTCATATTTGTCGCGCTCGACCAGATTGTAATGTTGCTGAAGCGCAACATAACGGACCAAACCTGCGCGATCTGAAGTGGTCAAAGCCTCTTGCAATCGAGCGGCCGAGTAATTCGATGCAGCGACGTAGCGGACTTTGCCGTTCTGAACGAGTTGATCAAAGGTGCGAAGGGTCTCTTCCAATGGTGTGTTTTCGTCATCCTGGTGCGCGAAGTAAAGATCGACGTAGTCGGTTTGCAGTCGTCGCAAAGACTCTTCTAACGCGGTCCGAATGGTAGTAGGCGACAACCCGGAGAATTTCGGATGCATCCCAACCTTTGTTGCGACGATCATCTCGCCGCGATTGCCACGGGTGCTGAGCCACCGCCCAATGATGGTTTCTGATTCTCCGCCAGAATTACCGGGTGCCCACGCTGAGTAGACGTCAGCAGTGTCCACAAAATTACCGCCCGCCGCCGCGTAGGCATCCAGGACGGCGAAGGACGTCTTCTCATCGGCGGTCCAGCCAAATACGTTGCCACCCAATGCCAAGGGAAATACTTCAAGTTTCGTTGATCCAATCCTTGCCATGACTTGAACCTAAGCAGTCTTTTTCGGAAGTCGAGTCGAGGCTGGCGAAACGGTCATTTGATTTCCGTTGGCGTAGTCGAAAGAACTAAATTCCGATCGCTTGGGTCGTTGCGATGTGGAAATATCCCATCATTGATGATCAAGGCAGAGCGGGTTCAATCAGCTCCGGAAGAGGTAGCCAATGGCATCAGCCACGGTATCGGTCTGCTTATGGCGATCGCTGGCATTCCGATTTTGGTCTGGTCGGCGCTCGATCGAGGTAATGCTTTTGCGGTCGCTGGTGCCCTCGTTTTCGGAATTGCGTTGGTGTCGTTGTATCTTTTTTCCACGCTCTACCACATCACCCAGGACCGACGATTGAAGCAAATTTTCCGAGCATTGGATCATGCGGCAATCTTTCTTCTGATCGCGGCCACCTATACCCCTTTCCTTCTGGGCACTTTGCGCGGAGTTTGGGGTTGGACGCTCTTTGCGGCGGTCTGGACATTGGCAGTGTCAGGGGTCGTTTTCATTGTTCTGCCTTGCTTTGGTCTGGATCGCTGTTTTGGCGGGCCGGCTTTTTTGGCTTCATGTAGCCCCAGCTGGATTAATTTTGATCGCAGCAGGTGGTATCGCTTATACCGCTGGCACGTTTTTTTACGCCAACAAGCGTATTCGTTTCGGTCACTTGGTATGGCATCTTTTCGTCCTGGCCGGAACTATTTGCCATTTTTGTGCGGTCCTTTGGTATGCCGGGTAAGCTTTTTGGATAGTGGCGCATCCGATCGTCACTCTTGCTCGAGTAACATTTAGTTCCTCATGCGTGATTCAAGCCGTCGGGCCAAAGTCTTGAACGTCGTTCGGGTCTCCAGCGGCAATTTCCTGGAGATGTTCGATTTCATGGTCTTCGGCTATTACGCCTCCTCGATCGGACGCGCCTTTTCTCCGAACGAGAATGCTTTCGCATCGCTGATGCTGGCGCTCATGACCTTTGGGGCCGGGTTTTTCATGCGACCAATCGGCGCCGTCATTCTCGGCGTCTATATTGACCGTTTTGGAAGGCGGTCTGGGTTGATCCTGACGCTCGGCCTGATGGCGATTGGCACGTTGCTTATCGCCTGTTTGCCGGGCTACGCGGTGATTGGAGTGGCCGCACCGATTGTGATCCTCATTAGCCGTCTAGTGCAAGGATTCTCGGCCGGAGTCGAGCTAGGCGGAGTCTCAGTATATTTGTCTGATTTAACGACCCCTGGGCACAAGGGCTTCTATGTCAGCTGGCAGTCCGCGAGCCAGCAGGTCGCAGTCATGTTCGCCGCTTTAATCGGTGTGGTTCTTCATGCGCTGCTTCCTCCAGCGACAATGGAACAGTGGGGTTGGCGAGTGCCTTTCTGGATCGGATGCTTGATTATCCCACTACTTTACTTGCTGAGGCGCTTCGGCGCTACCGAAAGACAAAGCATCCTGCGCTTCGCGCCTCTTCAGTACTCCGTTACTCGAATACTGCATCACCGAGAAACGCCGAACGCGGGATTCTGGGCAAGCCCGCCTTACCGAAAATCGAAAGCCAACCATTCGAGGAATGGTTGGCCTTCTAAGTGTTGAATAAAATTGCGGACGATTAGAACGCGAAACGAACGCCGGTACGAATGAGGCCGAAATTATTTCTCGATTTGTCTACGACTTCATAGCGTCCGTCGGCAAATATTCCGACATGGCGATTGAAACGATACTCGAGTCCGCCGCCCCAATGTCCTTCCAGCAGAATGTCGTCATTATTGCCGTTGCGGATTTTTCGGCTGATTCCGTTGCCGAAGGTCTCGAAAAAGTTTGAACCTCCTCCCGGAACGAATCCGCCGATTCCGGCGAATACATAGGGAGCCCATCCGGTGTTTCCGATGGGATAGCGAACCAATCCGTTTAGCGCGAACTGGCCGCTAACGTCGCCCGAATGAACAGGGCCCGTACCGTCAAGGACGTCACCCTCTAAGCCTAGACCAAAGTACTTCGTAAAGAAGTAATTGACGTCGGCACCTCCGCCCCAGGCATGGTCTCCGAGAAACCTGTTACCTTTCCCGCCAGCAGGCGCATAAGCACCAAACAAATCGAGCTGCCATTCATTTGCTCGATAGAGCTCTTGGATTGGTGCGGGTGGAGCTACTACTTCTTTTGAGGATATAGCCGGTTCTCCAGCAAATCCCGTTATGGCTTGTGACATCAAGCCGACAACGGCTAAGGCATGTATTTTCTTCATATTACGTCATTAAGGATCGATCCATGATCGATAACAGCTTACTGCTGGTTCTAAATTTCTAGGTTGTAAAGGGAAAGAAGATGAATCCTTTGTAATGTCTATGCGAGCGGTTCCATTAGCGGACGAACGGCTCCAGCAAAGGATCGGGAGGCGATGGCGTAAGCGATAAAAACCAGAAATAGATGGGCCAGCGCAGAGATCGGCCAATCTCTCGACCACCGGCCGATGTGAGTAATCACTCACTCACTCTCAGCGGTAACTCGCTGAACCGGTGCGACTAATGTCCTCGATCGGGTTGACTACGAGAAGCGCCTCTGGAAAAAGAAGTTAGTCGGTTGCTTATTCGCTGACGCGCGGCAATGTGCTGATCCGCCATGCATGATTTGCCGCAGTTGGGAAGGGCATTGCCGCTTCGCGTCTTAGTGCCCTTGATTGTGGCCTGTGCCTTGTTCATGGAAAATCTCGATGCGACTGTTCTTTCGACCGCATTGCCCGCGATCGCCCGCGATTTGCACGAAGACCCAATTCAACTGAAATTGGCGCTCACTTCGTATTTGTTGACCTTGGCCGTCTTTATCCCCGCATCGGGATGGTTTGCGGATCGATTTGGAGCTCGCCTGATTTTTCGGCTCGCGATCATTATTTTTGCACTGGGATCTGCTTGCTGCGGTTTCGCTAATTCGACGGGATTTTTGGTCGCCGCACGTGCTTTACAGGGGATCGGTGGAGCGATGATGGTTCCGGTGGGCCGATTGGTTATTCTCCGAACTGTGCCGCGCTCAGAAATCGTTGGAGCACTCGCTTGGCTGACGATTCCCGCGTTGATGGGCCCGGTCATTGGTCCACCGGTGGGCGGATTTATCACCACCTTTTTCACCTGGCGTTGGATCTTTTGGATCAATCTTCCCATCGCTGCTCTCGGCTTAGTGCTAGCCACGCTCTTTATCCCGGATGTTTTCGGCGAAGAGATTACCAAATTCGACTTTCCCGGATTTCTGTTTTCCGGACTT
>WNFM01121499.1_pt1 | contig 12294 bp, 15 predicted proteins | sample 5400271 | NCBI WGS metagenome assembly WNFM01 (sample SAMN13153352, study PRJNA577476) | soil metagenome | isolation source: 60 cm saprolite on Douglas fir-dominated hillslope | place: USA:California | collected 2013-09-17 | reverse complement strand
CGAGCGCCCGGATGGCGCGCTCGATGTCCTTGATGATCGAGGGCTGGATGCCCTCGGTCGGCTCATCGAGGATGAGGAGCCTCGGCTGCATGGCGAGCGCGCGGCCGATGGCGAGCTGCTGCTGCTGGCCGCCCGAAAGGTCGCCGCCGCGGCGCCTCATCATCTGCCTCAGCACGGGAAACATCTCGAACACCCGCTCCGGCACGCGCGCGCCGGGGGGCTTGCTGGCGAGTCCCATCTCGAGGTTTTCCTCGACTGTCAGGCGCGGAAAGATCTCTCTGCCTTGCGGCACGTAGCCCAGCCCGGCGCGCACGCGCTGATAGGGCTTTTCATTGGTGAGGTTCCTGTCTTCAAACATCACCTGGCCGGTCTTTGTCGGCACGAGCCCCATGAGAACCCTGAGCAGCGTGGTTTTGCCGACGCCGTTGCGGCCTAGCAGCGCCGTTACCTTGCCCGCCGGGACCTCGAACGAGAGGTTCCGCAGGATGTGGCTGCCGCCGTAATACTGATTGAGGTTCGAGACGGCGAGCATTTATCTGCCCAAATAGACTTCGATGACCTTCGGATCATTCTGGACCTGTCCCATGGGACCTTCCGCGATAACGCCGCCCTCGTGCAGCACGGTGACCTTGCGCGCGATCGTTTCGATGAAAGCCATGTCGTGCTCGACCACCACCAGCGAATGCTTGCCGGCGAGCGACAGGAACAGCTCCGCGGTGCGCTCGGTCTCCTCGTCGCTCATGCCCGCCACCGGCTCGTCGAGCAGCAGCAGCTGCGGCTCCTGCATCAGCAGCATTCCGATCTCGAGCCACTGCTTCTGGCCGTGCGATAGCAGCCCGGCAACGCGCCAGGTGCTGTCCTCGAGGCGGATGAGCTTCAGGGTTTCGTCAATTCTGCCTTTTTCCTCAGTTGAGAGTTTCGCAAACAGCGTCTTGCGCACCCTCTTGTCGGCCTTCATCGACAGCTCCAGGTTCTCGAATACCGTGTGGCGCTCGAAGATGGTCGGCTTCTGGAACTTGCGGCCGACGCCGGCATGCGCGATCTGCGCTTCGGAAAGCTTGGCGAGATCGATGGTCTGCCCGAAGAACGCGGTGCCGGCGTCGGGTCGGGTCTTGCCGGTGACGACGTCCATCATCGTGGTCTTGCCTGCGCCGTTGGGGCCGATCACGCAGCGCAGCTCGCCGGCGTCGATCGACAGGGAGAGGTTGTTCAGCGCCTTGAAGCCGTCGAAGCTGACGCTGATGCCCTCGAGGTAGAGGACGACGCCGTGCGTGAGGTCGAGATCGCCGGTGGCGAGGCGGCCGATGCCTGCGCTGGCGCCGCCCCCCGCGGCGACAGGATGTGTCGCGACGCTAGTCATTGTTTCTTGAGCTTATTCAACAATCCCAAAACCCCTTGGGGGAGAAAAAGCGTGACCAGGATAAAGAGCAAGCCGAGGAAGAACAGCCAGTACTCGGGGAAAGCCTGGGTAAAAAAGCTCTTCGCGCCGTTTACCAGTCCGGCGCCAAGCGCCGCGCCGGCCAGGGTGCCGCGCCCGCCGACCGCCACCCAGATGGCGATCTCGATCGAGTTGGCGGGCGACATCTCGCTCGGATTGATGATCCCGACCTGCGGCACGTAGAGGGCGCCGGCGATGCCGCACAGCACCGCCGACAGCGTCCAGATGGCGAGCTTGTAGTACACCGTGTCGTAGCCGCAGAACATGACGCGCGCCTCGGCGTCGCGGATCGCCGCCAGCACGCGGCCGAATTTCGAGGTGACGATCCAGCGCGCGAGCAGCAGCGTGCCGATCAGCACCGCGGCGCTGATCGCGAACAGCGCCATCCGCGTCTGCGGCGTCGCGATCGGGATCTCCAGGATCCGCCGGAAGTCGGTGAAACCGTTGTTGCCGCCGAAGCCGGTGGCGTTACGGAAGAAAAGAAGCATCGCGGCGAAGGTGAGCGCCTGGGTGATGATCGAGAAATAGACGCCTTTCACCCGCGAGCGGAACGCGAAGTAGCCGAACGCAAAGGCGAGCAGCGCCGGCACGACGACGACCAGCATCGCGCACCACCAGAAGGACTCGGAGTTCCACCATTGCCAGGGGAACTCCTTCCAGTCGAGGAACACCATGAAGTCCGGCATCGGCTGCTGATACTGGCCATCGGAGCCGATCTGGCGCATGAGGTACATGCCGAACGCATAGCCGCCGAGCGCGAAGAACAGGCCGTGGCCGAGCGACAGGATCCCCGCGTAGCCCCAGATCAGATCCATGGCGACCGCAACGATGGCGTAGCACATGATTTTCCCCAGCAGGGTGACCCAGTAGGCCGACATGTGGAGGGGACTCTCCGCGGGAACGACAAGATTCAGTACCGGGAAAACAACGAAGACGAGAAAGGCAAAAGACGCCAATATCGTCCAGCCCCTCGCCCCGTAAAAACGATTCATGACTCGACCGCCCTGCCCTTCAGGGCGAACATGCCCTGCGGCCGTTTCTGGATGAAAATGACGATGAAGACAAGGACCGCGATCTTGGCGAGCACGGCGCCCTGCCAGGCCTCGAGCAGCTTGTTCGCGAAGCCCAGGCCGAGCGCCGCGTATACGGTGCCGGCGAGCTGGCCGACGCCGCCGAGCACCACGACCATGAACGAGTCGACGATGTAGTTCTGGCCGAGATTCGGGCCGACGTTGTCGATCTGCGAGAGCGCGCAGCCCGCGAGGCCGGCGATGCCGGAGCCCAGGCCGAACGCCCAGGTGTCGACGCGCGCGGTCGACACGCCCACGCAGGCCGCCATCTCGCGGTTCTGCGTGACGCCCCGCATGAACAGGCCGAGGCGGGTCTGCGTAAGCAGCAGCCACATAAGCATAAGCACCGCGGCGGCGAAGAAGATGATCATGATGCGGCTCCATGGCAGCACCACGCCGGTAAACGCCTCGATGCCGCCCGACATGAAGGCCGGATTCTCGACTTGCACGTTGGCCGCGCCAAAGAGCGTGCGCACCGCCTGGATCAGAATCAGGCTGATGCCCCAGGTGGCGAGCAGCGTCTCGAGCGGCCGGCCGTAAAGCCAGCGGATGACGCTGCGCTCGAGCGCCATGCCCACCAGGGCCGGCACGATGAACGCCGCCGGCACGGCGGCGAGGAGATACCAGTCGAAATAGGCCGAGCCCTTGAACAGGTTCTGCACAACATAGGTCGAGTAGGCGCCAAGCATGATGAGTTCCCCATGCGCCAGGTTGATCACACCCATCAACCCGTAGGTGATGGCGAGGCCGAGCGCCGCCAGGAGCAGGATCGAGCCGAGGCTCACGCTGGTAAAGACCACGCCAAGGCGCTCGCCCCAGGCAACGGAGCCCTCGATCGCGCGCATGCTTTTCTGCGCCTCCGCACGCAGCTCCTCGTCTTTTTCCGAATCGAGGAAGGAAATGAGGAGAGTCCTGGTGCTCGGATTATTCGACGAGGCGAGCTTGCGCACCGCCGCCAGCCGCGTCGCGCGGTCTTCCGCCTTCAGCTCGAGCACCGCGGCGACTTGCTCGAGCATGGCCTTGATGTCCGGGATGGATTCCTTGTCGAGGGCCTTCCTCACGAGCGGCAACATCGCCGGCTCGGCCCCGCCGAGCAGCTCCTTGGCTGCGGCATGCCTGACCTCGACTTTCGGCGAAATCAACTTCAACGCAGCGAGCGCGCCGTTGAGCTCGCGCCGCAGGCGGTTGTTGACGGTGATGTCTTCCTTGTCGTCGGGAATCTTCGCCAGCTTTTCCCGGGTGGCGGCATCCACGGCGCTCTCGCCCTTGACAATAAGCACGCGCTTGCCGCTCGTGTAGAGCTCGCCGTCGGCAAGTGCCTGCAAAACGGCGGCCGATCGCTCGTCGCCGGCGGCGACCAGCGCGGCGATCGCCTCGACCTTCTCGTCGCTCTCCCCGAAAGCGAGCTTCTCTACGGTCTTCGCGTCCTGGGCAAGAACTGCCGTTCCAGACAAACTGATGCCAGTGATAAAAACAAACGCGCAAGCCGCAGTGATCACTTTTCTCATGTGAAAAGGGGCCGCCGCAGCGGCCCCTCCTCTATTCTCCCAAAAACCCTCTACTTCGTGATGATGGTCTTGCCGTCCGGCTCGCCCTTCTTCTTGTCGTTGCCCGCGATGAACGGGCTCCAGGGGGCGGCTCTCACCGGGCCCTGGGTCTTCCACACGACGTTGAACTGGCCGTTGGCCTGCACTTCGCCGATGAACACCGCCTTGTGCAGATGGTGGTTCTTCTCGTCCATCTTCGAGGTGATGCCCGAGGGGGCCTTGAAGGTCTGGCCGGCCATCGCCGCGATCACCTTGTCCACGTCGGTGCTCTTGGCTTTCTCGACCGCCTGCTTCCACATATGCATGCCGATCCAGGCCGCTTCCATCGGATCGTTGGTGAGCGGCTTGTCCGCATTCGGCAGCTTCTTCTTCTTCGCGTAGGCAGCCCATTCTTTCTTCCAGGCGTCGTTGACCGGGTTCTTCTGCGACATGAAGTAGTTCCAGGCGGCAAGGTGGCCGACCAGCGGCTTTGTGTCGACGCCGCGCAGTTCTTCCTCACCAACTGAAAATGCCACGACCGGCACGTCGGTCGCCTTCAGGCCCTGGTTGCCCAGCTCCTTGTAGAACGGCACGTTCGAGTCGCCGTTGATCGTCGAGACGACCGCGGTCTTGCCGCCGGCCGCGAACTTCTTGACGTCGGCGACGATGGTCTGGTAATCGCTGTGGCCGAACGGCGTGTACTTCTCGTCGATGTCCTTTTCATCGACGCCTTTGGACTTCAGGAACGCGCGTAGGATCTTGTTCGTCGTGCGCGGATATACGTAATCCGTGCCGAGCAGCACCCAGCGCTTTGCGCCGCCGCCTTCTTTCGACATCAGGTACTCGACCGCCGGGATCGCCTGCTGATTGGGCGCGGCGCCGGTGTAGAACACGTTCTTCGAGAGCTCTTCGCCTTCGTACTGGACCGGATAGAAGAGCAGCCCGTTCAGCTCCTCGAACACCGGCAGCACGGACTTCCGCGATACCGACGTCCAGCATCCGAACACCACCGCGACCTTGTCCTGAGTCAGGAGCTGGCGCGCTTTCTCCGCGAACAGCGGCCAGTTCGAGGCCGGATCGACGACGACGGCCTCGAGCTTCATGCCCATCACGCCGCCCTTGGCGTTGATCTCGTCGATCGCCATGAGCGTTACGTCCTTGAGCACCGTCTCGCTGATCGCCATCGTGCCCGACAGCGAATGGAGCACCCCGACCTTGATCGTCTTTTGCTGCGCGAGCGCGCCGGGCGACGTCAGGCCAGCGGCGGCCAGAGCGGCGCTGAGCGCGAGCGCTTTGAGAATTACTCTGCGATTGGACATGCGATTCCTTCCCTATAGGTTTACGACCATGGAACGAGCCGCCGTGAAACCGGCGCTTTCCCCTGGGTATGGAACGCAAGAGCCATGCCACTGGCAGTCCTTGAATAGAGAAGGCGAAACCATGTTTGAATGGGGGCCGCGCCCTTTTGCGGTGCGCGCACCATGACTACGCACCAAATTCGAGCAATGCTTCTCTCGGTGCTCCTATCGAGTGCCGCTGCGCCGCTTCTCCGTCAGCCCCGACGGAAAGAGCGTGCTGCGAGAAAAAGAAGTCCGGCGGACAGAAGCCAGGCCACCCCGGGGATCCACGGCAATAACGCCCTGAACTGCGGCTCCAAGACGGCGTCGCTGGCATAGGCCGCGATCCGCGCGAACGCGGCGATGGCGAGGGCGGCGAACAGCGCGCCCAGAAACCTGCCCTCGCGCCCGGTGCGCCCGAATCCGATGACCGCGCAATAGGCGGCGACGCTCGCTGCGCCCCAGCAGCCCCCGGCAACGAACTGCGCCGCGAGCAGCAACTTCAGATCTGGTGCAAGCACCGCGGCAAGCGTCGCAAGCGCGCCGACGGCGGCCGCGATCGCCATGCATTGCACCGCGCCCAGCCGCTTGACCAGCCCGGACGCGGGGAACATCAGCACGTTGAAGCCGATCCAGAATACCGGCATGAGATAAGGCAGATCCGCCTGCGAGGCGAAGCGCAGGTATTGCGGCGCCGAGTTAAGCGAGAAATGCACCTGGAATCCCGCTGCCATCGCTAGCAGCGCTACGAAGAACAGCACGATGCGTCGCGAAGGTTCTTTGGGATGTTCTCCTGGCGGGGTTTCTTTATCGAAAACATTCCCGGCGATGCGGCGCTCCACGTAAACCAGGCCGCTGACCGTCGCCAGCAGCGTCAGCGTTGAAAGCACGAACGGCAGCCTTGGATCGACGCCGCGCAGCGCGATGCCGAGATACGGCGCGATCGCGGCGGCCACCGCGTTCCCGGTAAGCACCAGCGTCGAGAGCCACGGCAGGCTCGGCGTCGCGGCATAGCGGCCGAGCAACACCCAGGGCGGCGAGCGCAGCGCGGACGAGGTGATGGACCAGATGAGAACCGCGGCAAGCAGCCAAAAAGGATTGAAATTCAAGAAAGGCAGCGCAAGAAAAGCCGCGCAAGACACGGCCGTCACCCCCAGGATCCATCCGCCGAGGCGCGCGAGCCCGCCGCGCACACGGTCGACCCAGAACCCCGTGACCACGTCCATGATCGCGAATACCACCTGATCCGCAACCAGGATCCACGGCACCCATTCCCTGCCGATTCCCGCCTGCTGCGCAAGCTGCGGCAAATAGATCACGTAGAGCGTCCAGGTCGCCGCAAAAAACAGCTGGACCACGCCAAGGTAGACGGCCAGTGCGTTGCTTGAGCCGGGGTTCGACATCGTTCGCCGGGTGAAATCCTAGTAGAATCCGGCCCTTGAATGAAGTTTCTTTTCGATCTTTTCCCGGTCGTCCTGTTCTTCATTGCCTTCAAGATCGCCGGCATCTATGTCGCCACGGCGGTCGCGATGGGCGCCACGCTGCTGCAAGTCGGCTGGCTGAAGGTCAGAAAACGGCACGTTCATCCGATGCTGTGGGCGAGCCTCGGCATCATCGCAGTCTTCGGCGGGGCGACGCTGCTCCTTCAGGACGAGACCTTCATCAAGTGGAAGCCCACGGTGCTGTATTGGATGTTCGGCGTGGTGCTGGCGGGCGCCGCGCTGCTGTTCCGCAGGAACCTCATCCGCATGATGCTGTCGGAGCAGGTGCAGCTTCCCGAGCGCATCTGGGCGCGCCTCAACTGGAGCTGGATCGCGTTCTTCACCTTCATGGGCGCCGCCAACCTGTACGTGGCTTACAACTATTCGACCGATCTGTGGGTCAATTTCAAGCTGTTCGGCGGCATGGGGCTGATGCTGGCGTTCGTCCTGATCCAGTCCCTGGTCCTCGCTAAATACCTGGAGGACAAGCGGTGAATGTGGCGGCGCAAATTCGCGAGCGGCTGGCAGCGCTCGAGCCCGTCGCCCTCGATCTGGTCGATGAGAGCGCGCAGCATGCCGGCCATGCCGGTGCCGCGCCCGGCGGCCAGACCCACTGGCGCCTGTCCATCGTGTCTCCGCGCTTCGCCGGCCAGCCGACGCTCGCACGCCACCGCATGGTCTACCAGGCGCTCGGCGGCCTGATGCAAAATCCCATTCACGCGCTCGCCATTTCGGCGCGCAGTCCCGAAGAACCCAAAGGAACCCCATGAAACTTCGAATGATCGCGGCCGTTGCGCTCGCCGCGCCCACGCTGGCGCTGGCGCAAGGCGCAGCGCAGGATGCTCCGCAGCAGGCCCCCCCGAAAGCCGCGGCGAAGGGCACTGCGGCGGCGAAGGACGCGGTCGCGCGCGTAAACGGCGTGCCGGTGCCGAAAGCGCGCATGGAGGCCATGCTCCAGCAGCAGCAGGCTCGCGGCACCCCGGTCAACGAGCAAACGCGCGCCATGGTGCGAGACGAGCTCGTCAATCGCGAGATCGTCGCCCAGGAGGCGGCCAAGACCGGGCTGGCGAAGTCCTCCGAGGTGCAGACGCAGATCGACCTCGCGCGCCAGGAGATCCTCGTCGGCGCCTACATTCGCGAGTGGCTGCGCAAGCATCCGATCACCGATGCCGAAATCCAGCAGGAGTACGAGCGCGCCCGGGACCAGACCGGCGACAAGGAGTACAAGGCGCGCCACATCCTGCTCGAGAGCGAGGACCAGGCGAAGGGCATGATCGCGGATCTCAAAAAAGGGGCGAAGTTCGACGAGCTGGCCACTAAGAACTCGAAGGACACGGGCACCAAGGAGCGCGGCGGCGACCTCGACTGGAACGTGCCCGGCGTGTTCGACCGGCAGTTCTCCGAAGCGCTGGTCAAGCTCGAGAAGGGCAAGTACACCGAGACGCCGGTGCGCACGCGCTTCGGCTTCCACGTCATCCAGCTCGACGACGTGCGCGGGGTGAAATTCCCGCCGCTCGCCGAAGTGAAGCCGAGAATCCAGCAGCAGCTGGTGCAGGGAAAGATCGAGGAGCTGGTAAGAGGGCTCAGGGCAAAAGCGAAGATCGAGTAGGGACGTCCGGGACATAAACAAGATCCTCGTCGAGATTCAGGTCGGCGCCGGCGGCCTGTTCCAGGTCCTGCGCGGCAGCCTGCTCGAGGAGCCGGTGGACGCGATCGTCAACGCTGCCAACGGCCATCTCGCCCATGGCGGCGGCGTCGCCGCGATCATCTCGCGCGCCGCGGGTCCGGCACTGCAGGAAGAATCCGATTTTTTGGTCCAAAAGCATGGTTATTTCCCGGCGGGGTCGGCGGTCGTCACCACGGCAGGCGAGCTGCCTTTCAAAGGCGTGATCCACGCCGTCGGCCCGCGCTACGGCGAGGGCGACGAGGAAATCAAGCTTTTTCAAGCGCTCGTTTCTTCTTTCGAGTGCGCGCGCGAGCGCGGCTGGCAATCCGTATCCTTTCCCGCGGTCTCGAGCGGGATCTTCGCCGTGCCGCTGGAGGTGTGCGCCCGCGCCTACGTCGCGGCGGCGCGGAAGGCCCCGATCAGTAAGGTAAGGCTATGCTTGCGCGACCAACCGGTCATCGATGCCGTTCTGAGGGAGATTGAACATGGTTCGTAGCCTTTTTCTCGCTTTTCTTCTGTTGAATTCTTTTTCTCTAGGAGCCCAAAACCTGCAGAAGGCTGCCTTTGCCGCGGGGTGCTTCTGGTGCACCGAAGAGGCGTTCGAGAAGGTGCCGGGTGTGGTTTCCGCCGTCTCGGGCTACACCGGCGGCAGCGTCAAGAACCCGAGCTACGAGCAGGTTTCCTCCGGCCGCACGGGTCACACCGAGGCGGTGCAGGTGACCTATGACCCCGCCAGGGTGAGCTACGAGAAGCTCCTGGAGACCTTCTGGCTGAACCACGACCCGACGGTCAACAATCGCCAGTTCTGCGACGGCGGGACGCAATACCGGCCGGCGATCTTCTACTACACCGGCGAGCAGAAGCGCCTTGCCGAGGCCTCGAAGGCCAAGTGGGAAAAGGAGAAGCCGTTCAGGCAGGCGATCATCACGCCGATCCAGCCCGCGACCGACTTTTACCCGGCGGAGGATTACCACCAGGACTATTACAAGAAGAACTCGCTGCAGTACAAGTTCTACGTCACCGGCTGCGGCCGCTACGCGCGCCTCGACGAGCTTTGGGGCAGCTACCGCAAGAAGTAACTACTCCGTCTCCTCGATCCACGCAATCTGGATGGCCTCGAGGATCTTCTCGCCGCAGCGCTTCGGATCGTCGTCGAAACCGGGCAGCGCCATGACCCATTTGTAGAGATCGACGAAGTTCACGGCCTTCGGGTCCTTGTCGGGGTGCGATTCCGCGAGCGCGATCGCGATATCGAGCGTGTCGGTCCACTTCATTTCTTCCCCCCGCCTTCGCGCTCGTAGTTGATGGTGTATTTCGGGATTTCGATGACGAGATCGGCGTCGGTCACCTTGGCCTGGCACGACAGCCGCGAAGTCGCCTCGAGGCCCCAGGCCTTGTCCAGCAGGTCCTCCTCCTTCTCCTCGGCCGGCTCGAGCGCATCGTAGCCTTCGCGCAGGATCACGTGGCAGGTGGTGCAGGCGCAGGACTTCTCGCAGGCGTGCTCGATGTCGATGTGATTCTCGAGCAGCGTGTCGCAGATGGAGACGCCGGGCTTGGCATCGATCTCGGCCCCCTGGGGGCACAGCGACGCGTGCGGCAGCACCTTCAGCTTAGGCATTCAGAATCTCAAAGGCCGGCATCAAAGGCTGCCGATCTTGCGGCCGGCCAATGCGCGCCGGATCCCTGCGTCCATGCGGCGCGCCGCGAAATCCTCGGTTGCGCGGTTGAGCGCCTCCGCCGCCTGCTTGATGGCGCGGTGATCCGAGCTCGCCAGGATCTTTTGCAGATTGCGCATTTCTTCCTCGATCGCCGCCTTTTCCCGTGAAGACAGGAGCGCGTCGTCCGCCTGCATCGCGGAAACCGTCGCCTCCACGAGCCGCTGGCCCTCGACCCGGTTTTCCGCGAGGGCGCGCGCATGGACGTCTTCCTTCGCGTGCTCGAAGGAATCGCGCAGCATGCGCTCGATGTCCGCATCGGCCAGGCCGTAGGAAGGCTTGACGGCGACCGACGCTTCAACTCCGGAAGACTTTTCCTTCGCCGAAACCGAAAGCAGACCGTCCGCGTCGACCTGGAAGGTCACCAGCACGCGGCCGGCACCGGCCACCATCGGCGGAATCCCCTTGAGTTCGAAGCGCGCCAGCGAGCGGCAGTCGGAGACCAGCTCGCGCTCGCCCTGCACGACGTGAAGGCCCATCCCGGTCTGGCCGTCCTTGAAGGTGGTGAATTCCTGCCCGCGCGCCGCCGGGATCGTGGTGTTGCGCGGCAGGATCTTCTCGACCAGGCCGCCCATCGTCTCGATGCCGAGCGACAGCGGGATCACGTCGAGCAGCAGCCAGTCGTCGCCCTGCGGCTTGTTGCCGGCGAGCACGTTGGCCTGGATCGCGGCGCCCAGCGCCACCACCTTGTCCGGGTCGAGGTTGTTGAGCGGGTCGCGCTTGAAGAACTCGCCGACGGCACGCTGGACCTGCGGCATGCGCGTGGCGCCGCCGACCATCACCACGCCTTTGATGCCGTCTATGCCCAGGCCCGCGTCGCGCAGCGCCTTGCGCACCGGGCCGAGCGTCTTCTGCACCAGGTTGTGCGTGATGCGACAGAAGGTCTCGGTGTCGAGGGTGAGATCCACGAGCTCGCCCGAGCCGAGCTTCGCGGTAATTCCGGCTTCCGAATGAAAACTCAAGTATTCCTTGGCTTCGCGCGCTTTCACGAGCAGCAAGCGTATGTCCCGCGGCGACAGCGGAGCGAGCTTCGCCCGCTCGACGATCCAGCAGAACACGCGCTGGTCGAAATCGTCGCCGCCCAGCATCGAATCGCCGCTGGTCGCTATGACTTCAAAGACTCCTTTTGATAATTTCAAAATCGAAAGATCGAACGTACCGCCGCCCAGGTCGTACACCGCGTAAGTGCCTTCGGCGGCGTTGTCGAGCCCGTACGCGATGGCAGCGGCAGTGGGTTCATTCAGTAGTCTGAGAACATTGAGGCCGGCGAGACGCCCCGCGTCCTTGGTGGCCTGGCGCTGCGCGTCGTCGAAATAGGCGGGCACGGTGATCACTGCGCCGCTCAGATTTCCTCCTAGAGAGTACTCGGCCCTTTCCCTGAGGACTTTGAGGATCTCGGCAGAAACCTCGACCGGGCTCTTCACGCCCGCCGCGGTGCGGATCTGCAGCATTCCCGGCGAGTCGACGAAGTCGTACGGGGCGTTCTCGATATGCGTCACGTCCTTGACGCCCCGCCCCATGTAGCGCTTCACCGAAACGATGGTGTTCCTGGGATCGTCGGCCTGGCGCGTCTGCGCGGAGTAGCCGACGGGAAATAGCGCACGAGCGACGGCAGCAGCGGCCGCCCGTAGGCGTCGGGCAGCACGGTCGCAACGCCGCTGCGTACCGTGGCGACCAGCGAGTTCGTGGTGCCGAGGTCGATTCCGACCGCCAGCCGCTGCTCGTGCGGCGCCGGCGACTGGCCGGGCTCGGAGATTTGCAGCAGTGCCATCTACTCTATCGCTTCGTACGCGGCGTCGATTTCGTCGTCGATCTTCTGCAGGAACATCAGCTTGCGGACCAGGTGGGCCGCTCCGCCGAAGTCTTTCCTTACGTCGATGCTCTCGCCTATCTGGGCTTCAAGGACTTTCCTCTTTCCGTCCAACTTGCTTCTCAGGGAGTCCAGGAATCCGGAGTCCTTTTTCTGGATCGCCTCTTCGAGCTGCTCGCGCGTTTCCAGCTGCTGCATCAGGAAGTCCGTCGGCATTTGCGTGTTGGTCTCGAACGCGACGTCGACGCCGT
>WNFM01199607.1_pt1 | contig 12296 bp, 13 predicted proteins | sample 5400271 | NCBI WGS metagenome assembly WNFM01 (sample SAMN13153352, study PRJNA577476) | soil metagenome | isolation source: 60 cm saprolite on Douglas fir-dominated hillslope | place: USA:California | collected 2013-09-17 | reverse complement strand
GCTTCCCGCGAGCCTGATCGTCGCTCTTGGGCTTCCAGCGGTCTTTGTCGCGAGCAACATGGCGGCCGTCACGGCTGTGGAGCAAGCCGACACGGGCCTGACCTCTGGCCTGGTGAATACCACGCAACGAATCGGGAGCGGCGTCGGAATCGCGCTGCTCTCCGCCCTGTTTGCCGCCCGCGTTGGACAGCTCTCAGCCCATCCCGCTCCATCGAGCCTGGTGCCTGGTTTCCAGGCGGTCTTTCTAGGTGCGGCCTTCTTCGCGCTTCTCGGAGCTGTGCTGACCCTGTTGATCATCCGAGGGAAGCAGAGCGAAACCTCAGCCCATCTTGAGACGCAGCAAGAAGCTTCCGCTGGTGGACACCAGGTGCGTTAGGGACATCACTAGTGCTCCCCAATAGGCGTCAAGTTAAGGAGAAGGAAAGAGGAGCGGAAAGGAGGCAGAGCGGGGGGGGTAACAGGCAATTCCTCCTGTGAGAAGATAGAGGAAGAATCTCACATCTCTATCAGTTCTCAGCAGGAGGGAGACCATGATCACTGTACCACGAATGGCAAGCGTATTACGGCAGGTGTTTGAAAAAGATGCGCGCGTGTTGGCACGCAGCATGGGAGTGATCCAGCGGGAACGCAAACTCAACGGGAGTACCCTGTTGTTACTGCTGGTGCTGGGGTGGCTGCATCAGCCCAAGGCGGGGAGAAGTCGCGCTAGCACGATTTGCTGGCACGTTGGGGGTGACGATCAGCAAGCAAGGCATCGAAGAGCATTGGACGTATAGGACGGCGGAGTGGCTGTACGAGGTAGTGTTGCGGGCCATTGGCTGTATGCTCAGCGCCAAAGCGGTAGCCGTGCCGCTCTTGCGGCGGTTCGCCGGCGTGTATCTGGAAGATGGCAGCAGCGTGGTGCTGCCGGATGCCTTAGAGCGGTCCTGGCGGGGATGTCGCGGTGGCAACGGAGCCAGTGAGGGGACGAAAGCGGGCGTCAAGCTGACGCTGCGACTGGACCTGGTGCATGGGGGGCTGCAGGGGCCGATGCTGCAAGATGGACGGGCCCATGAGAGCAAGAGCCTGGTGCAGAGCATCCCGTTGGCCAAAGGAGCGCTCTGGATCGCGGATATGGGCTACTTTGCGCTGGTGCGCTTAGCGCAGGTGAGTCAAGCTGGGGTCTATTTTCTGATGCCGCTGAAGGATGGGGTCGTGATGTGGCTTGAGGGCAAGCGAGCGGATGTGCTCAATGTCCTGCAAGCCCGTGGAGCAGATGAGCAAGAGTACGAGGTGTACTTGGGAGCCGCCAAGCAGGTGAAATGTCGCGTGGTGGCGCGGCGGGCGAGCGAGGAACAGGTCAAACGCCGACACAAGAAGCAGGATGCGTATGCGCGCAAGCATGGGACACAAGTCAGTCAACGCCAGCGCGACTGGGCAGGATGGACGATCGTGATTACCAATGTCCCCACCGCCCTCTTGACGGAGGCCCTCGCCTTCGTCTTGCTGCGCTGTCGGTGGCAAATCGAGTTACTGTGGAAACTGTGGAAAATGCAAGGCCTGGTGGACGAGTGGCACACCGAGAACGATGAGCGCATTCTCTGTGAGGTCTATGCCAAATTGTTGGGGCTGCTGCTGCAACATTGGGTGCTGCTACTCACCTGTTGGGAGGATCCTCATCGCAGTTGGATCACCGTCTCCGAGATCGTGCGCGATCAAACGGTCGTACTCGCGCATGGCTTCTGTGGACGCTTGTCGTTGACGCAGGCGGTGCGTCTGATGTGTGAGGCGATTATGCAGGCCGCTGGGCGCTCCATCGCTGGCCGCTCCGACCGTCCCAGCACCTCTCGCCTCTTGCTTGCTTCCGGCGGGGCCGGCTTAACTTGACGCCTATTGGGACATCACTAGTGCTCCCCTCAGGAACATCGGGAGTATAAGAAGACAAAAGGAATGTTTCATGAAAACGATACGTCTCATTTCGCTCGTCGCCCGGGTGGCCTTGATAGTCACCCTGGGGCTGGGATTGTTGTACTGGATCGCTCAACTGTTTGTGTGGATCGGGCTTCTGGTTTTCCTGGCCCAGATCGGTTTTCCAGACATTCATGAGGGGTTTGGCACCATCGGCGTCCTCGGTCTGCTCATCCTTGGGACTGTGGCGGTTTTCACCAAAGGAAGCAGGTTGCTCGGTGCGGGAAGCATGATCTATGCGTTTCTGGTGCCTGCCTTTGGGCTGACACAAACACTGATCCTGGTGGGTGCTCTGCACTGGGTGATCCAGGCCGCTCACTTGCTGGTAGGGATCGGAGCTATGGTGCTGGCACAAAGGATAGAGAAACGCTATCAGCAGCATCTCAAACTGAAAGAACACGGGATGACTTCCGAAAGGACCTCCGGCGCGTCACCCGCCGTGACATCACCGCAGCCAGGAGCAACAAGGCGGTGAGGGGACACTTCTGTCATGAGGCGAACGGCCCCTCAAAAGGGGCCGTAGCCAGCAAATCCTGCCGTCCCTTGTAGACCTTAGTGACGACGGCAACTTTGTTGGCTAACAGTTCTGTCATGGCCTATTAGGCCCGCTGTACGAAAAAACACACTCTTGATTTTTTTGTTTTCTCAATGAATAAGTTTCAATGAAAAAGGAATCGGTTATGCTGACAACATTCGGTGGTTTTCTCTATCGCGCGCGTTGGGGCGTTCTCTTGATCGCTTTGGTCTTTCTCACCAGCGCGGGCATTTTTGGCTTCAGTGTTTTTGGACAGTTGAAAAATAGTGGCTTTAGCGATCCCAAGAGCGAGTCCTCAAAAGCCCAACAACTGCTTGATGCCAGGCTGGGAGGCTCAAGCCCGGACGTGATCATTCTGCTGCGCAGTGATACGTGGCACCCAACCGACCCGGCCTTTACCCAGGCCGCGAACGATCTGCTCTCCACGCTCAAAAAACGTCCTGAAGTAGCATCGCTCACCTCGTACTATTCCACCCAGAGCCAGAGCCTGCTCTCGCGCGACGGGCACGAGACGTTCGTCGTTCTGCGACTGGCTGGCCAGGATGAAACGACCAAACAGCACGTGTACAAAGCTCTGGAGCCTCTACTCACCTTGTCAACGTTGCACGTCACCACTGGTGGAACCATTCCGGTGTTCGTGGCTTTGAGCAACCAGGTCAGTGCCGACCTGGAACACGCGGAGTTCATTACCTTCCCCATTCTCGCGGTGCTGCTGCTGTTCATCTTCAGCGGAGTCATCGCCGCTGGACTCCCGCTGCTGATCGGTGGCGCGGCTATCCTGGGCGCCTTTGCCGCGCTGCGTTTCGTGACGCTGTTCACGGATGTCTCGGTCTTTGCGATCAATGTGGTGACGCTGCTGGGCCTTGGCCTGACGATCGACTACGCGCTGTTTCTCGTGACGCGTTTCCGCGAGGAACTGGTCGCCAATGAGAACGATGTGCCTGGCGCACTGGAGCGCACAATGGCTACGGCAGGACGCACGGTCATCTTCTCGGCTCTGACCGTCAGCCTCAGTCTGGTGAGCTTGCTGCTCTTTCCCCTGACCTTCCTGCGCAGCATGGGCCTGAGCGCGATCGCGGCGACGCTCGCCGCGATGGTGATCTCAGTGACACTCTTGCCCGCGATTCTGGCCCTGCTCGGCAGGCGCGTCAACGCGCTCTCGTTCCGCAGCCTGTTCCAGCACCGCCGGGCGTACTCATCCATCGCCACTGAGCACCGTGGTGTCTGGTATCGCCTGTCCGAAATCGTCATGCGCTGGCCAATTCCGGTCGCCCTGTCGGTGCTGGCGATCCTGCTGACGCTGGGCTCGCCTTTCCTGCACATGACCTTCGCGACCGATTATACACGAGTACTGCCCGCGGGTCAGGAAGCGCGCGTGGTGAGTGAACGGCTCAGCCAGGATTTCGCGCAGCAGGGCAATGCACAGGTCATCATCGCGATTACCACACCGGGGAATGCGCTTTCGGCCAGCAATCTGGCCGCGCTTTCGAGCTATGTCAAGAGTATCGTGGCCATACCGGGCGTGGAACAGGTCACCAGCCTGGTCACGGTCAATCGCAGGCTCAGCCTGGCTGAGTATCAGCAGCTTTACGCGCATCCAGGAGCCAGCCCGCAGCTTGCGCAGGTCGCGGCGCAACTGGCCAACGGCAATCTCACTAAAGTCCTGATCGCGCTCCAACCCATTGACAATTCATCAGGGGCTATCACTCTTGTCAATCAAGTACGCGCACTGCACGCGCCAGGTGGGTTGGCGCCTCTGGTTGATGGAGTCACGCCAGAACAGATCGATCTGCTGGCTAGCCTGGGCCAAACGCTGCCCTCTGCTCTGCTCGTCATTTTTGTTGCGGTCTTTGTGCTTCTGTTCTTGATGACGGGATCAGTGATTGTGCCACTCAAAGCGATTCTTCTGAACATCCTCTCGCTTTCCGCGACCTTTGGCGCGCTGGTCTGGATCTTTCAGGATGGGCATCTGCAAAACCTGCTTGGCTTCCAATCGCTCGGGAGCATCGACACCACCCAGCCAGTGTTGATCTTCGCCACCGCCTTTGGGCTCTCGATGGACTACGAAGTGTTCCTGCTCAGCCGCATCAAAGAGCGCTTCGACCAGACGGGCAACAACCGCCTGGCGGTTTCCTCTGGCCTCCAGCGCACTGGCTGGCTGATTACCAGCGCGGCCCTGCTCATGGCAGTCGTCCTGGGCGCTTTTGGCACAGCAAAGATCATCTTTATCCAGGAACTCGGCGTTGGTCTGGCCATCGCGGTCATCGTGGATGCCACGCTGGTCCGCATGCTGCTGGTTCCGGCCACCATGCGCCTGCTTGGCAGGCTGAACTGGTGGGCGCCTGCCCCGCTGCGCTGGCTCTGGCAACGTATGGGTTTCGCAGAAACGACACCCACAGGAGAGAAAACGGTCGAACCAGCCGTGGCTCCGTCACGTGAAGAGCGCGACCAGGTAGGAGTGTAGAGCATGGAGAGAGGAGAGCACGGGAGGAAATACTGGGCGAGACGCACGACATTTCTTCCCGTGCTCTCCTCTCATTTTTCTGAAGTTGCTACAGGAAGATATGGAAAAAGATGCCTTTGCCGTGCATACCGTGAAACCCTGGTGAGGGGTTCACGCTTTTGTAATGATGGACCATGAAAGGAGAAGACAGATGGAGTTCATTATCGTGCTGGTTATACTGATGGCACTCGATGTAGTGGCGTGGCGATGGGGAGCCAACAGTACTGAGAGGTTTGACAGCCCCCAGGGGAGGCGCAGAGAAGAGAGAGGCATGTTTCTCTAGTTTGATGAGACTTTAGCGGGTTTTGAGACGAACGTCTGGTGGTTCTTCCTTTCCATGTGAACTTCTCTGCACGAGACAACTTCTTCGACAGTAAGTGCTCTTTGCTTGCTCAGATCGAGATCGGCCCATCGACTTCTTTGCAACTTGGAAGTGTCAGAACTGGAGGTAAGGCTCAGTGGCGAGAAACCCGCTCTACTTTCCAAATGCTGCACGCAAACCCGCTGCACACTCCGCGATTGCTGTCTTTGCCTGATCGATCACTCCTGCCAGAAGAACAAAGGCATGAATGGTTTGGTTGTAACGCGTATGCGCTACCGGTACACCCGCCTCACGTAATCGGGCGACATACTGTTCCCCTTCATCTCGAAGTGGGTCGAACTCGACGGTTTGCATGAGTGCAGGTGGTAAGCCGCTCAGGTCTGGTGCCCGCAGCGGAGACGCATAGGGATGCTTTGCATCGGCCCCACGCTGTACATAGTGATTCCAGAACCAGATGATGCCATCTCTGGTCAGGAAATAGCCTTCGGCATTTTCCACGAAGGAGCGTGTGCCAGGGAGATAATAATCAGTGGTTGGATAGATGAGCAGTTGGTACACGAACGTGGGGCCGCCTCGGTCACGCGCCATCAACGCGACGGCGGTTGCTAAGTTGCCTCCTGCACTGTCACCGCCAACAGCGATGCGCGTGGCATCTCCGTTGATGGTGGCTGCGTGAGCCGCAACCCACTGAGTAGCCGCATAGCAATCTTCCAATCCAGCCGGAAATGTGTGCTCCGGCGCAAGACGATAATGAACCGCGACCGTCACACAGCCAGCAGCATTTGTCAGCCTGCGGCACAGCACGTCATGGCTGTCGAGATCGCCGATGACCCAACCCCCACCGTGAAAGAAGACGAGGAGAGGAAATGGGCCTTTCCCCTTTGGTGAGTAGATGCGCACCGGGATCGTTCCTTGTGGCCCTGGTAGCTCGCGGTCTTCGCTATGACCGACTGTTTCTGGTTTGCCCCCCATTGCGGCAACGGCTTTGAGCTGTGCCTGACGGGCCTCCGCAACGGAAAGCTTATGCATTGGTGGCTCACCAGAAGCGGCTATGCTATCTACTACTGCCTGAGTTTGTGCGTCAAGTGGCATTGGTTTCTCCTCCTGTGGGCCATGTTTCCTCCGTACCTGCATGCAGATGGTTCGTTCTGGCTTCTGCCGGATATGCTGGTGCCTTGTTCTCTGCACTGCTTTGCCCAGGCGCATTCACAGGACGTTCTTTTCCACGGACGAGGGACGTGAGGATACCCAGAGCCGCAAGAGCAGCACAGACGAGCAAAGCTGCCTGGAAGCCGTGGAAGAAGAGGTGATGCGCGAGTGCGAGCGTCTGTGTCGTCCCATGACCTGCGGCCAGTATATGGCCAGCCAACGCCCCACCGGCGAGCGCGAAGATCGCCCCAGCCAGTGCCACGCTCAGGCTCTGTCCCGCTATCTGGCTGGTTTGCATAAAACCAGAGGCGATTCCCTGTTCTTCGCGTGACATGGACCCCATCAAGGCGCTGCCGTTTGGCGCGAGGAACAGGGCTTGCCCCAGACCCACGCACGCCAGGCGCCAGAGCATATCCCACAGGGAACTCGTGGCGTTCAATTGGCTGACGAGCACCAGCCCCAGACAGACCACCTGCCGCCAGCCAGCGTGTGCCGATGCGATCCGCCAGACTCCCGCTGAACGGGGACACAAGAGCGAAGGTAAGTGGCAACGGCGTGAGCAACAGTCCCGCCTGGGCAGGGGAGAAGGCGCGGACCTCTACCAGGTAAAAGGGGACGAGCACGTTGATCGCAAACAGGGCGAGCATCCCCAACGCCAAACTCACATTGGCGGAGAGAAACACACGATTCGTCAGAAATGAGCGTGCGAAGAGCGGATACTCGGCAAAGCGTTCCACGAGCAGCAGGCTTCCTAAAGCGAACACGCTCAGGATGACCAGCGCGATCACGGGAGGAGAGGTCCATCCCCATTGCTGGCCGAACGAAAGTCCGGTCAGCAACGCTCCCAACCCGACAGCCAGGCACAATGCTCCTGGGACATCGAAGCGTCTCTGACGTTGGGGCATCTGGCGTTCTCGAAGCAGGCGGAGCGCCAGCCAGATGCCAGCCAGACCGAGAGGCACATTCACATAAAAAATGCCGCGCCAGGTGAAGTGCTGGGTAATCAAGCCGCCAAGCGTCGGACCGAGACCGATGCTCAGCGCAATGGTGACGGTGATGAGACCAAGCGCTCGTCCTCGTTCCTGCGGCGGAAAGCCACCGGTCAGGATGGCAGGACCGACTGCCATCAGGCAGGCTGCTCCCAGGCCTTGGAGTCCGCGCGCGCCGATCAGCAGCGGCAGGGTTGGTGCCGCTCCACACAGAGCTGATCCAGCGGTGAAGACCACCAGGCCCGTGACCCAGATGGGCTTGCGCCCGAGGGTATCCGCCAGGCGTCCTATGGTTAAAAGCACGCTGGCAATCACGATCAAGTAGCCAATGACGACCCATTCGAGAGAGCCACTGATGCTCGTGCCAAAAGTGTGAGCAATGGCAGGCAGACTAATATTGACAATGGAGACATCCAGGTTGCCCATAAAGGCCCCGATGGATACGACCAGCAGTGTCATCCACCTGTTCATGCCGCGGGTTCGGTCTCCGGGTGGCTGCGCTGAGCCTGGAACAGGCACATGTGTTTGGTTCATTTCGCTCGCTCTCTCTTGATGATGGCTGCAGCACACAATCGACGGGAAAGGATGGGGAGAGTTGTATCGTTGTAACAGCCTTTATTGGTATAATGCCAGAACTACTACACTGGTACAAGGATGTATTTTATCCTGGTATAAAACACTCCCAGGATCAAGAAATGAGAGGAAGATGGAGCACCAGAAGCAGACCGAACAGGAACGTCGCAAAGAGCTTGGGAACCTTCTACGGACCCGCCGTGAAAAGCTCACGCCAGCAATGCTGGGGGTGCCGACACGCGGAAGGCGCCGGACATCGGGCTTACGACGGGAGGAGGTGGCCGAATTGATTGGCGTCGGAGTGACTTGGTACACCTGGTTAGAACAAGGGCGAGCTATTCAGGTCTCGGTCGAGGTGTTAGAAAATCTGGTACGCGTGCTGCAGCTCAGTATGGATGAACGGCTCCACCTCTTCCAGCTTGCGCGGCGACCACTGCCACCAGCCTTTCCACACGTCTCAGAAACGGTGCGCCCGGTATTCTCTACGCTGCTCACAGCGCTCGAACCATCTCCCGCCCATATTCGAGATCACCGGTGGAACGTCCTGGCCTGGAACAGAGCCGAGTCCCGGTTGGGTGATTGGGAGGTCTATCCAGCCGTGGAGCGCAACGTTGTCTGGCATCATTTCGCCCATCCCGAGATTCGTCGTCTCATGGTGAACTGGGAAGGGGAAGCCCGCACCCTGCTGGCTTTGTTTCGCATGGAGAGCGGGCAACATCTCGATGATCCCTGGTTCACGACCTTGATTGAGAGCTTGAAGCAAGTGAGCGCAGAATTTCGTCACTGGTGGTCGCTCCACGAGGTCCAGCAACAGCGAGAGCTGCCCATCGAATTCCATCATCCTGATGTGGGGCGCCTGGTGCTTCAACCGGTCACCGTGATGTTCATGTACGACCAGCAGCTCTTCCTGCGGGCGCTCTTGCCGTTGTCAGAAACAGACACAGCAGCAAAACTCCGCCACCTTCTGCAAGGAGGAGCGAAACACAGAGAGGCAGATATGATGGGGATGTCTGAGGCACCATAAGAGCAAACTGCGCCGCACTTCTCTACTTTGCGGCTACGAGGCTTCTTTCTTAACGCAGGGCCGAGCAGGGAGACAGTCTTCCAGGCAGCTTTGAGCCGAGGCCTTGCAGAAACTGGGTGCTTCGAATCGATTGGAAGCGGCGCGTCTGGCTGAACATCGGAAAGGCCATGCGAAAATGATGCGTGGAGAGATGCTTGGAAAGATCACGAAAGGGAGCCATGTTCCCTTTCGTATCTCGCTGTTCAGTCCTCTTCCTTGTCAACCGGCTCGATGTAGCCCCATTGCAGAAACCTGGCAAGCGCCAAGGCCACATCAAGCTGGCTGCGTTGCGTCAGATGTGCCAGGTCGGCGACAGAGCGCCTACCATCTATGAGCAAGAGTATCCAGCGTTCCCGGCGCGGGAGGTGGCTGGCAAGCGTGGTTGTCGGCATGGCGGAAACAACGCGGAACACGGCAGATGCACCAAAGCCTCTTTCTTGTGTGCGAAATTCCGTCATCATTCCTCTCCTCCTTACGCGAGATGACTGGCGGAGCATGTCATGAACACGTAGAGATTCCTCTTCGCTCGCATGCTCTCTATCTGATGAAATAAACGCCGGGAAAGGTCACGGACGCGGTGCCCAGGCCCGCAGGAGGAAGGACAGTCCGAAGAACTCACGGCTGGCGAGCTCTCCTGCGAGTTGGTCGCATAAAGCGGCGTGTTCCATTTCCTCGATCACCCCGGTACGCAGCAGGAACGGCTTCACCTGGTGGCCAAAGCGTCTCGCCTGAGCCACGAACCCCTATGCTGGCTACTTGGGACATCCGTTCTTGTACTTGACGCTTTGCGCCTCATTGAACGGGCTTTCTTGTCAAAGCACACGACAGGCATGTACAATTACTCTGGTTCAGAATCTATTGACTTTCTGTCGTTCTGCTTATGTAGATGAAGGAGAGGTTCAGTTGACGTTTCATTTGGTTACGACTATCAAGCAACGAGTTTGTCTCGGCTTTCACGGGCTCCAAAAACGGTTTCTGCGTTGGGTCAGACCACCGACAACTTCCTTTCTGCTGGGCACGCTTGCTGATCTTCTCCGGGGGAAATCGGAACTGATTGCAGAAAATGCACTGTTACGTCAGCAACTCATCATCCTCCGTCGACAGATCAAGCGACCAGTTTACAAAAAGACCGACCGGCTTCTCCTAGTGCTGCTGGCCAGCATGGTTCGGACCTGGAAACAGGCACTTTTGCTTGTCCAGCCAGAGACGGATCTCGCGTTGGCATCGTGAGCTCTTCCGCGTGTTTTGGAAGCACAAATCCAAGGCGCGATCGAGCAAGCCGAAGCTCTCACCCGAGACCATCAGCTTGATCAAGGAGATGGCAGCGAACAATCGGCTCTGGGGAGCAGAACGTATCCGAGGTGAGTTACTCAAGCTGGATATTCGGGTCAGTAAACGGACGATTCAGAAGCATATGAGGCAAATTCATCCAAAACGAGCCCGTGGGCAGAACTGGAAAACGTTCCTGCGCAATCATGCGGCAGAGGTGTGGGCCTGTGATTTCTTGCAGCTGACAGATCTCTTCTTCCGTCCGCTTTTTGCCTTCTTCATCATCGAGATCAAATCGCGCAAGGTCATGCACGTGAATGTGACGCGCGCTCCCACCGATCCCTGGGTCGCGCAACAACTGCGGGAGGCGACTCCATATGGACAAACGCCCACATATCTGATTCGGGATAACGACCGGAAATTCGGCCCGAATTTTGCACGAGTGGCAACCACAAGTGGCATCAAAGTACTTCGAACGCCGTATCGGACTCCGCGAGCGAATGCCATCTGTGAACGTTTTTTAGGGAGCGTGAGGCGAGAATGCCTGGATCACTTCTTCATCTTCCACGAGAAGCAAATCTTCCGGCTTCTCCAAGCCTATGCGGTCTACTTCAATCAAGCTCGGCCACATCAAGGGATTCGACAGCGTATTCCGGACCCGCCGGTGCTTTCTGTTCCTGCATCGAACCCGCCGAACCGGGTGATCGCCGTTCCCGTGTTGGGTGGGTTACACCATGACTACCAACGAGCGGCATAAACTGTGGAAATCACATGCACTCTGGATAAATGAAGCGCATTCGGCGCTACGCATGGTTGCGTCAAAGCGAGAGAGCGTTTTTGTGTTTCCGCCCCGGTTTTCCTTCTACGGACGCAGAAAAGACATCATCCTTCTCCCTGCTTGCTAGAAGATCTGCAGGCACGTTCATTGAGCATCGACTTACCTCTTATCTCTTTTCTTGGCAGGTGCCTTTCTTTGTGATAGCAATGTGACAGGCGAGAGAGGTTATGCTGGTGTAAGCCTCCAATTTCGAGAACAGACGTCCCAAGTAGCCAGCACAACCATTCAAGTGATCATGAGCAGTGCTGACGACCACCTCCCATCGCAGGGGCAAGCACGAGTTGCTGATCCCCTCGCCCTGGCCATCGATCCCTGGCACGCGGAACGACACGCCGGGCTCGCTGCGCGACCTCCAGCTTTAGGGTTGTCTGAGTCCGGCTTCCCTGAGGGCCCGTTCAAGTAAATCGCCGACTCCCAGGGCCGCAGCCCATCGATCGAGGTAGGCGAGATCGAGGTTCGCCCCCTGCCTCTTCAAGATACCGAGCAGGTCATTCCACTGCCGGTCCGATACCCGTCCCCCCATCTCGTACCACTCCAGTTTATTCACGACCATGTTCTCAGGCGAAGCCAGAACAAATTCACGTCCACCTTTCACCAGAGGCTGCCGCTTTAAACCGCGTACAGCGTCCTGATCGAAAGCACGCGACTTGGGAAGAAAGACGTCCACCTTCATAAAGGTCTCGTTGGAGATGAGGCTAAACGAGGACCGCCGCCGAATCGCGTCGCGCACCGCGTCTTCATCGATGTAATAGTCCTGATCGAGCAGTTTGACGAAGGAGCGGACGTGAGCAAGTCGCAGGTCTGCCACGATATCCACGTCCTGCGTCGGCCGAAATTCCCCGTAAAGTGAACTGGCAACCGATCCTCCGATATGATAGGGAATAGCGAGCTGCTCCATGGCCTCGACAACCTGCGTAAGGGTCCGCAAAATGAGGGTGATGTCCATCGCCATCGGCAGGCGCTCCTTTCAACAGGGAAATAGATGATCCGGGCTCAGAGCAACACATGCGCCACGGCAAGGCGGCGCAAGCTTCTCTTGGACGATCACGCGTCTCTGAGCCCTGCATCAACCAATGCTCGAGTGAACAGTTCGGCGACGCCAAGGAAT
>WNFM01307087.1_pt1 | contig 12297 bp, 12 predicted proteins | sample 5400271 | NCBI WGS metagenome assembly WNFM01 (sample SAMN13153352, study PRJNA577476) | soil metagenome | isolation source: 60 cm saprolite on Douglas fir-dominated hillslope | place: USA:California | collected 2013-09-17 | reverse complement strand
CGGTGCGCAGCACCGCGCGCGGGTCGGGGGCGAATTCGGTCTTCAGCGCTTCGAAGAATGTCACCTGTTCGGCGCTGGAAAGTTCGGCATACAAGGCCAGCGTTTCCGCCGCCAGCGACACGCCCAGCGCTTCGCCGCGTTCGGACAGCAGCTGCTTGCAGGCGGCGACCAGACGCCGCACCTTCAAGCCGTCGCGCTTGAGTTTGAGGGCGGATTCCTTGAGAGATCCCAGCATTGAGGCCATAAGCGCATCTTACGTTTGCGATTGGATTTTCGGTGAATAAATTTAGGTGAATAAATTATGGCACTGCGCCGCGACAAGCAGCGTCACTTTTGCACGACTGCCGTGCCCCCATGGCTGCGGTAACATGGCGGGTCGTCCCTCGTTGGCCGACGCCCTCACCATCCTGACGCCGTCTCGATCATGCCCGATTCTTCCACGCCCGCCGTGCTGCTCGCATCGCTGAAGGCGAATACCGCCTTTACGCCGCAGGGCGAGACGGTCGGCAATCTGACTCTGGGGCGCGGCCGCCTGAACGGCGCCGAAGTGTTCGTCGCCATCGTCGAAAACCGCATCGCCTCGGGTTCGCTGGGCGTGCGCGAATGCGATCAATTGGCCAGCCTGTTTCGCATCGTCGCAGCGCAGAAAGCGCCTCTGCTGCTGTATCTGGATTCCGCCGGCGCGCGGGTCTCGGAAGGCCTGCCGGCCCTGGGCGCGTTCCGGCATATGTATCGCGCGGCCCTGGCCATGGCGCTGTCGGGTACGCAATTCACGGTGCTGCTCGGCACGCATTGTTACGGCGGGGCCAGCATGCTGGCGGCGCTGGCCTCGACGCGTGTGTTCTCGGCGAATACCCAGCTGGCGATGTCGGGCCCCTCGATCCTGGCGCAGAGCGCAGGTGCCACGGCCGACGATGCCATGTTCCGCGCCATTGCCCAGGCGGCCATCAGCGCCGAGGGCCGCGCCAAACTGGGCCAAGGCAACAGCCTGCATTGGGACGCGACGGCATGGCATGCACCGCCGGCGTGGCATGAGCATCACCGGCAGCTGGGCGAGCGTCTGGCGGCCGTGACGACTCCGGCCATGCGCACCGAGGCCGTGCAGCGCAAGGATTTGACGGCGCTTTATCCGCAGGGCTATCGGCTGCAGGAGCAGACGGGCATCCTGTCCGGCGAGGCGAATGATGCCGCCGGCGCCATCACCCTGCTGGGTGTCGCCGATAAAAAACCGCTGGGCGCGGCACGCGCCTGGGCGCTGGCCGATCAGATCTGGAAGCTGGGCATCGAGAAGCCGGCGCGCCTGCATCTGCTGGTGGATTGTGAAGCTCATGCGGCCGCGCTGGACGATGAACGCATCATGCTGTCGAGCTATCTGGCCGATGCCGCGCTGGCGCTGGCGACCCTGTCCAAGGGCGGCACCGCGATTGAAACCACGGTGCTCGGCCAGCTCGGCGGTGGCGTCTATGTGTTGCTGGCGGCGGCCTCGGCCCAGGTCAATCTCCTGCATGGCGCGGTCATTCATCTGCTGCCCAGCCGGGCGATTGCGAGTATCTTGGGCGACGCGCCGACGGCGCCGCATGAAATCGATGAATATATGCAGGCGCGCGTGGCCGAACGCGAATTGAAGGTCGGTTTTTTGCGCGCATAGCGTTTGCCCACAACAAGGCGGCTGCCGGTCGTCGTCGGCCGCCCGAACCGCCAGCCCGGAACCGCTCACCATCCACAAAAATAAATCATGAACGACAATCTCTACGCCCTGTTTCATTCCCGCTTTCCGGCGGATAAATCGCGTCCCTTTCTCGAAACCGGCGACGGCCGCGTGATCAGCATCGGCGAACTCGAGGATACCGCCGCGCGCTATGCGGGCTACCTCCGTTCGCTGGGCGTGGCATCCGGCGAACGCGTCGCGGTGCAGGTGGAGAAATCGCCCGAGGCGCTGATTCTGTACCTGGCCTGCCTGCGCGCCGGCGTGATTTATCTGCCGCTGAACAGCGCCTATCGCGAAAGCGAAATCGCCTACTTCCTGGGGGATGCCGAACCGAAGATTTTCATCCACAGCAGCCGCGATTCCGCCTGGGTGGAACCGATCTGTAGGCGCCTTGGCGTCGCGCATCAATTCACGCTGAACGAGGATGGACGCGGCTCCTGGGCCGAAAATGCCTCGAAAGCCGCGCCAATGCTGGAGGTTGCCGCACGTGCCGCGGACGATCTGGCAGCGATTCTCTATACCTCGGGTACCACCGGGCGCAGCAAGGGGGCGATGATTACCCATCGCAATCTGTCGTCAAATGCGTTGACCCTGCACCAGTACTGGGGCTTCAAACCCGATGATGTGCTGCTGCATGTACTGCCCCTGTTTCATGTCCATGGCTTGTTTGTGGCGGCGCATTGCGTGCTGCTCAATGGCGGGCGCATGTTTTTCCATAACAAGTTCGACGTCAAAGCCGCGCTGGCGGCGCTGCCGCGAGCCACTGTGTTCATGGGCGTGCCGACCATGTATGTGCGCCTGCTGGCCGAGGCGGCGTTCGGACAATCGCTGTGCAGGCATATGCGCCTGTTCGTGTCCGGCTCGGCGCCGCTGCTGGCGGAAACCTTCAATGAATTCCAGTCGCGCACCGGCCAGACCATCCTGGAACGGTATGGCATGACGGAAACCGGCATGATCACTTCCAACCCGCTGGCCGGCGCGCCGGCATCGCGGCGCGGCGGTACCGTGGGCCTGCCGCTGCCGGGCGTCTCGGTGCGCATCGTCAACGACGATGGCAGCATCGCCCGGGCGGGCGAGATCGGCAATATCCAGGTCAAGGGCGACAATGTGCTGCCCGGCTACTGGCGCCTGCCGGAAAAAAACAAGGAGGAGTTCACCGCGGACGGATTCTTCAGGACCGGTGACGTGGGCTTCATCGATGCGGCGGGCTATGTCAGCATCGTTGGTCGCTCCAAGGACCTGGTGATCTCGGGCGGTTACAACGTTTATCCCAAGGAAATCGAGCTGCTCATCGACGAGATGCCGGGCGTGACGGAAAGCGCGGTGATCGGGCTGCCGCATGCTGATTTCGGCGAAGCGGTGGTGGCAGTGGTGGTGGCGAAGCCCGGCCAAACCCTGGCCGAGGATGAAATCATCCAGGCGCTCAAGGGCAAGCTGGCCAATTTCAAGGTGCCGAAGCGGGTGTTCATCGTCGCCGATCTGCCGCGCAACACCATGGGCAAGGTGCAGAAGAACGAGCTGCGCAAGCAGTACGCGGCGACCTTTTCCTAGCCGGCTCCTAACCGGCATTCGGGCGCCGGTTCAGCTTGGTGCAGTCCCCGGGTTGTGCGGCAGCCAGAAATAAAACGCCGCGCCGCGGTCCGGTTCCGCCTGTACCCAAATCCGGCCGCCATGCATTTCGACAATGCGTTTGCACGAGGCGAGGCCGACGCCGCTGCCGGTGAACTGATTGCCGGAATGCAGGCGTTCAAATTCCCGGAACAGTCGCCCTGCCTGCGCCATATCGAAGCCGACGCCGTTGTCTTTCACGCACACGGTCAGTCCGGAGGCATCCGTGCCGTCCGCATCGCCAATGATTTCGATCACCGCCGGATGACGATCGTGCGTGAACTTCAGTGCATTCTGGATCAGATTGGTGAACACATTGGCGATCAGCGCGCGGTCGGCGCAGATACTGCCCAGCGGCGCGATATGCCAGTCGATGCTGCGGCCCGCGGCCTGACTTTGGGCGCCGGTGACGACATCGATCACCAGGGCGTCGAGATCGACTTCCGCCAACGCCAGTTTGGCGCGGCTCAGGCTGGCCAGCGACAGCAGTCCGCTGACCAGGTCCATCAGGCGCTGCGCGGCGACCATCGCCCAGTTCAGATGCGACACGGCCTTCTCATCGCCGGCCACTGCGGGGCGCAGTTTCGCCAGGTTGACAAAGCCGCTGATTTGTCCCAGCGGGCCGCGCACATCGTGCGCCACGCGGTGGGTAAAGGTATCCAGCTCCTGGTTGGCGGCGACCAGTTCGCGAGTGCGCGCCGCGACCAGCGACTCGAGGTTTTCGTTCAGGTGGCGCAGCTCGTGTTCGGTGGTTTCGCGTTTGGCCAGTTCCTCGTCTACGCGGCGGAGGGCCTGCGTTTGGCTGCGCAGAATCAACAAGATGGGCACCACGATCATCACCAGTTGCACGCCGAAATGCGCCACCTGCGCGCGCGGCGGGTTGGGGAACAGTACCGGCAGGCCCACCGCCGCCGGACCGCCTGTCGCCACGAAAATGGCGATGATGATCGCCATTGCGCCGGCCATCACCCCCCACTGCGGACGCAGCAGGGTGGCGAAATAAAGCGCCGCCGGAAAAAAATAACCGACAGTGATCGGCGGCGACAGCAGAGCAAGGGTGGTCGCCAGCGTGAAGATGATCCATGAAATCAGATGCGAGGCCAGGGTCAGGCGGCAGGAAAGCAGGCTCGCCCAGCACACCAGGGTGGTCATCGCCCAGATGAAGACCACTGAATAGCCGCCGGGCTTGTTCATGCCCAGGATCGGGATCAGCGCCAGGCTGAGCAGGATCAGTGCGGAGTGCGTCAGCAGCACCGCGTGCAGCATGGCGGCCAGCCGCGAATCCGCCGCGCCGGGGAAGGCCGGCGGCTCGGCAATGCGTCTGAGCGCGTTTTTTATTTTGATGGACAGCAAGTTGAAGGTCACCGGTGAAATAAGGGTGTCAATCCGGCTGCGGGTGCGTCAAACAAGTACAAATGCGTATGGAATCCTGCTGCTGGCCGAAGGCAAGGCGCCGCGGAACGAGACCAAGGCAAGGGCATGTGCAAAGAACATACTCTAGCGCGTAGCGCTGCCCGGTGCGAGTCCTATTTTTTGAGGATTGGGCATCTCCCGGTCATGCATGTCAGAATGTCGCGCCTTCCGCAGCCGTCATCCGCAAACGGTGACAGTCGTTATCGCTGTATGCAGGCGGTGCGCCCTTGAAAGCCAGGGAAATGCCGCCACTTGCCGATTATCAACCTAATAGCCGAATTTCCGATACCCAATGATCGTCTTCAATCTTTCCTGCTCGCAAAATCATACCTTCGACGGCTGGTTCCGCTCGGCGGAGGAATTTTCGCGCCAGGCGGAACGCGGCCTGGTCGAGTGCCCGGTGTGCGGCGACAAGGAAATCGTCAAGCGCCTGTCGGCGCCGCATATCAACGCGGGCGCCGGCCGCAAATCACCCGAGGCGGTTTCTTCCGGACAATCCGGCGTGCAGGCGGGAGAAACGAGGGAAGTGCTGGCCGCGTCCATGCTACCCGGGCTGCAACAACACATGATGCAGCAGTTCAGGCAATTCGTCATGAACAATACCGAGAATGTTGGCAACGCTTTCGCCGAAACCGCGCGACGCATTCACTACGGCGAAGAATCGCAGCGCAATATCCGCGGCCGTGTGTCGCAGGATGAAGCCGAATTGCTGCGCGAAGAGGGTATCGACACGGTTTCGTTGCCGCCGGGCGTGTTTCTCGACGACGGCCTCCAGTAACCATAACCAGTAACGGCAGGCTATCGTCCCGCCGGCCGGATATGCAGGAACAGGGCCAGTCCCGCCATCGACAGCATCAGCAGGCCGCCGACCACAAACGGCGCCTTGATGTGCATGGTTTCCGACAATACCCCGCCCAGGGCCATGCCGGCGCCCAAACCGCAGACGATAAAGGTCGCTGACCAGGTGAAGGCTTCGGTGGCGTATTTTGCCGGGGCCAGACGCGACACCATCAAGGCTTGCGCCGCGAATGCCGGCGAAATCGTGAAGCCGGCACAGAAGGCGATCAGGGCAAAGCCGAGATGCTGGTCGATAATGCCGTGCAGCATCAGCGGCAGCGCGAACAGGGCCAGCAGGGCGGCGAACTGACGTTCCACCGGCCGGCGAAGGTGCAGGCCGCCGTAAATTGCCCCGCCAATGGCGCTGCCCAGCGAATTGACCGACAGCAACAATCCGGAAAACGCCGGCACGGCGGTCGCCGTGGCATAGGCCGGGTAGCCGACTTCAAGCAGGCCGCAGGCGGTGGCCAGGCCGAATACGATGATGAACAGCAGGACCAGTTTGGGATCGGTGAGCGGACCCAGCAAATGGCGTTCGCCCGGCGCTTCCTGCTTCCAGTACTTGAGCGCGGGCGATTTGAAGAAGGCCAGGATCGACAGTACCAGCATGGCCCAGGCGAACAGGATCGCCGTGCGCGGATTGGCCACGGCGAGAATGATGCCGATCAGCGCCGGGCCCAGGGTGAAGTTGATTTCCATCAGCACCGCATCAACCGAGAAGGCCATGCGCCGGTCCTGATCGGTATCGAAGCGATGCCGCCACAGGGTGCGGGTCAGCACCGTGATCGGCGGCGAAAAAAACCCCATCAACACGGCGAAGGCGAACAGCCAGGGTACCGGCCACTGCCACCATACGCCGGCGATCAGCAGGCCGAACGCGATCGGTGCGCCAATGCCGGTTACGCGCAGGGGCGGCATCGGGCCGATGCGGTCGATAAGACGTCCCTGCGCCGGCGCGGCCACCGCCATCGAGAAAAAATACACGCCCAGCACGCTGCCCGCGATCTTGAACGAGCCCAGCGACTCGCGCAAAAACATCACCATCGACAGGCCCATCATGCCCACCGGCATGCGCGAGAGCAGGACGATTATCAGGGTGGAACGGACGTCGGGGAGATTCAGGAAACGGCGATAGGGCGAGAAAAAAATTTGGACACTTCTCAAGTGAGCTATTTTTGCGGGCTTTTTTCGAGCACGGCGATGGTGATACGCGAGATGCAGACCAGTTTGCCGGCGGCATCGGTGATGCGAATTTCCCACAGTTGCGTGGTTTTGCCGCGATGCAGGGGCCGGGCCGTGCCGGTGACAAAACCGTCGCGCACGCCGCGTACATGATTCGCGTTGATTTCCAGGCCGACCACATTGTATTGCGCCGGGTCGACGCTCAGAAACGCGCCGGTACTGCCCAGGGTTTCGGCCAGCACCACCGAGGCGCCGCCGTGCAGCAGGCCCATCGGCTGATGGGTGCGGTGATCGACCGGCATGCGTGCCGTCAGGTAGTCGTCGCCGATGTCAACGAACTCGATGCCGAGGTGCGACATCATGGTCGGCGAAGCTGCGTTCAATTGTGCCAGGCTCGGGCGGCGTTGCCAGATGGATTGGGATTGCGTCATGGTTCGATGGGGCCGGGATGATGTGGATGCGAAGTTTATCGCGTCTGCATCATCCGCGGCGCGGATCGCCATGCCATGCCGCACCTTCAGAGGCTGATGGCGATGGCGCTCAGGCTGGCAATCACGATCGCGGTGACGACGCAGCGCAGCCGAAAAAACCAGGCGGGGATCAATTTTTGCAGTCGACGACCCAGGCGAAGCCGAACAGGAATATCGCCACCAGCATGCGGGCATTGGGCTGGGCGACAAACAGCAGTGCCCAGGCCAAGAGCGCAGGCACGATGGATAGCACCAGCAAGGTCTGTGCACTGCGCGGTGCGCTGGCGCTGATGGGTAGTCCGATCCCCCATTGAATGCCGCCGAGGAAGGAGAGGGTAACGGCCGCATAGCTGGTTGCAAGCTGGATGACGATCGCCTGATGCGCGGCAGGTCCAAGCAAGATGGCGCCAGCCGCGCCGATAAAGGGGATGACTCCTGCAAGGGCAAGGATCCAGGCGAGGCGCATGCCGGGATTGAACGGCCCGGTGGGGGCACTCATGGCGAAACGGTTATCGACAGCGAGTCTCCATAGATGCCGACGGTGGCGTTCTGCAATGCGGTGATGCGGCCGTAAATATTGACGCGCGCGCTCTTGCTGCCATTGTTGGGGACATTCAGGATGGACGTCGTCTGGGTATCGACATTGCTGGTGACGCCCCAGACCTGGCTGTGACCGGTGTCGCGGTACAGATTGTAGTAAAGCAGCACCGAGCTCGCGGTGTTTTTCAGCGCGCGGGTGGAAACCTGTCCGGTATTGGCGCTGACGCAGATCGCGATTTCCAGGGTGACATCGGCGGGGCCGCCGACGCGGCTGCACAGCACATCCACAAACGAGGTGATATCCGTGGGTGCGGATGAAGAATCGTCGTAGGCGCCGAAAGCCACACCTGGAACCGATTGAAAGGTACAGGTGATCGCCGCGGTGGCGTTGCCCGCGAACAAAGCAGAAAGTGCAACAACCGCAGCGACAGCGGCGACCTTACTCACAGACGACGGTTTCACCGAGCTTGACATACGATTCCTTAGAGGCCGGAATGGCCAGTTTAAAGCCGCAGATTTTGCTGTCAACGACAATCTCGGCAGTATATTGTCCCGGCGTCATGCGTTCGAGGAAGAATTCGCCGTTATTGCCGATCAGAAATGATATTGGCTGCCCATTGACCAACAACCTGCCGGTGCCGGGCGGGACCGCGCGCAATTGTCCGTCGATGCGGGCGCGCAGGCTGCCGCCGAAAGTCTGCGCACGATAGACGTCGACTTGCCAGAACTGGCCGCTGCGATACGGCGGGTACAGCGATTTGTTGAGCGTGCCGAAGCTGTAGTCGAGCGGGATATCGCGATGATCCAATGTGATCTGATTGTCCTGAAAGGCGTTCAGCGCCGGCAGCAGCAATTGCCCCTCGCTGTCGGTGATACCCGCAAGCTGGTTGTTCTGGAACACCTTGATGCCGGCCAGGGGCTCCGCCAGCGCCACGACGGCAAAACTGTCGGGAATCGGTCGGCTGATCATCAATCGCCCGCTCGCGAGGCTGATGGCGCCCGATACATCGGCGGAATAACTGCGCGTGGTCGATGTCTGGCGGAAACGATCCGCCGCGGCCTCGCCGCGCAATTGCACCGCATCGGTATTCAGTTGGCTGAAGGCGCGTACCCGGTCGCCCGAAGCATCGCCGTTGCGCAGGGAATCGGTATCGATGCGGTAACCGACACCAGGGCCATTGGGTATGGATTTGTTGAACGACGTCGAATAGGTTTCGCCGTCGTTATTGCTCGAGCGAACCGTCGCGGCCGCGTTGTAATTGATGTCGAGATTCCAGTTGATATTGAGGAATACTTCGCGTTTGCCGCCTATTCCCGATGTGTCGCTTGCGGTAAGAAAGGCCACGAGCCCATGCCCCAGCGATTTCGAAAGCGATAGCGTACGCTGGGTGGTCTCGTCACCGTTGGCATTGCGCCTGCGGCTGATGTCGACGGTAAACAGACCCAATCCGCTGACGTTGTAGGAAGCATTGGTGCGCAATTCCCGGACAATCCGGCTGGCACTGGTCAAAAGGGCATCATTGCTGTCGCTCAGGTTTTTATAGGCATCGCCGCTGCGCGATAGCGATACGCGGAACCCAGCCTCGCGGGTCTGGTAGGCATAGGCCGCCTGGCTGGCGCTTGCATAACGGCCAAGGTCGCGACTGCCGCCGTAGGAAAAATTGCCCGAGACGATGCCCCAGGTGTTGCCGCGAAGCGAGGCCAACAGTCCGCCGTTGGCGATATCGCCGCTCGTCTCTCCTCGCGCACCGAGAGTAAATGAATCGCTAAGCCCCTTGCGATAAAAGGCCGATGCGGCATTGCGTCCATAGTGGTCGAATGCACCGCCCGGATTGCTGCGCAGCTTGCCCGCCTGATAAGAATATTCGTCGATGCCCTTGCCAAGGACTTCATCGGTAAAGTAGAACGGCACATTGAAGGTTTGCACGCGGCCGAGGGCATCGCGAATGGTGACGTCGAGCGCGCGCGCGCCGCCGTAGTAGTAGAGATTACTGATATCCACCGGACCGGGTTGCACCTGCTTTTGCAACATCGGGATGCCTTGGTAACTGACCGTCAGCTCCGAAGGCGTCGTTGCAAAAGTCGAAAAGCCTGCCAGGGGATAGCGGATGAAGCGCGGGTCGAAGCCGTAGAACTTGGTAACCGAAATACCGCCCAGCGGCAGGGTGCTGCCGAAGGTGCCCGAGTAACTTATCGAATCGCCGAAGGTCCAGCGGCGCAGATTTTCGGGATCGTCGTAAATTGCCTGCGTTTCGTAACGCGCGTAGCGGATAGGCGTATCGCCGCTGAAATAAGCGGAAGAATGGCGGAACAGCAGGCCGTTCCAGCGCGTCGCCAGTTCGGTGCTGAGCTGCGCGGCCTGCTGGGTGCTGCTGCCTTGCGTGCCGCTGATAGTGGTCTGGTAATTGAGGATGCTGCTGAAATCATTATTGCCGCTCAGCTGGCGGATGCTGGGCTGCACCCCCGTGTCCACGCGCTGACGCGCAAAAGCGGCTGGCGGCAGGTTCAGTGCCAGGGACAAATCGCGCGCGCTGAACAGAACCTTGTCGGCGCCCAGCGCTGTCAATGAGACGTATTTTTCGCCGCGAAAATCGCGGTTCGCCGCGGGCGGAATGATCAGGTCCAGGCTTGCCGCATCGGTGGCGCCCAGCCAGTAATCACCATCAGGCATGGACAACAGCGGGAAGTCTCCACGTACCACCAGATTCAGTGTCAGCGCCACCAGCAAAGGCGTGGGCTCGCCCGCAATGACGCCGGGCGGTGGCGATGGGGGAGCTGTAATGCGGGTTGCGACCTTCAGTCGCAATGCGTCTTCATCGATTGAGGCAAGCGGGATTGCCGCGACCGCTAGCAATCTTGCACAGGAAAATCCGGACATGCGCAACGACATCCCGGTGATGCCGCCAACAGATGCCGCCATGCGCCCTGCCCATATTTCGCTGCAATTGGCGGGATTTGTCGACTGATAGTCAGACGGGGATTCGGCAAACGTGGCATTCGCTTCGAGATTGAACAATGCCAGGGAAACCGCCAATTGGAGTTGCGTCCGCCGGCATGCCCACAACTTCGACCGCCGCATTCTTGCTATTTCCGGCAGGACGCCGACGGCACATCAAGCAATTTCTTGAGTGCGAGCTTGTCCGCTTTTACGGTCAGCTCAAGTTGTTTGATTTTTCCGCAATCAACCGGGTCAATGATCAAGGCGTGATCGCGCGAGACGCCAGGCAACAGATACCAGCCGCCGGACTCCTTGATGGTCTCGCCTTGTGGCGAAGCCATGCGAATGGATTCGATACGAAAATTCTCGGTGCCGGTATTACGCACGGTCACGCCGACCACGGTTTTACCGGTGTTTTTATCCACGCCCGCCTCGAAAGTTGTGGCACCGATTTCACCCAGGGGAGTCGACGTGACAGGCGACACAAAAATGGGCAAGGCAAAACGGAAGGCAAGACGGACCATGGGAGCCGCTACTTTTTCCTTCGGCTCCAGCACCTCATTGATGAACAGACGGTAGGTCAGTTCGCCGCTGCCGGCTGGGGGCGCCCGCACGCCGATGCGGATGGCGCGCTTGTCTTTCGGCGGGATGGTCATGAGGCGCGGGAAGAACTGGAAATCCTCGCTCTCGGTGTAGACATCGCGGGCTTCGGCATCCTGCGTCCAGCGCACAAGCGACATTTGTACGACCAGCGGTTCGGCAGCGTCGTTCGATACCGACACGATCGCCGAGCGGGTTTGGCGATCAAAAAACAGCTTGATCGGCGAAACGGCGAATTCAGCGGCTTGTGTGCCTATGCTTGCAATCAGCAGGCAGGCAAACAGGACGGAGAGAAAATAGTGCTTTATATTCAACGAGTATTCCTCTCAATGGCCATTCATGGTGCGGCAAATGCTATCACGGGGCGATCGTCAAGGTGACCGTATCCGCGTAATTGCCGGCAATTGCCTGCCGATAATCCACAGGGGTAATTGCGCCGGCAATGGTCAGAGTCTGGATGACATTCTTGGGAACGGTGCCGGTGGATGGGGTCAGGCTGAGCGTGTAGGGTAGAAACGCGCCAAGCACGGTCGCATGTTGCAGACGGTTGCCGCTTGCGTTATGCAGGCCGCCGTCCTGGGTAATGAGAAATGTGGCTGATGCTGTAGAACCTGCGCAGGAAAATGTGGCCGAGGTACTGGCAACTGCATTTGACGAGCCCGAAGGATCGACTGCCCCGAAGGCAAGCGCAATTGCCCCATTCGGAAACTTGCAGCTGCTTTTCGACAGAACAGTCGCCGTGACAGCCATACTGACCGTGTTCGCGGCGTGGATGGTGGCGGCAACCATTGTCCAGGCAAGTCCCGCTACCCATGCAAATCTAGGCGACATCGTCCCGTCTCACCGGCTGGTGTTACATAAAACGAAATCCCGGGCAGAGAATGCCCGGGCTCGGTTGAGAGGCGCTTAGGGAGCGATGGTGAATGTCAGCGTGTCGGCATAGGCGCCGGCAACCGCATTCGAGAAGTCCGCAACCGCGACCGTACCCGTCACGCTCACCG
>WNFM01324491.1_pt1 | contig 12298 bp, 11 predicted proteins | sample 5400271 | NCBI WGS metagenome assembly WNFM01 (sample SAMN13153352, study PRJNA577476) | soil metagenome | isolation source: 60 cm saprolite on Douglas fir-dominated hillslope | place: USA:California | collected 2013-09-17 | reverse complement strand
GCAGGCCCTGCGGTATGTGGACAGTCTAGCACACGGCGAGCCAGAGCGCCCTTCATCCCCAGCCCTGAAGGGCGGGGTCTTCTGGCGGAGAAAGATAAGCGCCCTCGCCTGTTTACGAGCGAAGTCCTGACGCTGCCTGCTAACCTTGAGATAGCCTTTCGCCAGTCGTTGGATGGCTTTCCTGCGATTCTTCGAACCTTTCTGCTTGCGGTCTTTGCGGCGGTGCAAGCGCTTCAGTTTCGTCTCTGCCGTGCGCAGAAAGCGGGGATTCTCTATGGCTCCGCCCTCGGAGTCGGTAGAGAAGCTTTTCAAGCCCATGTCGATGCCAACTTGAACGCCAGTGGGTTCGTGGGCTATCTGGCGTTCAGCTTGTATCGCGAACTGGCAATAGTATCCATCGGCCCGCTTCAGAATACGTACGCGCTTGATCTGCGCCGTAGGGAAGGCTTCAATGGAGCGCGTCCCAATCAGCCGAAGTGTACCAATCCCATGCCGGTCTGTGAAGCGGATATGCGTGCCGTCTGCTCCCAACTTCCAGCCGCATACCTTGTATTCAACCGAGCGATTGTCATGCTGAAAACGGGGATAGCCCTTCTTGCCAGGCTTGTGCTCACGACAGTTCTTAAAGAAGCGGGCAATCGCCTGCCAGGCCCTATCTGCCGATGCTTGCCGCGCCTGGGCATCCAACTTGGCGGCAAAGGGATACTGCAGTGCCAATTGGGAGCAGAGCGCCTGAAGATCGTAGCCCGAGACGCCACGTGTATCCATCCAGACCCGCAGGCACTTGTTGCGGATGAATTGGGCGGTGCGAATGGCCTCATCTATCGCGGCGCGTTGGGCGTGATTGGTCCTGAGTTTGTACTCCAGTATCAGCATGTAGCCCCTGTTGCCGTGCGGCATCTCGAATGAGCATCTCTAATACGGCAGTACGAGTCAACCCGTGGCGGGCACAGAAGGCATCTAACAGCCGCAAGGCTTCTTCAGAAAGGCGGAATCCGGTTTGCTGTTTCATACAGCAGTGATACCACAGTGGCGAAACGTTGTTAATACCTGCAGTGGGGCGCGTTTCACCCTCATGCTTACAAGCAGGTACCCTCACGCGCCCAAGACCAGAAGCGTTGGCCCGTTGGCCGGGGCCCATCGTCGAAGACGTGCCCAAGGTGCGCTCCACAGGCGCTGCACTCGACCTCGGTGCGCCGCATAAACCAGCTGTTGTCGTCCTCCAGGTCGCGGCACTGCTCCTCGTCCTGCGCCTCAACGAGCGCCGCCCGCCAGATACCACAAATGGTATCCGGCGGGCAGGCGTACTGATTAATCTGCAGAGTCTCACATGACGGCAGCCATGCTCGCTGCTCTCACTATTCCTGCTTGTCTTCGTCGTCGCTGGCTGGCTCGAGGTGCAGGGCCGCGGAGTTGATGCAGAAGCGCTGGCCCGTTGGCTGGGGCCCGTCGTCGAAGACGTGCCCAAGGTGCGCTCCACAGGCGCTGCACTCGACCTCGGTGCGCCGCATAAACCAGCTGTTGTCGTCCTCCAGGTCGACGTTCTGCGCCGAGACTGGCGCCCAAAAGCTGGGCCAGCCTGTGCCAGACTCGAACTTCGTCTCCGAGTTGAAAAGCTCCGCGCCACAGCAGACACAGCGATAGACGCCGGAGGTCTTCGTGTGGGCATACTCGCCGGTGAAGGCGCGTTCGGTGCCCTTCTCCCGCGTGATGTGATACTGCTCTGGGGTTAGCTGCGCCGCCCATTCGGCGTTGGTCTTCTCGATTTTCTTTTGCGCGTGTTTCGCCATAAACGTTTATCCTCTCTTATGCAGTTGATGCCTCGCCTGAGGCTGTACGGTGGCACTCGTTTGTCTCCCCAGGTGCCAGGTTCGTTACGCTGAGGCAGGCCGAGGGGCAAGGCATCAACTCATTCTACCCCACAACGACTCCACTCCAAACATCGCAACTTTGTGCCGGTCCTGTCCTTCTTGCCGTCGCCCTCGGCGGCTCTCAGGACCAGTTCACGCAGTCGCCACATCCACCACTTGACACGCCTGAGCGTCTTCCGTATAGTTTTACTATCTCCCTAGTTATTTGGTGATAAAAGTCACTGCTCGTCAGATGGAGGAGGCTGCATGATTGAATTTCATCTGGATACCCACTCTGGCGTCGCGCCCTATCTGCAGATCGTGCAGCAGGTCAAGCAGGCGCTGCGCCTGGGTCTGCTGGAGGTGGGGGACCAGCTTCCCACCGTGCGTGAGGTCATCGCGCAGATCACCATCAACCCCAATACCGTCTTCAAAGCCTACCGCGAATTGGAGCGCGAAGGCTTGATCTCCAGCCGTCCCGGCCAGGGGACGTTCGTGCAGCGCACGCTGGCGAGCACCTCGCTGGCCAGCCACGCGGCCCTGCGCCGCAGCCTCGTGCACTGGCTGCACAGCGCCTATGAGGCGGGGCTGGACGCTGAGAGCGTGCTGGCCCTCTTCATGTCCACCTTTCAAGACACCCAAAAGGAGGAGACCGCATGAGCAACCCGCTGGAGACGACACAGCTGAGTAAGCGCTACGGGCGAACCTGGGCGCTACAGGACTGCACGCTGACGCTGCCCACCGGGCGCGTGGCGGCGCTCGTTGGCCCCAATGGCGCGGGCAAGACGACATTACTGCATCTTTCCGCCGGTCTGCTGGAGCCCACCTCTGGCAGCGTGCAGGTCTTCGGGTACTCCCCACTCCGCCAGCCCAAGGAGACGTTGCCGCGCGTGGGATTCCTCGCGCAAGACCATCCCCTCTATCTGAGCTTCACCGTCGCGGACCTGCTGACGTTCGGGCGCAAGCTGAATCCGCGCTGGGATGATACGTTGGCGCGGGCACGTATCGACAAGCTGGGCATTCCACTCGACCGGCGGGCGGGCAAGCTTTCCGGCGGGCAGCAGGCCCAGGTGGCGCTGGTGCTGGCGCTGGCCAAGCGCCCGGATCTGCTGCTGCTGGATGAGCCACTCGCCAGCTTGGACCCGCTGGCCCGCCGCGACTTCCTGCGCACCCTGATGGATGCGGTGGCCGAGAGCGGGATGACGGTGTTGCTCTCGTCGCACATCATCGGCGATCTGGAGCGTGTCTGCGACTACTTGATCATTCTCTCCGCCGCGCGGGTGCAGCTTGCGGGCGACATCCAGGAGATTGCGCAGGCACACAAGCGGCTGGTCGGCCTACGTCAGGATGAGGCGGCGGTCGCCAGCGTGCACACCGTCATCGAGGCGAGTCACACCGCACGGCAGACCACCCTGCTGGTGCGGGCTCATGGACCCATCCTAGACCCCTCCTGGGAGGTCCAGGAGGCGTCGCTCGAAGATATTGTGCTGGCCTACTTGGGCCAGCAGGCGACTGAGCGCATATCATTGTCGCCCTCCGCGCGGGAGCAGCACGGCATGGAGGTAGCGCAATGATCTGGCTCACCTGGCGGCAACATCGCAGTGAAGGCCTGCTCGCGCTCGCCGTATTCGTTGTTGCTGGCGTCTTTCTGCTGATCTCTGGCATCAACATGGCCCACACTCTGCAAGATAGTGGGCTGGGCGCGTGTCTTGCGCGGCACCCTGATGGCGGCAGCAACGGCCCTTGCGGTCCATTGGGCAGCCTATTCCTCAACCAATACGCCCCATTCATCCCCTTCGCCGCCGCGCTGCTCGTGCTGCCCATCCTGCTCGGGGTCATAGTGGGAGCGCCGCTGGTGGCGCGGGAATACGAGCAGCGCACCCGTCTGCTGGTCTGGATGCAGAGCGTCACCCGCACGCGGTGGGTGACCGCGACCCTTGCCCTCGTCGTGGGCGCTGGCGTGCTGGCGGCTGGGGTGCTGTTCGCTGTGCTGAACTGGTGGTATCACCCCTTCGATCTCTTCATCGGCAAGTTCAACCCGGTGGCCTTCGACTTTACCGGGCCGGTGTTCATCGCGTCCGCGCTGATGTGCCTCGCGGTGGGCATTGCGGTGGGGGCGCTGACGCGCCGGACTGTCCTGGCGATCTTTCTCACCCTCGCGCTGATCGTGGCGATTCGCATCGTCGTCGAGTTCAATCTGCGCCCCAACTATCAGCCGCAAGTCATCGTGACCTGGCCGCTGGCGCAAGGTGACAATCCGTCGCTTGGTCAAGACAATCCGCCGATCACCTTGGCTCGCGAGGATTGGCAGATTGGCAGCGGCTTTCTGGATGCCCAGGGGAACCGGACCAACGGCATCCGCTGCAACTCCCTGGCTGCACAGTCTCCCCTGCAATGTGCCAGGGACGCGGGGTATCGCGGCAACTACCTTGCCTACCAACCCGCGGACCGCTTCTGGACGTTCCAGTGGATCGAGACGGGCATCTATCTCGCCATCTCGCTCCTAGCGCTGGGCCTGACCGTCTGGTGGGTGCGACGGCGACTTGTCTAGTCCCGCGCTGCGAGAGGTGACGGCGCACGGTGCGCAAGCCAGCTCGAACTATTGCAGCCCGGAACCTGGTATAGTGTGCTGTAAGGAGAAGCGGCCCGCGAGGAACGTGCGAGACGCCATCAGCAATCTGCCGCGCGCACCGCGGCGTGGAGGTGGTCTGGAATGTGCTGCACGGCATGGTCGTGAGGGAGCATTTGGTCTAGCATCGCGCTGCGGAGCAGCACAGGGGAGGCAGCGGCATGGCTGGAGGATTCATCTCGCGGGGATTCCGCGGGCGTCGGGAGCAGGGCGAACAAGGCGAGCGACTGCCCCCCGGACAGTATCTCGAGCACGGCTTCCCCGTGCTCTCGGCCGGGCCGACGCCACATGCCCCCCTGGACCGCTGGGACTTTCGCATCGAGGGCGCGACCGCCACGCCGCGTCGCTGGACGTGGGACGAGTTCCGCGCGCTGCCGCACGAGCCAATCACCGCCGACATCCACTGCGTGACCAAGTGGTCAAAGCTGGACACGCAGTGGGAGGGTGTCTCGCTCGATACCCTGCTCGCGCAGGTCGAGACCCACGCCGGCTACGTGATTGCCTTCAGCGACGGTGGCTACACCACCAACCTGCCTATTGCGGACGTGCGCGGCGGCAAGGCCTGGATCGCCGACGCCTACGAAGGCGCACCGATCCCGCCTGAGCATGGCGGCCCGGCACGGCTCTTCGTCCCGCATCTCTACTTCTGGAAAAGCGCCAAGTGGGTGCGGGGTCTGGAGCTGTCGCCGGTGGACAGACCAGGCTTCTGGGAGTCGCTTGGCTACCACAACTATGGTGATCCATGGAAAGAGCAGCGCTACCAGGGCGATTGAGCTGGCAGCTCGGGGAGATCGTGGCGCTTCGCCAGGAGACGGCGCGGGCCAAGAGCCTGACGTTGTCAGTGCCACAGTGGCCGGGGCACCGCGCGGGTCAGCATGTCGACGTGCGGCTGACAGCGGAGGACGGGTACCAGGCGGAACGCAGCTACTCCATCGCATCGCCACCCGAGGATTCGGAGGTGACGCTGACAGTCGAGCGCATCGCCGAAGGTGAGGTGTCCCCCTACCTCACCGAGGAGCTGCGGGTCGGTGACCTCATCGAGCTGCGCGGCCCGATCGGGGGCTATTTCGTCTGGGAGGCGCGCCTGGGTGGCCCGTTGCTGCTGGTAGCGGGGGGATCGGGGATCGTGCCGCTGATGGCGATGTTGCGCCATCGGGCGGCGGCCGGCAGCCACGTGCCGGCACGGCTGCTCTATTCCTCGCGCACCTTCGAGGATATCATCTACCGTGAGGAGCTCGACCAGCAGGCCATCGCGGACCCAGATCTGATGGTGTCGCACACCCTCACCCGTGGGCAGCCGCCCGGCTGGACAAGCTACAGCCGCCGCATCGACCTTGACCTGCTACGCGAGGTCATTGGGCCGGCGGACTCGCATTCACGGGCATACATCTGTGGCCCGACCCCTTTTGTAGAAGTCGCCGCCACCAGTCTACTGAGCCTGGGCTATCCGGCGGAGCGGATCAACACAGAGCGTTTCGGGCCAACGGGAGGAGCGTGAGGAGACTATGCCATCCACCGATATGCCACCCACGGAGATGAACGGCAATCCACCCCCCCGGGAGTCGGCCGACCAGCACCTCGACGGCAACGCGGCCGGCGGCGTGCTGGGCGCGATCTTTCCCTTCGAGATGACGATGGCAATGGCCACCTGCTCTGGCTGCGGCACCACCAATCCTCTCGGCGCGGTGATGGCGTATATATACGGCATGGGGACGATATTGCGCTGCCCAACCTGCGACACAGTGCTCATCCGCATTGCACACATCCGTGGGCGCTATTACCTGGACCTGCGCGGCATGCAACTGCTGCAATTCTCCGAGGAGACGCCGTCGGCGTGACCCAGGGCCTGGTGCCATGTCGAATACCTACCAGACGACCGCTAAAGGGCGACGACATGGACGAGCATCGGGAGGCAGGGCCGTTCCCGCGGAAAGGACAAGAGGTGCGAGTGGTCGATGGGCCATTCGCGGGATTCATCGGTACCGTCGTCGATGTTGACGAGTTCCTACGCAATGTTCAGATAATCGTCCTGTTCTTCGGCCAAGAGACCTCTCCGCCTCGATGTGCTCCAACTCGAAGCCGCCCCATGAAAGGGGTTCCTGCCTGGCGGGAGGGCCTTCGCCAAACTGACGGCATGAAGCGACACGGAATCATTCGCCTCGCGCAATCGGCCGTAGTGGCGGTCGGGAGCGCATAGAGACGACCTCGCTCGATAGGGCGTCTCGTCACGTTTGGGCGCGGCCGCTAATACACCACGGTCTCGGTGTAGTCGCCGAACACCTTGCGGAAGACGCCCATGATCTCGCCCAGCGTCGCGTAGGCCCGCGCGGCGTCCAGGATGTGTGGCATTGTGTTCTCGCTGCCGCGCGCCGCCTGCTCCAGCGCCGCCAGCGCCACGCCCACGCGCTCGTTATCGCGCTCGCGCCGCACGCGGTACAGTCGCTCGAGGTGGATGCGCTCTTTGGCGGGATCCACGTACAGGGTCGGGATCGGCGCCGCCTCATCGATCTGGTAGCCGTTGACGCCGACGATGATGCGGTCCCCGGACTCCACCTCCTGCTGGAAGCGGTACGACGCCTCGGCGATCTCGCGCTGGAAAAAGCCGTTGCGGATGCACTCCATGACGCCGCCCAGCTCACGCACCTGCTCGATATACGCCACCGCCTGCCGCTCCGTTTCGTCGGTCAGCGCCTCGATGAAGTACGAGCCGGCCAGCGGGTCCACCGTATTGGTGACGCCGCTCTCGTGTGCGATCACCTGCTGCGTGCGCAGCGCGATCAGTGCCGCCCTCTCGGTCGGCAGCGCCAGCGCCTCATCCAGCGAGTTCGTATGCAGGGAGTTGGTGCCGCCGAGCACAGCCGCCATCGCCTGTAGCGCCACCCGCGCGACGTTGACGTCGGCCTGTTGGGCCGTGAGCGACACGCCGGCGGTCTGCGCGTGGGTGCGCAGCATCCACGAGCGCGGGTCCTGGGCGCCATAGCGCTCGCGCATCTCGCGCGACCAGATGCGGCGAGCGGCGCGGAACTTGGCGATCTCCTCGAAGAAATCGTTGTGCACGTCGAAGAAGAACGACAGACGCGGCGCGAACTCGTCAATCGCCAACCCGCGCTCAAGCGTCGCATCCACATACGCCAGCCCGTCGGCCAGCGTGAACGCCAGCTCCTGCACCGCGGTGGCGCCCGCCTCGCGGATGTGGTAGCCGGAGATCGAGACGGTGTTCCACTGCGGCATGTGGCGCGTGCCGAACTCGATGGTATCCACCACCAGGCGTATCGAAGGCTCCGGCGGGAACAGGAACTCCTTCTGCGCGGTGTACTCCTTGAGGATGTCGTTCTGCAGCGTGCCGCCGAGCTGTGCCATCGGCACGCCCTGCTTCTCCGCCGCCGCGATATACATCGCCCAGATCACCGGCGCTGGACTGTTGATGGTCATCGAGGTGGTGACTTTGTCCAGCGGGATGCCGTCGAAGAGGATCTCCATGTCCGCCAGTGAGGAGACGGCCACCCCGCACTTGCCGAACTCGCCGAGCGCCATCGGGTGATCGTGGTCGTAGCCGTAGAGCGTCGCCATATCAAAGGCGACCGAGAGGCCTTTCTGCCCCTGCTTCAGCAGGTAGCGGAAGCGCTCGTTGGTCTCTTCGGCGGTGCCGAAGCCCGCAAACATGCGCATCGTCCACGGCTTGGCGCGATACATCGTCGGCTGCACGCCGCGCGTGTAGGGATACAGCCCAGGGAAGCCCAGGTCGCGCTCGTAGTCGAGGCTGGCAGTGTCGGCGGGGGTGTAGAGCCGCTTCACCGGCATGCCGGATTGTGTGGTGGCTTCCGGATGCCGCTCCGGCAGGCGCTGCACGGCCCGCTCGACTTCGGTCGCCTCCCAGCGCTGCTCCTCCCTGGCGATGCGCGCGACGGCCTGTTGGTTGAAGAGCGGCGCGGCGCCGGTCGCCTCATCAGGGGTCGCGGCGCGGCCATCGGGGGCGGCGCTGTTCTCGGATTCACGTGGCTTCTGCTCGAGCATGCGCTCTCACTCCTTCCTGGTGACCGTCGCGGCTACACCTCGACCGAGAGTGCCACCGCGCCGCCGCCGCCCAGGCAGAGCGTCGCCAGGCCGCGGCCGCCGCCGCGCCGCCGCAGCTCATAGACCAGCGTCGCTAGCACGCGCGCGCCGCTCGCGCCGATGGGGTGCCCCAGCGCCACCGCGCCGCCGTTGGGATTGACGCGCTCCCAATCCCAGTCCAGCTCCTTGCCGTTGGCGAGCACCTGCGCCGAAAACGCCTCGTTGACCTCGATCACGTCGAAGTCGCTCATCTTGAGGCCAGTCTTCTGCAGCAGCTTGTTCACCGCACGAGGCGGGCAGGCGAAGATGTACTTCGGCTCGATGGCGGCGGCGGCGTATCCCGTGATGCGCGCCAGCACCGGCAGCCCAAGCTCGCGGGCCTTGGCCTCGCTTGCGACCACCGTCGCGGCGGCGCCGTCGTTGAGGCCAGGCGCGTTGCCGGCGGTGACGGTGCCATACTCCTTGCGGAAAACCGGGTTGAGCTTACCGAGCGTCTCGATACTGGTGTCGGGACGGATGGACTCGTCGCGGTCCACCGTCGTCGCGCCCTTCTTGCCGGGCACCTCGACCGGCACGATCTCGTCGCGGAAGCGGCCCGCCTCAGTCGCCTCGTGCGCCTTCGTGTGGCTGCGATAGGCGAACTGATCTTGCGCCTGGCGGCTGATACCATACTTGTCGGCGACGATCTCCGCCTCCTCGCCCATGTGCACGCCCTCGAAGGCGCACCACAGCCCGTCTTTGACCACGGCATCCACCAGCGCGCCATCACCCATGCGGTAGCCGGTGCGCGCCTTTTCCAGCAGGTAGGGCGCGTTGCTCATGCTCTCCATGCCGCCGGCCACGAATAGCTCGCCATCGCCGGCCTTGATGGCCTGGCTGGCCAGCATGACGGCCTTGAGACCGGAGCCGCACACCTTGTTGATGGTGACGGCGGGCACATCGTCGGGAATCCCTCCGTGTAGCGCCGCCTGGCGCGCGGGCGCCTGGCCCACGCCCGCCGAGACGACGTTGCCCATGATGACTTCGTCGATCTGGTCCACCGGGACGCCGGCGCGCTGTACCGCCTCGCGAATGGCGATGGCGCCGAGCTGTGGGGCAGTTAGCGACGAGAGGGCGCCGAGGAATCGGCCTATCGGGGTGCGCACCGCGCTGACAAGAACGGGGGATTGGCCTGCCATCATTGGCTCCTTTGCTGGCTTGGGGCGGCGCGCGCCATCGCGCGCCGGGTACGGCGGCAGTTACGAGCAGAAGCTCGCGCACATTGTATACCATCCAGGGGCGCGCCGGGGAGCATCGCGGGCAGGTAGCCGGCGCCGCCCCTCTTCCGCGCCTGCCGGATTACGCGCTCGCTATCTGATGAGCCGCTGCGACACAACGTGACGGCATGGTACATGAAGAAGTACCGGTAGACACAGCGGCGAATATCAAGTACCCTTGTGCTCATGATGGTGCTTCTCAGCCATCCAGTTGATTCGGTGTGGGATAGGAGTTGCCGGCGGTGCACTGAGGCCAGCAGGCGACCAGCTACCGCATTGCTGCCGGCGCGCTCTCTGCCCCGAAGGGAAAGCCCTTCGACGGCTCCGACATCGAGCTTGGCGTCACCTGGGCTGCTTCGCAGAAAGGAACAGTCTCGATGGGCATGAACCCGAATGAGCCCCCGTATGGTGGACAGCCACCGCAACAACCACCGTATGGTTCCCCACCACCGCCACCGCAGGGCCCGTACGGCGCACCGCAGGGTCCCTATGGCGCGCCGCAACAGCCCTACGGCGCGCCGCAGCAGCCGTATGGTGCCCCACCACAGCAGCCCTATGGGGGGCCGCCTTCCGGGTCACCGAACCGCTGGGGGCCCACCTCGCTGGGGATGGACGCGAACGTGGCCGCCGGCCTCAGCTACATTTGGATCATCGGCCTCATCTTCTTCTTCGTCGAGAAGACCAACCGCTTCGTCAAGTTTCACGCCGCGCAGGCGATCTTGCTCGGTATCGTCGGCATCGTCTATGGCGTCTTGGAGAATATTGTTAATACCGCCGCGACAGCCTCGAACTCCGGTGGCAACCTTTTGCTCACTTGCATTTTTGGCTTGTTAGGGCTCGGGCTCTTCGCGTTCTGGCTCTGGGGCTTGATCGCGGGCTTCACGGGCAGGTACGTGAAGTTCCCGATCATCGGAGACTGGGCCGAACGCTGGGCGGGCGGCCCTCCGGTGCCGGCATACTAGCCACCCCCCACGTGACTGCACAAGGCGGCGGAGCCAGTTGGCTCCGCCGCCTTCTTTCGTGCATGAAAGCCGCGGCCGGCACGCGACTCAATCAGCAGTCAGTCGCGCTCGCCATCGCCAGGCTCGCCGCCCGTTTGGGGGCGCTCGGCGCTCGGCGGCTCGCTGGTGTGCTCCCGTCGCGCGCGAAACTCGTCCAGGCTGCTGAGTGCGCCCTGAGGAGTGATGGTGATGCGCTGCCTCTCCGGCGGCTGTTCACCGGAAAGGTCGCGCGCCAGCGCTTTGAGGAAGCGGCTTACGCGACCCCAGCGTGGCGGGAACGATTGCGCCCAGAAGCGCTCCGCTCCGGCACGGCCAACCGCCACGAAGCTGTACGGCTTGCCCGCGAACACGTAGTCTACCTGGCGGCGCGGATGCCGGCGCGCTCAATGCCCTGCCGCTCCCCTGCGCGAACCGCAGCGCCGTGCTCCAGACGTCCGCAGGCACTCCGCCCGGCGCGGGAGAGTCTACCGCCAGCGTATCGAACGGCCCTTCCCAGACCTGCTCGCCGCTGCCGCGGCGCAGCATATCGTCCGGCACCCAGCCGGCCGCCGCTGGGTCGTCCGCCGGCAGCACACGCTGGCTGATGTGCGTGTCGAAGCGACGCACCAGCTCCTTGAAGCGCACGACACGCCCCGAGCCAGCGCACGCGTCACACGTTTGCGCGCCGGTGCCATGGCACTGCTCGCAGACGCGCTTACCATTGCCACAGGCGCACGCCACGGTCCCATTGACGCAGTCCGGGCAGGGGATCGTCTCGCCGGAAGCCGGCGCGACAGGCGCCCACTGCGCCGACGGCGGCAACGGCACTCCATAGTCCTGGCGCAGTCGCTCCGCTAGATCTGCCAGCTTGTCGCCGGCATCCGCGGCAAAGCGCTCGGCCTGCACCTGGAGATAGCTGCGCGCCGAGCGGGCGCGCCGCTCGGCCGCAGGATCGGCGATGCGCCCGCGTCCCCGGCAGCGCCGGCAGGGGGTGCGCGAGCGACCGTGGCAGACGGGGCACTGCACGAAGCCCTTGCCCTCACATGTCGCGCACGAGCGGTGGCCTGAGCCGTTGCACTTCAGGCAGGCGCCGAGGGCAGTGGTCTGCGGCAGCCGCTCGCGGCGCTCGCCGGATTCGATGTCCGGCAAGGCGGGCGAGCTATATTCCCACAGCGGCAGAATCGGTCCTAGCGGGGGCGGCGTCACCCCTTTGTAGGATTCGCTGGATTCGCTGAGGGTGCGCGTCTCACCGCGCTCCCGCAGCGAGATCTTCCATACCGACGCGCCGCGCACGGCGTGCACGGACATCGCCTCTGCAAGCTCTGGATCGACGAGGAAGTCTATGGCGACCCAGCGCCGCGCCAGCGCTCGCGCATGGGCATCGTCCGCCCCCGGCACCGTGCCAGGGGCGGTCGCGACCGGCAGCGTCTCCTCCCAGCTGTTCGACGCGTACTCGATGGCTTGCCGCACGCGTGTACCAAGCTCGCCCACCGTGTCACGGATGACGCGCATCGTCTCACGCGCCTGACG
>WNFM01124605.1_pt1 | contig 12298 bp, 8 predicted proteins | sample 5400271 | NCBI WGS metagenome assembly WNFM01 (sample SAMN13153352, study PRJNA577476) | soil metagenome | isolation source: 60 cm saprolite on Douglas fir-dominated hillslope | place: USA:California | collected 2013-09-17 | reverse complement strand
CGAATCATGTTCGGCTCCTCATCAATCTAGGTATGATGGAGGATGCCAGGGGCGAGTTTAATGCAGCCCGAGAGGCTTATGAAGCGGTGCTCAAGCAACAACCCCATAACGTCATCGTCGCCAACAATCTGGCCGCACTTATCGCCGACGCTTGGCCAACGGACAAGGCCCGACTTGAGCAAGCCCGCCGACTAGCCGAAGCTTTCAGAAATACCCTTGATCCGTTTCTGTTGGATACGCTCGGCTGGGTGCAATATCGGCTTGGCAATCTCGATGACGCCATAGGGATTCTGGAGCGATCAGTCAGGGCCAGGCCTGAGATCGCACAGATCAGATATCATCTCGGCATGGCCTATAAAGCCAGTGGCGATCAGGCCAAAGCACGGCGCGAGCTTGAGCAAGCAACCGCCAACCCCCCAATCTATCGGGGTTTGGATGAAGCCAAATTAGCCCTGGGCAGCCGAAGATGAATCCTGTCACCGCCAACCGGATTTCCGCGCCTCTATCGCTGCAGGTTCCTTTCAGCCTGCCGACTGCCGACACGATATAATTTCTGAATAGGTCAAAAAGAATGGCTGACTTCGCAAGCAACGATCTAGTCCACATCGCCGACTATTTTTTGATCTTCCGTCGCCGTAAATGGCGCATGCTGCTGGTTGGCCTGCTGATCTTGGCTACTTCCATTGCCGCCGCCGTATTTTGGCCGCCGACCTACAGTTCTTCCGCGACCATTCTCATCGAGGAAGCCGACGTCCCAAGTGACCTCGTCAAATCGACGGTTTCGACATTTGCCGAGGAGCGGTTGCAGGCGATTCAGCAACGCGTCATCACGACCCAAAATCTCATCAACATTATCAATCGGTTCAATCTTTATTCTGACGCTCGGCAATCTCAGCCGATAAGTCTGATCGTCGACTATATGCGCACCATGATATCTCTGGACATTGTCAGTGCGAATGCCACCGATCCGAAGAGCGGCCGCGCGATACAGGCTGCAATCGCCTTTACCCTATCATTCAACGGAAGCGACCCGCAAACCACCCAACAGGTTGCGAACGAACTCGTCACACTCTATTTGTCGGAAAATCAGCGTTCCCGGGAGGAGCAAGCAACCGGCACCACTGGGTTCTTGACTGGCGAATCGCAACGGCTCCAGGCAAACATGCAGAAACTCGAGGCCGAACTCGGTAAGTTCAAGGTCGAACATGCGGGCTATCTGCCAGAGGATTTGCCAATCAATACACAGCTTTTAGACCGCGCGCAGAATCAATTGCTTGAAATTGCGCATCAGGTGCGCGCACTTCGCGAGCGCCAGGGTCTTCTGCAGGCGCAGCTTAGCCAAACCGACGCACATACGCAGATAAAATCTGCAGACGGTGCCGTCTCTCCAGGCGAACAATTGGCGATTCTCCAAGCCAAATACACCGAAATGAACGCCAAGTACGGTGCGAAGTATCCGGATTTGCTTTCTCTGAGCCGGCAGATCGACGCGCTCAAGTCAACTGGGGCGACGAGTTCGCTCGAAGTCGGCACGCTCAACCTTCAAGTCCAGAGGCTTGATGCTGATCTCCGGGCAGCGACGCAAAAATATGGGGCAGCGCACCCAGACGTCATTAAGCTCGATCGGGAGCTAAGAGCTGCGCGAGATCGGCTTGCTACTGCGGCGAGCCAAACGCCATCGTCGGGATCGGCGACCAATCCATCCTATCTTCAGATCCAGACCCAGCTCGCCAGCGTTGGTAGCGAAATTGCCGCGACAGTGGCCGAGCAGCGGGCGCTTGAGGAGAAGAGTGCGCGAATCGAAGATCGCGTTTTCAAAGCCCCCGAGGTTGAACGGGATTATGTGGCTTTGAAGCGCGACTATGATGCGGCCGTCGCCAAGTATCTGGAGGTCAAAAGCAAAGAAAGCGAGGCAGAGCTCGCCAAGAATCTTGAATCCGAGCGTATGGGCGAGAAGCTTTCGCTGATTGAGCCGCCGCTACAACCGATTGAGCCAGTGAAGCCAAATCGCCGTATGATTCTTGCCCTTGGCATTTTCGTGGCTATTGCAGGGGGCATCGGCGTTGGAATTCTCTACGACGTCGTGGATGGCAGAATCCACGGTATGCGGCAGCTGGCAACGATTTCTGGTCAAACACCTTTTGTGATAGTACCGCTCATTCGAACAACGAGGGATCGACGCAAAAGCATGCTGTCAACCATCTCCATCGTCCTTTTGTGCAGCCTGATTGTTGCTGCTGTTCTAACCGCCCTTGACCTCTATGTTGCACCTCTGGATGTCCTATGGACCTCCTTACTGAATCGCTTTGGCATTTTCCTGGGTTCGAACGGCCTTTCACAATGAACCAAGTGGCTAGATACGATCTTCATGAAGAAAAAGGATGTGTTCCATGCATCAACTAGAGCAGGCGCTCCAGAAGGCAAGAAAACAGCGAGCAGCCATCAATCACACGCGATTTCACAATGGCGCCACCTCGAGCGCCGCGAGTTCAATCGCCGTCGCTTACACGCAAACCAAGACTGTCAGCTTGACCCCGTCCGTCTTGGAAACCAACCGTGTGATAGCAGCAAAATTGGATCATCCCCTCACGGATGTCTATCGGGCCCTGCGCACGCAGGTGCTCCAGGCCCTTAAACAGCTCAACAAATCAACACTTGGGATAACCAGTACGAAGCACGGAGAAGGCAAAACCCTGACGGCGGTCAATCTGGCGATTGCAATCGCGATGGATGTGAATCAGACAGTGCTATTGGTCGATGCGGACCTACGACATCCTGGTGTTGCAGATTGCCTGGGCATCAAGCCAAGCCTGGGCCTCAGCGACTGTCTAACCGGCAAAGCCACGATTTCCGATTGTCTTATCAACCCTAGCATCGACCGGTTGTCGGTCCTCCCAGCCAGAAGCAGTAGCGGCAATTCAGCCGAGCTTCTGGCATCACCACAGATGTCACAATTGACCAGAGAACTCAAAAATCGCTACCCAGATCGATTAATCATCTATGACTTGCCGCCGGTGCTGACCCTTGGCGACACGATCGGATTTTTACCGTCGATCGAGACCACCCTGCTGGTAGTTCGGGATGGAGTGACGCGGGCCGCTGAGTTCAGCCGCGTCCTGGATTTGCTTAGCAATCGAAACCTGATTGGCACGGTTCTCAATGCAGCTACTTAGTGACACCGATAATCGCTGCGTTTCAATAGGCTGACGAGAGATGTATGAGTCATTCTATAATCTGAGGGAACGGCCATTTACCCTCCGGCCAGATCCGGCCTTCCTATATCTCAGCCCCAAACATGCCTTGGCGCTGAGTATGCTGGAGTATGGACTCACCGGTCAAACTGGCTTTGTCGTTGTTACAGGCGAGGTCGGCTCCGGCAAGACGACCATCATTCGCCAGTTTTTAAGGCTGATCGATCGCACGACGATCGTAGGTGTGATCTCCAACACCCATGTCGCCTTTGGCGATATCCTGCAATGGGTGTTTCAAGCCTTAGACATCGACGTTGTTGCTTCCAGCATGGCAGCGCGTTATCAAGCCTTTACGAACTATCTGATCAAGCAATACGGGGATGGATACCAAGTTGTTCTGATCGTCGACGAAGCGCAGAATTTAACCATCGATGCCCTCGAGGAATTGCGACTTCTTTCAAATATTAATGCTGACAGGGATGAAATTCTTCAAATCATTCTCGTCGGCCAGCCGGAGCTGCTGACAAAGCTACAGCGCCCCGAGTTGCGGCAGTTCGCTCAGCGCATTTCCTTGCATCATCATCTATTGCCACTAACCTACACAGAGACATGCAATTATATTCGGCACCGACTTTCGGTCGCTGGCGCGGACCACGAGGTTTTCGATGCCTTGGCAATGGGCGCCGTATACAATTTCACGGATGGTGTTCCCCGGCTGATCAATTCCATCTGCGATATGGCCTTGGTCTATGGCTTTTCTGAAGGTAAGCGGGTCATCGATATTAATGTCATTCTGAGCGTTGTCCGAGATCGAGAAGGTGGCGGCATTCAAGTCCAGGCAAGAAAGGTCGCTGACCTCAATCGCGAGGCATTGATCGATCAAGTGAACAGATCGTTCTGTGGCGATGTGTCCTTGGCGATTTCCGCTGAAGCGATGAGTGAGGCATCCACGCCGATCGCATCATCAATGCCGGCGATGAATCATAAAGATCAGGTGACCGGTCCGGATCGAACCTATGGCTCAGCTATTGAAAATGAGCCTGCGGTTTCTGCGCTTTCGGGCAAGACCGAAGGCATTTCATGGCCTCAAGAGGTGGATCCCTCATTGTTGCTTGAGACTTGCCGCAGAATTTTGCGTCAGTCTGATGCATAAGCTGACGGGAATCTGGGGCACGACGAAGGCTCCGCCCGACTGCCATTCGGGTCAGCTATCAGTTACGACATTTGTCACGAAGCTGCCAGCAATCGATAGGCGCACAGCCGGAAGATAAATCGAGTGAGAAATTGACAAGCCCGCGCGCATAGATATTTGGTTTTGTCGTCGAGGGCTTTATCACTTGCGCTATCACCAGTGAGATGTCCTCAGGAAAGACATGCATCAGCAAAATAGGCGTTACTTGTTGCGCTTTTTTGAGGTACAATTTTCATATATTATCGATCGCCGATCTGACCGTGACTCAACTTCGGGTCAAGATTCCTGGCGATGCTTCTAGAGCGATGCGAGATCATTCATCGATCGGAAGCGGATGGAGATGGGAGGAGATCGCATGTTCATCAAACGATCTAAACCTTATCTTTTCGCAAGCCTAGTCGGCACGGCATTCGCGTCATTTCTGTGGGGAGCGACCCCGGCAGGGGCCTTGACCATCGCGCCAGATGAAAATTCAGTCTATCTGCAAGCATCCGATGTCGGCGCGTCGTTCAATGTCAATTGGTCCCAATCTATTGGTAATGGGCTCCCTGATCTGATGGCGAACAGCGTTTGGACTATTCTCGGTTTTCAGAACGACCGTCTCACGCTGGTGATTAGTCTGACGAATGCGACCTTAGACACGGCAACTTTCCACAGCGCGATAACTTCCTTTGGCGCCGGTATGACTCCGAACGGCACGGGACAGTTCGCGCCAAGCGGTGCCGAAGCGGTGTTTAAGAATATTTCATCCGGCAACGGCCCCAAGCAAACCTTCCCCGGCGGATTCAAAGGCATTGATCTCTGCGTTTCATCGAGCGGGTGTAGCGGTGGGAGCTTTAATGGCGGGCTGCATGCGGGCGCTACGGACATAATGACAGTCATTCTGCTTGCCGCATTCGGCGCGGATCCATCGGGAACACTTGCCTTCTTCCCGATCAAGTTCCAGACATCAAGTGGATCTTACGAGATCGGTGGTCAAGTGAGTACCGTTCCGCTGCCGGCAACGCTGCCGCTGTTGATACTGGCTGTCGCTGGGTTTGGCTTCCTGAGAAAACGGCGTATAAGCGCAGCCAGCCTATAGCGCCGCCGTTGCGTTTAAGGATCTGTCCATAGGTCGACGGCATCCAGTGGCGAGAGAACTTGGCGCGTTTGGCGGGTACGTCAGGCTGTGATCTGGTTAGTCTGTGCGGATTCTTCATCCCGCGGTCGAACAAGGCGGCTTGTGCGTCACATGCTCTGTCCACCTAGAACCGAGCCGCGCCGGCTTTGCAGCCAACCAATGTCGAGGATATGCTGCCGGGCCATCGATGCCAAATAGGCGCGTGAAAGAGAGAAGTGTGAGTCTCGAGAGGATATCCGAGGGGCCCCGCGGTGAATGCGGAAGGTCACGCACGAAAAGCGATTTTCTCGGCGTGGGACAGGCCACCGTGGTTCTCATCCTCGCGGCCGCCGCGATCGCAATCGGTTATCGCGACGCTATTATCAACATCATCGGTCAATGGGATAGTGCGGAATATAGTCACGGATACCTCATTCCATTCATCGCCATCTATATCGCAATCCAACAACGTCGAAAATTACAGTCAACAATAATATCAAGCCGATGGATTGGACTGATCTTTATCCTGATTGGGCTCGTTGGATCGATTGTTGGTGATCTGGCTACCTTGTACATCATCACACATTACGCACTTGTTCTCACGATTCTCGGCTTCGTCATTGCGATCTATGGCATCAAGTCCATCGGAGTCCTGTGGCCAGCTCTTGTATATTTGCTGTTTATGATCCCCCTGCCCGACTTTCTCTACAACCACCTCTCGAACCAATTGGAATTGGCTTCATCGACAATTGGTGTTGCAATCATCCGATTGCTCGGCATCACCGTCTTTTTGGAGGGAAATGTCATCGATCTTGGCGTGTACAAACTGCAGGTGGCGGAGGCCTGCAGTGGATTGCGCTATCTGTTTCCCCTGATGAGCTTCGGCTTTCTCTGTGCTGTTCTCTACCGCGGCGACGCCTGGCAGCGCGTCATAATTTTTCTGTCAACTGTCCCGATCGCCATAGCCATGAACAGTCTACGTATCGGCGTCATTGGCATTCTTGTCGAACACCAAGGTATCGAAGCGGCACAGGGGTTTCTTCATATCTTCGAAGGATGGGCAGTCTTCATGATCTGCCTCATTATCCTCTTCGCCGAGGCGCTCCTGCTACACAAACTATCAGGCCGAACAGAGCCGTTTTGGACTGCTGTGGCGCCTGATGTTCCCGTGCACGCGATCTGGCCCTTGCGACTTCCCGGTGGCGATCGCCAGCCCTATCTCGTCATAGCAACCGGACTCATTTGCCTGTTGGCAGTGAGTAGCCTCTTCTTCGCAGGTCGATCTGAACTCGTTCCCAGTCGTCTCTCCTTTCTTTCATTCCCGCTCGAGCTCGAAGACTGGCAGGGCCGGGAAGAAGCCCTCCCGGCCGATGTTTTGGAAGCCCTGCAACTCGACGACTACTTGAATGTCAATTATGTCAGTGACAATCGAGGTACATTGGTAAACCTCTACGTCGCCTACTACGCGTCACAGCGCAAGGGCGCATCCGCACATTCGCCCAGATCTTGCATTCCCGGTGGCGGTTGGGAAATTGACAGTATTACCGCAGTGAATCTTGGCGGTGTCGAGGCGCATGGAACCGAAGGCATGACGGTTAACCGCGTGATGATCACCAAGGGAGCGTCGCGCCAACTGGTATACTACTGGTTTCAACAAAGAGGTCGCGTCATTGTCAACGAATACCTGGTCAAGTGGTACATGCTGACTGATGCGCTCATGAAGCGACGTACCGATGGGGCCATGGTGAGGTTGGTAACACCTCTCTCCCCGGGCCAAGACCCGATAACGGCCGATGCGGAATTGGTGCGCTTTATCGCCAAATTCAACGCCAAATTCGATCAGTATATCCCGGACTAACTTTTTGCCACCTTGGGCACGATTCTGCGGTCGTCATTCTCCATGGCTTTTTGCTCAGATCGATAGTGCTCGAGTGAGGACGCACGAGCCAACATTTCCAAACCAAGGGCCGCCCCAACTGGAGCATCGCTCCTGGGACGTCGCACTGATCTAACTGACACACCCTGCGGAAACACGCGATCTCTCATCCGAACGGCTGATGACGCTTGCATCGCATATCACCATCATTAGAGACAAGGCAGGACCGGATTCAGCAGACCAGATTAAGCAGACCGGTGGCAACAAGGCCACGGTCGTTGGCAAGCGCAGGCGAGTTGGCGCAGGCGGCTAGACCAAAAGAAATAATCTGGAGAACAGGAGAACATCCGGCGTGCAAAACGAATCGCCCCGGCTGGAGGTCGTGAACGACTGGTAACTCAAGTAGGCGAGATATCGGGATCAGGCGCCCTCAGTCAGCAGGAACTGACGCTGATATGAGTGAGTGCGTAGCGGTATCGAAGTCGCAGTCAGTCCGTTTGTATTGAGTTGGCTTTTGTTACTATCGGATAGGGCGGTGCGAGCTCATTGCTCCGAATACCTGAGCGGCGAGAGCAACATAATGAAGATCATTTTGGGTTTCTTTCTAGCACTGTTCATATGCACGCTGTTAGTGCCGGTCTTGATGAAGTATTCATCACAGTTGAAACTCGTAGACATGCCGGATATCAGAAAGACACATTCCGGCGCCATTCCTCGCGTGGGCGGAATTGGCATCGCATTCAGTTCCATCACGGCCTGCCTCCTTCTTCTAAGTTCCCACGATGACGCTTTGATCGGATTTTTGATCGGGGTCAGCATCATCGTCGTCTTCGGCGCCCTTGACGATCGGTTCAACCTCGACTTCCGACTGAAATTCTTGGCGCAGATTGCCGCCGCCAGCACTGTTATTACATTTGGTATCGATATTCAGCATCTGCCATTTTTTGGCCTCGACGCGATACCCCATATCTTCACTTATCCGATTACACTGCTCTTCTTGATCGGCGTGACGAACGCCTTCAATCTTCTAGACGGACTCGACGGACTAGCCGCTGGCAGCGCCATGCTCAGTCTGGCTGCGATCTCTTTCTTGGCGACCCTCACCGGCGATGGTCAAGAGATCATCATCATCGCGGTCGTGGCGATCGGCGGCATTCTTGGCTTCCTGAAATACAATACGCATCCAGCCATTGTCTTTATGGGAGATGCCGGTAGTCAGTTCCTAGGCTTTTCGGTCGCGGTCCTCTCGATCATGCTGATGGAGAGGACTGAGAATGCGATGAGCCCAGCGATTATCCTTCCTCTGCTGGGTCTGCCAATTTTGGATACAACATTGGTGATGTCGATTCGACTTCGGCAGGGTCGATCCCCCTTCTTGCCAGATCGCAATCATATTCATCATAAGCTCCTAGGCCTCGGCCTAAAGCACCATCAGGCGGTCGCCGTAATCTATAGCCTTCAATCCCTGATGGTACTCGTCGCTTATTTTCTGCGCTTTGAAGCGGATCTGACCATCCTCTCCGTCTATGTAGGAATTTGTCTCGCCTGCATTATTGTCTACCGCTGGCTACATAAACTCGCATGTCGAGCGCCCAATGCAGAACGCCACACAGAGCGCCACGAGCGAATACTGCGATCTCTGTCAGAAAGGGATTTGCGCCGATGGACCATCGCGGCGCGACCGTTCGCCGTTAAATACATCGAATGCTCACTAGTCGCTTATCTCGTGATCGGTGCTCTCCTGGCCGTGTCGATTCCGAGCGACATCTCGATCTTAGCGCTGGTCCTATCCGGCATTACAGTTGTCGTCATGATATTCTCTAAGCGATGGTCGCCGGTAGCCGTCAGACTCTCCTCTTATCTTGCCACTCTTTATATCAGCTATCTCAGCGCCACGACGGCCGGCTTTGAGTGGATCAACTCTCCCTGGTTCAATATTTGGCTCGGAACGATTGGTGCGTGCGTCGGCTTTGTGATCGCCTTTATCCCGCGCGAGAAGTTCGAGCTATCCACAATGGACCTTCTTGTCGTCCTTGTTGTCATCGGTGTCCTGACCATGCCAATTCCGAATTTTGATCAAGCGACAGTGGCGCGCGTCGTCATCCGGAGCGTTGTGATGATGTATGCGTGTGACTCCCTGATTTCAGTCAGAGCCTCCATATTCGGCGCCGTCGGTCTCTCCTCTACATTGTCGTTGCTGGCTACCGGCGCCCATCTCTTCCACTAGGTCGCGATCGAAGAAATCACCGATGAGGGATTTGAAAAAAATGGCTCGCACAATGCAATTAGGTGGCACAAAATTGCCGCCTGTTTCTCGGTCGATTGATGATGCCCCGAGCCCGACCGCCGCCCGCCTCGATTTTCCGGCAAAAATTACTTTGTTTCTATTGGGCCTGTATATTCTATTGAAGCCATATTACCTGCTTCCCTCCGGCTCACCGCAGGTAGCAGACATCCTCCTTGTCTTCGAGATAGCATTTCTCCCATTCTTGCCACCAGCAAAACATGATTTCGCGACGCGCAATCTCATGTACTGCATGGCGGTCTTTAGCCTTTACGCCGCCTTGGTAAATCTAGGCTGGTCCATTGCTCTCGTGGATCGGAGTGTCGCCATTTACGCCGCCTACTATGTGTTCAATCTTGGTCTGTTGATCATATGCCTTCGCATTGGAGCCGCTCACACAAAGGCGACTCTTCAAGTCATTGCTTATGCCGTCGTAATTTCCGCCGTCATTCAAGCCGTTATGACGGCACACTCGCTCAATACGGCACAATATCGTCAGACCGCCTCTTTCAACAATCCGAACCAGCTTGGTTATTGGTCTCTTCTATCCCTCTGCATTTTTTTGAGTATCACCATTCGTGTGAAAATAAAGTGGTACATGCAGGCTCCAGCCATCATCTGTCTCTGCTACGCAGTAGCGCTTTCACTGTCGAAGGCGGCGATGATTGCGTCTGCTCTTATGCTCATCGTTCATTTCGCCAGGAGCCCGAGACTGGTCGTGATCGCCCTGGTATCGGCGCTCATCGGCTATCTCGCGCTTGAGAATTCAACAATCACAGGTCGAGTCGAAGGGCGGCTGGAGAATATCGGCTCCCAGACTGATGACAGTCTCTATTCGCGTGGCTATTTGCGGGTCGTCGAATATCCCGAATATGCCGTCCTGGGGGCTGGTGAAGGAGCGCTATATAGATTTAATGATGTCGCGTATAGCGATCAACGGTTCGAAATTCATTCGACGTTTGGTACCATTCTCTTCAGCTATGGCGTTATCGGGATGGTCGTCTTCGCCGGGGCCATTTGGCAGCTGTATCGCGCCTCCTCCATTGGCTATCTTCTCTATTTGTTTCCGCCATTCCTTTATGGCCTCACGCATCAAGGCCTTCGCTTTTCATTTCTCTGGCTTCTCATTTCGGTGATCGCAATTCTTGGCCGATCCGCGCGCCAACAGCGTTCCCCGATTTCTCCAAGGCATAATATCCGCCAGCTCGCGGCCGCAAAAGCGGGAAGACTCTCATGAAGATGATCTTGTTTGCCAATACAGACTGGTATCTGTGGAATTTTCGGCGCGAACTGATCGAGGAAATTCGCCGCCACAACTGGGAGGTAGTCCTCGTTTCACCACCCGGTACTTACGGTCAAGAGTTCTTGACGCGCGGCATAAGATGGATTGCGCTTGACATGCAGCGCAATAGCGCCAATCCGCTCCGTGAACTGAAGGCAATTATCTCACTATGGGCGATTTATCGGCGCGAGCAGCCGGACCTTGTTCATCATTTCACGCTGAAGTCCGTGATCCACGGTTCCTTGGCCGCCAGGCTTGCCGGCGTCAATGTTCGCGTCAACGCCATTGCGGGCTTGGGATATATCTTTTCCAGCCAAAGCTACAAAGCTCGACTGCTGCGGCCGATCATCAGCTTCCTTCTCAAAGCGGCCCTGTCGGGCAGCTATAGCCGGGTGATATTTCAAAATCCGGATGACCTCCAGGTTTTCACTGACGCAAAGTTGCTGGATGCCTCTCGGCTTAAGCTCATTCGTGGCTCTGGCGTCGACACGTCTCGATTTATACCGGCGCCGCGTGATGTGCATGCGCGCTGCCAGATTTTGATGGCAACTAGATTGCTCTGGAGCAAAGGCATTGAGGACTATGTTGCCGCAGCGAGGGCCCTCGTGCCAACCGGGCTTTCCGTTGACTTCCTTGTTGCCGGGACGCCAGATCCTGGCAGTCCCGATTCCGTTCCGGAAGAAACGATCGAGGCGTGGCGCGCCGAGGGAAATGTCAAATTCCTCGGTCACGTCAAAGATATGGATCGTCTTTTGAGCACGGTTGACGTTGTCGTCTTGCCTTCGAGGTATGCCGAAGGGGTGCCACGCATCCTGTTGGAGGCAGCTGCTGCCTCGGCTGCTCTTATCACGACAAACCGGCCCGGCTGCCGAGAAATCGTGGTGGACGATGTAACCGGTATCTTGGTCCCGCCCGGCGATACATCTGCACTGATATCGGCACTTAAATGCCTCATTGTGGATCCTGAAAGGCGAGCCAGACTCGGCCTTGCCGCACGCCGCAAAGCACAGGCTGAGTTTGAGGAATGCCGCGTCATTCAAGCCACGATAGATGTTTATGAGGAAGCGATCATGGCTCGATCCACGCCGGACCGCAGAGCGAAGCCATTACTGACCAATCAATGACGTGCGGTCTGTCGCACCGGAGGCCCATCTAGCGCCGGATCGTTTCAGCCGGTATCGCTTTGCCGTTTTGTCTGAAACGTGAATCCGTCTGATTCTGACCACTGGGATACAGCGGCCAGACGATTTTCAAGGCGTCATTTTTCCCAAAAAGGTCTACTCCACCGTGACGCTCTTGGCGAGATTGCGGGGCTGGTCGACATCGGTGCCCTTGGCAACGGCGGCGTGATAGGCCAGCAATTGCACCGGCACG
>WNFM01100206.1_pt2 | contig 12298 bp, 9 predicted proteins | sample 5400271 | NCBI WGS metagenome assembly WNFM01 (sample SAMN13153352, study PRJNA577476) | soil metagenome | isolation source: 60 cm saprolite on Douglas fir-dominated hillslope | place: USA:California | collected 2013-09-17 | reverse complement strand
TCGTCGCGGACCGGAAATTTGACACTCATCAGCCATTCATAGGTATTGGGGGCTTCACCACGATATTCGACGGTGACCGGGGCGCCGGTTTCCAGCAACTGCCGGTTGGTGGCGCTGATGATGGCGGCCTCGCCCGGCGATGACCAGGAGGTGTCGGGCTTGCCGATCATCTCATCATGACGATGGCCCCAAAGCCGGGTCGCGGCCTCGCTGACCATCAGCATGTTGCCACTGAGATCCTTCATATAGACGCCGACCGGCGCATGGCGGAAAATCGCCTCCAATTGCGCCCGGAAGGACTTCGCCAGGCGCTCCTGCGCCTCCTGCTGCGTGGTGGCATCGCTGAGGCTGCGGCGCACCTGGCGCAGGGTTTCGATCACGGCGCCGACTTCGTCGACATGGCTGCCGCCGGCCCGGGCGCTGATCTGGGCGCCAGCCTGATTGGCGGCGGTCGTCGCCAGTGCTCGGCGCAAGGGGTTGGTCACCTGCTGGATCACCGTCAGCACGATGAAGGCCAGGCCGAGAATGGCACCGACCGCGGCGGCGAGAACGCCGACGAGGCCCCAGGTGAAAGCCCGATGCGCCTCGCGATAGTCGCTTTCAGCCACGATCAGCTGCTGCTCGGCGAGGCTGGCAAAGAGGCCAGGGAGGCGATCGACATAGGGTTCGAGCTCGACCCCGATCACCATCTGCATGTCCGCATCGGTCGCCGCCCGCGCCAAGGCCTCGATGCGCAAATCGATATCCCCCATCGCGGCTTCGATTTCCTGACTGAGCAGCATTTCCGTGCCGACCTTCGGTCGGTTGCGATAACTCTGCCAAAGCGTCATGGCGGTATCGCGGGCCTCTCGGATCACCGGCAGGCTGAGCTCGCGGGTCGACCGGCCGGCCGCCAGATGCGTGGTCGCCTTCCTGATGTCATCGGCATAGAGATCGGCAATGATGTTCAGGCGATGCAACGTCACCACGCGGTGCTGATAGACGCGTGCAGCATCGAGATCGGCGCGATAGAGTCGCCAGCCACCGATGGCGGTGGTCGTGATGATGACGACCGACAACAGGCAGAACAGCAGAATGAGGCGTCGTTTGAACGTCATGAGGGAGGTCGTTGCCTCGTTTCCAGTCAGTCTTGCTTTGGGTCAGCCGCGACCCGGATAGCTACCACGATCGATTATCTTGCGGTCGGTGCCAAGTTACAACCAGTGCCGGCCAAAGCTGCACCTATTGGCAACCGAGATCCGATGCAGGTCCGCCCAAGTCGATCCGGTCGATGATACACACAAAGTCGCCGGCCGGAAGCCCGCGCCATCCCGTGCGCGGCTCCATCGTCGTCAGCGGATCACCCTCCCGGAATTGGGCCCAGGTTAGCGGAAAGTTTCCTAACAAGAGATGGAGATCAAAGGCGCGCATTGCCAGTTGACCGGGCCGGATCTGGAGCGGCCCCTCTTTGACCGGGCCGGCTCTAGAGCGGCCCCTCTTCGACTGGGCCGGCTCTGGAACGGCCCCTCTGGACGTCAGGTGACCGGGTGCCTTGGCCACGGCCATGCTCTGTCGGACGTCAAATCGACTTGTTCTTGATCTGCTCCTCGACGGCTTTTAGATTGGCCCGGGCCGGGACATTCATCGGGTCGATCTTCAAGACCCGCTGAAAGGCGTCGCGTGCCGCTTCCTCATGATCGAGGCCGAGATTGACGAGGCCCAGCCCCGCCAAGGCGCCGAAATGTCGTGGCTCCAATGCCAGCACGTGGTCGATATCGTCGAGCGAGGCCTGCATATAGCCCATGAGATAGAGCACAGTGGCACGCTTGTTCCAGCCTTCGGCGAAATTCGGCGCGCGCCGGGTCAGATCGTCGAAAACGACGAGCGCTTTAGTGTAATCCTGTCGCGCCATTGCCGCCGCACCATCGGCCATCAGACGATCAAGTTCGCTGCTGCCGGTTTCCGACCAGATCGACCAGATGATGCTTTCGATGGTCATCGCCTCGATCGGCGATCGTGCCGCCTGCAATTGCTTGAAAAGCTCCGGCAGGCGCTTGTCATGCTGATCCGCTTCGGCGCGCGCAGGAGACAGCAAAAGCGGCATCACCAGGGCACTTACCATGACCATGGTCCGCAGCAGCGCCGTCAGCAGTCGCACCAGCGATCGGGATGCGGTCGCCCCCGAAGCGGCCAACCTGGGTGTCGCCGGCCGTCGGCCGACCAAATCCGGGCATTGGCAGGTGGATGACGAAAACATGGAGCAGTTTACCATAATGCCCGACAATCGTCTGCCAGAGCCGGAGCGGATCGCCGGGAATCACATTGCGCGTTCTTCAGATCCGTAACGCCGCCTCTCCGCAGCAAGATAAGCGCGAGCACGCTCGAGGTAACAGGACAGTATGGTTGTCCTGTTACCTCGATAATCCGGCTTGCCAAGGTACTGATCCTGCTAGAAGCTTAACGCACGTTTCATCAATCCAACCGAGGACGGCGGGAGGAAGCGGAAACGGCCAACAAGAATAAGACGGCTGGGAACGATGGCGTTGGGACCGGGCCGCGGCAATCGCCGTCGGCCGCAGGCGAAGCGCAGCCAATAGCTGGCGACTTTACCTTCCCTGTGAACGCCCCCCCTGTGAGTGCGCCGGGGAGCCGGCTGGCGTTTGGCGAAATGCCGCTGGGCGAACTGGCCGCCGCCGCTTTCGATGTCATGCCGATGGAAGCCATCCTGGTCGATCCCACTGGATCGGTGCGCCATGTCAACCGCGCCTGGCGGGATTTTGCGCGCAATAATGGTGGCGCCGACGACCTTTATGTCGGCCATAACTATTTCACCATGTTGAGCCATATCGATCCGTCACTGGACCATCTGGCGATCTCCATCGCCCAAGGTTTGCGGGCTGTCTTGACGGGGCGTGCCGAGCAATTCGTCAGCCCTGACCATCGCTGTCACCGGCCAATCGCTGCGGTTGCACCAGGCGGTGCCGATACGGCGCGGGAGCTTGATAAGCGGGCGATCGATATGCTGGGGCTCGAGAGCGAACAGGCGATTGCCGAGCAACGCTGGTTCCGCCTGTTGATCCGGCCGCTACCGCTGACCGGTAAGAGCGGCAGTGTGTCGCGTTGGGCGATGCTGGTCTATGAGAACGTGACCACGGCGCATCTGCAGGAGCGGCGACGGCTGCATGCCGCGACAGGACAGGACGGCACCATCCCGGGGCCGGCGGCCAGCGACATGACATCGTCCGACGCGCCATCATCTAGCTCCCTGGCATCCGCGTCATTGGCACCGGCGGCCCTGGCGCGCGGCGAGTCATCTTGGCGATCGACTGATGGCGAGCCGCCGGTGCAATGGCCGGTGCAGAATGCCGCATTCTTGCAGACCATCCTCGATGATATTGCCGACATAGTGGTGACCATCGATGAGAACGGCTATATCCGATCCTTCAACCGAGCGGCGGAAGCAGCCTTCGGCTTTGCCGCGGCGGCGGTGCTGGGTGGCAATGTCTCGCTGCTGATGGCCGATGGCGATGCGGCGGCGCATGACCAGCACCTGCAGCGCTATCGCCGCACCGGCCAGCCGCAAATTCTCGGCCTGACCCGGCAGGTGCAAGCCAGGCGCAGTGATGGCGAATTGTTCTGGGTCGAGCTGCGGACCACGGAATGCTGGTTCGACGGTCACCGGTTGTTCGTCGCCACCATGCGCGATATGAGCGAACGCCGCCGCATGGAAATTGATCTGCGGCAGGCCAAACAGGCGGCCGAGGCATCGAACCGGGCAAAGTCGGATTTCCTGGCGCGCATGAGCCACGAATTGCGTACCCCCTTGAACAGTATTCTTGGCTTTGCCGAGGTGATCAAAGGACAGCTGTTCGGGGCCAATCCCGATCGATATGCCGATTACGCCCAGAATATCTACGACAGCGGCAGCTGGCTCCTGGGGCTGATCAACGACATTCTCGATCTCTCCAAGATCGAAGCCGGCCGGTTGGAACTGCAGATGGCGCGACTGGCGCCGCTGCCATTGATCACTGCCGCCATCGATATCGTTTCGGCGCAATTTACCCGGCGCAACATCGCGCTGGTGCTGGATCTGCCGTCGGACCTGCCGATGATCGATATCGATGCCCGCGCCTTTCAGCAGATCCTCATCAATCTCCTGAGCAATGCCGTGAAATTCACGCCACCCGGCGGGCAAGTGCGCATTACCAGCAGCATCCAGCCGGCGCGGATCACCACCGAAGATGATTTCGCCGGCAATGAACTGCTGCTGCTGATCAGCGACACCGGCATGGGCATCGCCCCGGACAAGATCAGCCGTGTGATGGAGCCCTTCGGTCACAGCGATCACGGCCTGATTGTCGGGCTCGATAATCGCGGTGCCGCGCTAGACGCTAGCGCGACGATGACGGGTGGCGGTCAGGCCAGCATTGCCGATTCGGAGCCGGTGCAGAAGGGCAGTGGCCTCGGCCTGTCGATCTGCAAGCGCCTGATGGAATTGCAGCGCGGCCATCTCAGCCTCGCCAGCGAACTTGGCCGCGGCACCACCGTGACCTTGCGCTTTCCGCTGCAAGCTTGAGATCGGGCAATCGCCGGGTGTCGTCGGCCGCGCGCGCGTTACAATGTGGCGCGCCGGCGATCGATCCAGGCTATCGCCGGTTCGGGGAAGGGCCTAAGTTGATGCGGGTTGATCCGGCAAAGCCTTACCGGCCTCCTTAATTGGCGCATCTCCTGGATCGGCTTGGGCAGCAAGACGATCGCGCTCTCATTGAAGAGAGACGGATTCGCGTTTTGGGAGGGAAACGCCAGCGATTCTCTCTCTCAAAACGATCCGGCTCTCGCGGTTCCCATCTCTTTTGCCAAGGTCGCCACATGACAACGCCGTTTTCCCTGCTCTGCGATCGCTGCGGTCTCTCCGCGGATGAAGCGGCCCGCTTTCTCGAGGTCGAAGCGGGAACGGTGCAGCATTGGTCGTCGGGTGAGATGGCCTGCCCCGATAGCTTTGTCGCGCAATTGCGGCTGCTGTATCGGCAGATTTCGGCCACAGCCGAACAGGCGATGCGGCATTTCGTGAATTTCAGCCAGAGCCAGGGCTCGCCGGCGGAAGTCGAACTTGGCCTTGCCGTGGATGACGCCGCCGCCCAACATCTCGGCCTGCCTTGCGTCGGCGCCCACCGCGCCGTCCTCGGCATGGTGATCGCGCGGGCGCATGGGACCCGGTTCCTGCTGGTGGAGCAAGGTGCCGCCGCAGTGGCGAATGTCGCCGCGGTGAGGGTGACGCCGACCGACACCACAGCCAGCCAATAATTCAAGCAAACAGCTCAACAGGCCTGTGCAAGTGTCGACATCAGGGTCAAGCCCGTGGTAATCCGTCGAAGCACGTCATTTGACCATCACGCGCTATTTGACCATCATGCGCTGTGACATTTCTGAAGTAAATTATCACATCTTTCTCACAACTTAATGGCGATTCTGAGATCCGTTGCACGGAATAAACGGACCCCTGACTCGTTGTCCGAGCGTGCGTGAATTGCTGGCCGGCCAATCATTGAGATAGGCCGCCGGCGATCTGGGCAACAATCTTTTTTTTATGGTTCGTTACAAAAGAATTCCATTGGCAACAATTAAGGCACAAACGTCATGAAAATCGCACATAAGACTATCGTCACATCCGCGGTGCTGGTTCTTACCGCAGCGGCATTTGCAGCACTTCCGGTGACGCTGAATAGCCAGCACCAGATCTCCCTGACCAAGGCCTTTGCCAAAGGTGGTAACGGTGGTGGCAATGGTGGCGGTCATGGCGGCGGCAACGGCGGTGGCAATGGAAATGGCGGTGGTAACGGCAATAGCGGTGGTAACGGTAATAGTAATGGTGGTGGTAATGGCGGTGGCGATAGCGACGGTGGCGCCAGCGGCCAGGCCAATGGCAATAGCGCCAAAACCAATCATGGCGCCACTGCCAGCGCGCTCGGTGCCCTGAACGCAGCACATGCCTCGGCGAACGCCTTTGCCAATGCCTCGCCGACCTCTCGCGTCGGCAAGATCGAGGCCTATCGTGAGGCCACTGCAGCGGCACAACAGGCAGCGGCCGGCGCTGTCGCCAATGACCCGGCCGCGCAAGCTGCCGCGACCGCAGCCGACCAAGCCAATCAAAATCTGCAGGCAGCGAAAGATGCCTTGGCGGCGAATCCGACCGATCCAGCGCTGCAAAGTGCGGTTGATCAGGCCCAGACCGCTGCCGACCAGGCGAACGCCGCCGCAACTGCAGCCGCCGACGCCGCCATCGCCAACGATCCCGCAGTGGCAGCGGCGGATCAAGCAGCCACGGACGCGCTGAATGCCGCGGCGAACAAGACGCCGGTCAGCCCGGAAGCAAAGGCGGCCCTGGACGCTATGCTGACCGACAAGTAACGACGATTGGGGTAAAGCAGGCGGCGCGGCAAACCTGTCGCGCCGTCTTTTTTATGTCATGACGTGGTCAATCTGCGGCCTGATCAACGTATCGCCGGAACCTGCAGGATATCCATGATGAGATCGGTGGCCGCCCGGATCAGCATGACGCGATCATTGAGGATGAGATAGCGATAGCCGGGGGCGACCTGCGGCAACTGCACCAGCAAATCTGACGGCAGGTCGTGATATTGCAGGCCCGGCGGCAATTGGCCGTTGCGGGCAAGCTGCTTTTCGATGCCGGGTGGCAATTTGCCCTTCTTGGCCAGGCCCGGCGGCAGACCCTTGTCCTTGTTCTTATGGCCTTTGCCGGTGCTCTCCTGATAAACCTCCAGATGCCGCTGATAGTAGTTGGTGAGGATGCGCCTTGCGACTTCATCGATGATGACGGCGCCGGCACTGGGTTCGTTGCTGTTCTGATCGACCAGAATGGTCTGCGGTGTGAGATCCGCCGGCATCACCGCCGGCAGGGATGCCGAGGCACTGAGCAGCGCCCCGGACCATAGCAGCATGATCAACATATCATGAATCCATTTTCTATCATTGAACTCGGCCCATAATCGATCGTCACATCGGGCGCCATCACGGTCCCGCTGCGCCATGAGCCGGTGCCAGAATAGCGGACAACCGACCGCATCAGAAGCAACAAGCGCCGGCTGGAATTTATTATCACGCGAATATTGCCGCCGCTTCAGGTGAAGACGATTTTTTCGCCGGCGATCAATTATCGCCGTCGCTACTGCCGCCGCTGAGAAGACCGCCGAGCAGGCCGCCGATCACCGCACCGGCGCCACCGGCCACGGCACCGCCCAAAGCCGCGCTGGCGCCGGTCGAACCGCTGTCGCTGCTGCTATTGCCGGTATTGCCGGGCAAATGACGGCCGATTTCCTCGGCCAGGATCATGATCGGCATGCTCTGTAGCCAGATCTTGCCGGGGCCGCGCAGATGGGCGAGGAACAGGCCCTCGCCGCCGAACAGAATATTGCGGAAGCCGCGCACCATCTGGATGTCGAACCGGATGCCGGGAGTCTGGATGCCGACATGGCCGACATGGACGAGCAGCACGTCATCGGGCCCGAGGTCCTTTTCGACGACCTCGCCGGAGAGATCGAGCCAGACGGTGCCGGGCCCCGTCACCTGTTGCAGGATGAAGCCCTCGCCACCGAAGAAGCCGGCACCGAGGCGTTGCTGGAACGCGAGTTCCAGCGTCACCGATTTCTCGGCGCAGAGAAACGTCTCCTTGCGGCAGATCAGGCTTTCGCCAGTCGCCAAAGTGCGGGCGATGATGGTGCCGGGAAAACGCGGCGCGAAGGCGACATGGCCTTTTCCTTCGGCGGTGAAATCGGTGACGAAGAAACTGCCGCCGCCCAGGCGACGCTTCAGACCGGCGAAAAAGCCGCCGCCAGTATGCGTATCCATCCTGATACGATCATTCATCCAGGCAACCGCATGGGTCTGGCTGTAAACAGTTTCGCCCGGGTCAAGATCGATTTCCACCGTCTGCATGGTGGTGCCGTTCAGCTGGTATTGCATGTCGCGTCCCTTTCCCGTTGCGGCCGCGATCTTGCACGACCCGCTGGACGATTCCATCGTCCCCGATTTGCCGCCGATGTCATGCCCCGCGCGGGACGGCCGTGCCGATCTTGCCATAGATGGTTGCACGCTTGGTAGGGGGCAGCAAGCGCGGCACCCGAATCTGGCGAGTCATCTCGATCAGTGTGGACGCTTCGCGGCGATTTGCCCGTGATCCGATCGCAGGCCGCTCACATTTGCCTGATGGAGTCTGCAGGTTTAGCCTGGGCGGGCAACAGATTGCCAGGGTGGCGTCGCTCGCGATAGGTTGTTGGTCGATCGCTCGAGAACGATGGCCAGCAACCATTTTGCTAGAGCGCGATCGTTTCAGATAGAAGCATACCGCTTCTATCTGAAACGTGAATCGCTCTCTATCTTATTGAGGAGAGCCGGATCGGGTCAGATGGAACCGCAAAATGATTCCGTCTGACCCGATCCGGCTCTAGCACAGGGTTCCATGTCCTGAAGCGTATGAGCAACAGCCCGCATCAACGAAAAATCGTAGGTCACCTGCCGCGTCGCGGGATATGACGGCCGAACCACCGCCGATGCCGGTCAGTACAGAGTGAGGAAAGGTGCGCGTGGCGGCAAGAAAATCGGCATTCCGGAGGGTCTTGTGGATCGGCTTGTGCGGGCTCGTCGCTGCCGGTGTCGCCTGGTATTACTGGCCGGCCGGCCGCGACACTGACCAGGCGGGGCTCGACCAGGCAGAAAAATCGTCAGCGGCGAAAGAGCAGCCGGCGTCGATTGCGGCGGGGAAGACCCAGGACCCGCAAAATGCGCCGCAGAGCCAGAACGCCGCCGCGGATCAGCCGGGCCAAGGCCAGGCCGCGACTGGCAGGCAGCGCAAGAAGAAAGCTGGCGCCGGTGCCGGTGCCAGCGATGCCGTACCGGTGATCGTGACGACGGTCCGCACGGGTGACATCTCGGTCAGCCTCAACGGGCTTGGCACGGTGACGCCTTTGGCGACGGTGGTGGTCAAGCCGCAGCTCAGCGGCTATCTGACTGAGATCGGTTTTACCGAAGGCCAGTTGGTGAAGCGGGGCGATTTCCTGGCGCAGATCGATCCGCGCCCTTATCAGATCGCCCTTGAACAGGCCCAGGGGCAGCTGGCCCGCGATCAGGCCTTGCTGCGCAATGCCAATATCGACCTTGCCCGCTATCAGAAACTCTCGGCCCAGGATTCGATCGCGCATCAGCAGCTCGATACCCAGTTATCGCTGGTGCAGCAGCTTCAGGGCACCATCATCTCCGATCAGGCGCAGATCGACACCGCCAGGCTGGATCTCGATTACTGCCACATTACGGCGCCGGTCACCGGCCGTGTTGGCCTGCGTCAGGTTGATCAGGGCAATTATGTCCAGGCGGGTGACGCCACGGGCCTGGTGGTGATCACGCAGATCCAGCCGATCAGTGTCATCTTCACCATCCCGGAAGACAATATTCCGATGGTGCAACGGCGCATGCTGGCCGGTGCCACATTGGCGGCGACCGCTTATGATCGCAGCCAGAGCACCAAGCTGGCGACCGGCACCCTGGCAACGCTCGATAACCAGATCGACATCGGCACCGGCACGGTCAAATTGCGGGCGCAATTCGACAACACCGATAGCAACCTGTTTCCTAACCAGTTCGTCAATGTGACCCTGTTGGTCGATACCGAGCATGCCGCCGCGATCGTGCCGGTGGCGGCGATCCAGCATGGCTCGACGGGAACCTTCGTCTATCTCGTCACGGCGAAAAACACCGTTGCCGTGCAGCCGGTGACGATCGGCACCAGCAGCAGCCAGGATGTTGCCGTGCTTTCCGGCCTGAAGGCAGGCGATCAGGTGGTCGTCGATGGGGTCGATATGCTGAGAGATGGCAGCAAGGTGACTGTGAGCGAGCTGGGTGCCGCCAAAAGCTCATCCGCCAACGCGGTGCCCACCAACGTCATACCTGGCAGCAAGGCGGCGCAACGGGCACCGGGCGGTGCCGCAAATTGAGGCCGGCATGGGTGGGCAGAACGACGCAGGCGAACCGATGATGGGCGGCCTGATGACGCATGAGTGCGCAGGATGAATCCGTCGCGCGTCTTCATCGAGCGGCCGGTGGCAACGTCGTTGCTGATGCTGGCCATTCTGCTGGCCGGGATCGCCGCCTATCGCTTCTTGCCGATCTCGGCCCTGCCGGAGGTCGATTATCCCACCATCCAGGTGCAGACCTTCTATCCCGGCGCCAGTCCCGAGGTCATGACTTCTTCGGTGACGGCGCCTTTGGAGCGGCAATTCGGCCAGATGCCAGGCCTGAAGCAGATGTCATCCATCAGTGCCGGGGGTGCCTCGGTCATCAATCTGCAGTTCGACCTCAATCTCGATCTCGATGTCGCCGAGCAGGAAGTCCAGGCCGCCATCAATGGTGCCGGCAATCTGTTGCCATCGGACCTGCCGACCCCACCGGTCTATCTGAAGATCAATCCGGCCGATGCCCCCATTCTCACTTTGGCGGTGACCTCGAAAACCCGGCCGCTGACCGAGGTCGAGGAACTGGCCGATACGCGTTTGGCGCAAAAGATCTCGCAACTGCCCGGCGTCGGCGTGGTCAATGTGAATGGCGGCCAGCGGCCGGCCATTCGCATTCAGGCCGATATGCGCGCCTTGGCGGCCTATGGGCTCAATATCGATGATCTGCGCACCACCATCAGCAATGCCAATGTCAATACGCCGAAGGGCAATTTCGACGGCCCCTTGCGCTCCTACACGATCAACGCCAATGATCAGCTGAAGGATGTCGAGGCCTATCGGCAGATCATCCTGGCCTATAAGAACGGCGCCCCGGTGCGGCTGGGCGACGTCGCAAAGATCGTCGATGGGCCGGAGAACAACCAACTCGCCGCCTGGATGAACACGACGCCGGCCGTTATTCTCAATGTCCAACGCCAGCCCAGCGCCAACACCATCAAGGTGGTCGACACCATCCAGCAGCTATTGCCGCAGCTGACCGCCGGCCTGCCGGCCAATATCGAGGTGACGCCGCTGACCGATCGCACCACCACGATCCGCGCCTCGGTCAGCGATGTCGAATTCGAACTGACACTGTCGGTCGGGTTGGTGGTGCTGGTGATCTTCTTGTTTCTGCGCAACATCCCGGCGACCCTCATTCCCAGCCTGGCGATGCCGCTATCGCTGGTCGGCACCTTTGGCGTCATGTATCTGGCGAATTTCAGCCTGAACAATCTGTCGCTGATGGCGCTGACCATCGCCACCGGTTTCGTGGTCGATGATGCGATCGTCATGATCGAGAATATCGTGCGCTATATCGAGGCGGGCGAGGCGCCGATGGCCGCCGCCCTTAAGGGTGCCCGCCAGATCGGCTTCACCATCATCTCGCTGACCATCTCGCTGATTGCGGTGTTGATTCCGCTGCTGTTCATGGGCGATGTGGTTGGCCGGCTGTTCCATGAATTCGCCATCACCTTGTCGGTCACCATCATTATCTCGGCCGTGGTCTCGCTGACCTTGGTGCCGATGCTCTGTTCGAAGCTGCTGAAGCAGCGGAGCCAGGCCGACAAGGAGAAGCCGCGCGATGGCTGGTGGTTCCGGGCCTTGCTGCGGCTCTATGACATCTGTCTGCGCCGGGTTCTGGATCACCAGGTCCTCACCCTGCTGGTCGCCATCGCCACCCTGGCCTTGACCGTCTATCTCTATGTCATCGTGCCGAAAGGCTTCTTTCCGTCGCAGGATACCGGCCTTATTCAAGCGATCTCGGAGGCGCCGCAATCGGTCTCCTTCGCCTCCATGGCGGAGCGCCAGCAACGCCTGGCCGCCGCCATGCTGAAGGACCCGGATGTCGTCAGCCTGTCATCCTTCATCGGCACCGATGGCAGCAATATGACGCTGAACAGCGGTCGCTTCCTGATCAACCTGAAGCCGCGCAGCCAGCGCGTGGCGGACGCCTCGGAGATCATCCGCCGACTGACACAAGAGACGGCATCTGTCGAGGGTATCCGCGTCTATCTGCAGCCGGTACAGGATCTGACCATCGACACCAATGTCAGCCGCACCCAGTATCAGTTCGTGCTGCGGGACGCCAATGCCGCAGAGTTTGCCGAGTGGGTTCCCAAGCTGATCGATCGCCTGCGCCAGGTGCCGGAGCTCACCGATATCGCCAGCGACTTCCAGAATAACGGTCTCGCCCTTTATATCGAGGTCGACCGTGCCACCGCCGCCCGGTTCGGCATTACCACGGCCACCATCGACAATGCGCTCTATGATGCCTTTGGCCAGCGCATCATCTCCACCATCTTCACGCAATCCAGCCA
>WNFM01001525.1_pt1 | contig 12301 bp, 11 predicted proteins | sample 5400271 | NCBI WGS metagenome assembly WNFM01 (sample SAMN13153352, study PRJNA577476) | soil metagenome | isolation source: 60 cm saprolite on Douglas fir-dominated hillslope | place: USA:California | collected 2013-09-17 | reverse complement strand
AGGACGATAAGAATCGGCCCGCCGAAGCACCTTCACTTCGTAAACGCCCCAACAACTAGATTGAAATGCGGCCGGCCACGACTTAAAGTTTTTCGATTGTATCGCCGACGCGAATTTCGCCGCCTTCGATGACGCGGCACAACATTCCACGCCGGCCATAGATCTCCCGGCGCAAGCCCGGACGCACTTTTTCCATTTGATCGCAGGGAGTGCAAACGGCGCTGACTTCGAGCAACGCGGCTCCAATGCGGAGGCGCTGGCCGAGCGGGAGTCCGTTGACGTTGAGGCCGGCGGTCGTGATGTTTTCGCGAATGATTCCCGGCTGAAGGTTCATCGCGTCAAGCGTTTCGCGGTCTACGAGCAGAATCTGGCGTTTGCTCGCGGCGCGGGCGTGAGCGCAGCCAGAGAAACCGCGATCTGCAACAGCGGCAGCGACGCTTAGAGATTCCATCGGAAGCCGCTTTTTCGGAGCGCGGAACAGATGCAAGACCTTGGGCATGGCTTAGTCTCCGGCAGAGTGGGCGAAGCCGGCTTGCGTGCCGATGTCACGCCGGAACTGCATGCCATCGAATTTGATCTGGTTTATAGCCGTGTAGGCGGAGGCAACCGCGGCCTCGAGCGTCGATCCGCTAGCGGTGATGCCGAGAACGCGTCCGCCGGAGGTCACGATGACGTCGCCGATGAGCCGGGTACCCGCGTGGAGGATTTTCACACCGGCATTTTTCGAAACACCGGTTAATCCAGAAATTGGTTTCGCCGACTGCAGTTTACCTGGATAGCCTTCCGATGCCATTACGACGCAGACGCTAGCGCCAGACTTCCATTGGAATTTGGAGGGGTCAAAGCGGCGCGACGCCAAGTCCGACAGAATCTCGGCCAAATCGCAATCCAAACGCGCCAGAATCGCTTGCGTTTCCGGGTCACCCAAGCGGCAGTTGAATTCAAGAACTTTGGGACCGTCGGCTGTGACCATGAGGCCGATAAAAAGGAAACCTTGATAGCGGATACCGTCCGCCGACAGACCGCGAAGGGTAGGCTCGAGGATTGTTTGCGTGATGGATTCGCGAAGTTGGGGTGACAGAAGTTCATCTGTAGAGAACGCGCCCATTCCGCCGGTGTTGGGGCCTCGGTTGCCGTCAAAGATGCGCTTGTGGTCGCGAGTCGGAACGAGAGGCGCGTAGCGCTCGCCGTCTACGGCGAGGATAAAAGAGATTTCGTCGCCTTCGAGCGTTTCTTCCAGGAGCAATTTACGGCCGGCCGAACCAAGCGCCTGTTTCCGCATCACGCTGTCAATGAAGGCAAGCGCCTCACGTTCGTCGTCGGCCAAGAGGACGCCTTTGCCGGCGCAGAGCCCGTCTGCTTTCATGACGAGAGGATATCGTGCGGTCTTCAATGCCGCAGCGGCCTCGTCCGGATTCTCAAAGGCTCCTACCATTTCGGCTGTGGGAATGTTGTGCCGAAGCAGGAATTGTTTCGAGAAAATCTTGCTACCCTCGAGTTGAGCGGCGATTTGCGAAGGGCCAACGACGGGAAGATTTCGTGCGCGGAATGCGTCGGCGATGCCGTTGACTAAAGGCAATTCCGGGCCGACGACAGTGAGGTCCGGGCGCAGTGGTGACATCACCAGCGTCGATCGCGATGCACTCGGCTTCAGCCGCAATGCCGCCGTTGCCCGGCGCACACCAGACTTTCTCAACGCGTGGGCTTTCGCGCAGTTTCCAGACAAGCGCGTGCTCCCTCCCACCGCCACCAATGACCAGGACTTTCACTTATGAGCCTCGATTGAGGGGACCGAACCAGCGTTTTTCGAACGATAAATCGCCGCTCCGCTGCATGTCAATCCCGGCGCTGTTGAACCATGACCGTTTGACGCAGTGCGCGACTGCCTCTAGGATGCCACGAACCGATGAAAAGAGCGCGCATCGCGAACACTGTTCGCCGGCAGGTTGAGTCGGCAAGCGCGGCTCCACCTCCAGGCTTCGCACGGCTGCAATTCTGTTTTTTCCTTTCGGGTGCTGCTGGACTTATTTACCAAGTGGCGTGGACCAAATCGCTGGGACTCCTCTTCGGATACACGGCATATTCCATGGCGACGGCGATCGCGGTTTTTATGGGCGGGCTCGCGCTGGGGAGCTATTTTATCGGGAAACGCAGCGAATGGACTGACCGGGGCGTTGTCGCTTGCGGGTCTGGCGCTGGTTCGCGAGGTCTACCTTCTTCTGCATCCCTTTATGGAGGCGTCGAAATTCTTACTGCTCGGGTTTCGCGTGCTGGGAGCCGCGCTGGTGTTGGGGATTCCGACGTTTTTAATGGGCGGAACATTTCCTGTGCTGATGCGGGGCGTCGTGCGGCGATCGCAGGAGTTGGCGCAACGCGCGGGCCGGATGTATGCGGTGAATACGCTGGGCGCTGTCTGCGGAACCTTAGCGGCAGGATTCTTTTTGCTGCCGGCCATCGGATTACGCCTGAGCGTTTTTTCCGCGGTGTTTTTAAATTTTGTGGCCGCAGCGATGGCATATCGGATTGTTCCAGCACGCAGCGGCTCAGAGTTGCCGGACGCCGCGACAAAGAAAAGCACGGCTCCAACAGCTACGCACATTTCTTTGGTTGAGCGGCGCTGGCTGCTAATTGCGTTTGTCTTAGTTGGATTCCTCGGCATAGGCTATGAGGTTGCCTGGACTCGGATGCTCGCGACGTTTATCGGCAGTTCGACTTATTCGTTCACATTAATCCTCGCAACGTTTCTTCTCGGCATTGTGCTTGGCAGCGCAATTTTTGAACGATTCTTTTCGCGGCCGCGGTTCATTACGCTGCGGAGTTTTGCGTGGACTCAATCGGGCATTGCCCTACTAGCTCTTTGCTTCCTGTTCTTCTATCGCCAATTGCCGGCGATGATTCCCGCGATTCTTCGCGCGACAAATAATTCTTTTGCCGGAATGTTATTCGCTCAATTTGCAACTTGCGCACTGGCGATTTTGCCGGTTGCGATTTTATTTGGCGCTGCGTTTCCACTCGTTGTTTCACTCTTCTCCGGAAGTGCCGGCGCGGAACGAACCGGCGCTGTTGTGGGCCAAGCGTATGCGGCGAACACAGGAGGAGCAATCGCGGGAGCGCTTCTATCGGGATTTGTGTTGCTTCCGGCAGTCGGAAGTTTTCGGTTGATTCTTCTGCTTGCCGCCGGCAATGCGCTGCTTGCGATCGGGCTGTGGGTGAGTGAGCGACGGAGAAGTTGGGCCGGGGTTGTTGCGAACGCAGGGATTCTGCTCGTGCTTGCGTATGTTGGCCGGTCCAATGCGTTTTATAGCCGGACGATTGCCGGATTTGGCGCATTGCTTTACGGAAATTTTCACGACCAGCGGCTGACCGTTCAGGAGATTGCTGATACCGAAGACGTCGTCTTTTTTGAAGATGGAGTGAACGCCACTATCTCCGTCACACGGTCCGACGACCACGTAGCGCTGAAAACCAACGGAAAAGTTGACGCCAGCAATCTGGATACTTCCACGCAATTGTTGCTTGGCGATTTGGGAACGGTGTTTCACTCCCCTCCGAAGCGCGTCTTGATTGTCGGCTTGGGTGGCGGCATGACCGCGTCCGCTGTCTCACGGTTTCCGGACGTCGAGTGGATTGATTGTGTGGAGATCGAACCAGCCGTCTTGCGCGCTCAGCCTTTCTTGACTCGCCTAAACCGTGGCGTATTGTCCGATCCGCGGTTCCACTTGATTTTCGATGATGCGCGAAATTTCGTACAGACTGCGAGAGAACCTTACGACCTGATTATTTCCGAGCCGTCGAACCCCTGGATTGCCGGCATTTCGGCTCTGTATACGACGGAGTTTTATGCTGCCCTGCGACAGAAGTTAGCGCCCGGCGGAGCGTTTGTGCAGTGGATACAAGCCTATGGGCTGGCGCCGGAAGATTTTCGGATGATCGTGGCGTCGGCAGCTTCGCACTTTGCAGACCTTTCCCTTTGGCACAGTGGCGGTCGAGACTATTTGCTTCTCGCGCGTTCGGATAAGGCGGCATTCACCTTCGAACGCGCTCGCAAGCTGTGGAGTAAGCCGGAGTTGTACCAGGACTTTCAGACGCTGCATCTGACGGCTCCCGAATCTTGGCCCGTCTATTTTCGGTTGAACGACGCTCAACTGCGGGCCCTGTCGGTTGGCGCGCAACTCAACACGGATGATCGAACGCGCCTCGAATACAACGCACCGAAGCGGCTATTGGCCGAATCCCTAACAGACGAACTCGCTCGGTACATCGCGTCGTTCCGAGTTGGCCTTACGCCCACTAACGTACAGCCCGCCGATCTGCCCTCTGTTCGGCTAGCCGCAGCGGAGTCCGCACTGGACCAGGGCGATCCGCGCACGGCGGAATGGATCGCGCAAGTTGGAGAGGCGGCTCCGCCGGGGCGCATCGCCTATTTGAAAGGTCGGCTCGCGCTGCAGCAGAGCCATCCACTCGAAGCGCTTGAGCTCTTGAAGATCGCGGTTCAGAAAGACTCTAACCGATTAGAGGTGATGTATTGGTTAGCTAAAGCCCAGGCGCAAGCGGGGATGCTGGATGCCGCGTCAGACACCTTGGAACGTATTCTTGCGCTTTCTCCGCATGACAAGAATGCGTTGCGTGCTTCGGTGCACTTGGCTCAACAGCGCGGAGATTGGGACCGCGCAATATCTTTTGAGATTCGGCTTCGTGATGCCGAACCAGGAGTGGACGCTGGTTCGTACTGTGCGCTCGGAGACTTTTATCTTCGCAAAGGAGACCGTGCCGCTGCGGAACAACCGCTCCGCGATGGACTGCAGCGGGATGCCTATGCTTATTTGTGCCACCGGGACTTGGGAGAGCTGTTACGCGCAAATGGAAGACTAGCCGAAGCGGAAGCCGAGCTGGATTTTGTAATAGCGCACTTTCCCGAGGCGGATCCGAAAACGTACGCGTCACAGGCGTTGCTATACAAAGCCCAAGGCAAACGCAGCGAAGAGGAACAGGTGCTCGCTAAAGGGCGGAGAATATTTCCGGATGATGGGTTACTTCGAAAAATGAGCGAAAGCGCGAATCGCGCGGCGACGCCTTAGCCTAGGCTTGGCTCATTGCGCGAATCGGAATGGTGACGCTTGTCGAGGCGTCTGAAGAGCCGAGCATGTGGCAACGGCCATCGAAAATGCCGCCAGGATCAATGACCAGGCATGGCGAGTGAACTTCACCCGTAACGACGCCTTTTGGCTGAATCTCAACGCGTCCCTTGGCGAAAATCACGCCGTCATAACGGCCGGCAATCACGACGCGATTGCCCTCAATCTGACCTTCGACTTTGGCGTTTTCACCGAGAATTAAAGTTTGCTCGGAGATGACATTTCCCTTCACGTTCCCGTCAATACGGAACGTGCCAGTCACCGTCAGCGTCCCTTCCATCGTGACGCCTTGATCGATGAATCCTGTCCACTCTTCGCTGCCAGCGCTGCTTCCCGAGCCGGGCCACTTCCAAGCCATGAAATCCCTCACAGTGCGACGTTCCCACTCTGAGCCGCACGGGAAAACAAGTCAACGATTCCGACGATGCGAAGTGTCGAATGCGACGACTGAACTTATGGACAGTTGTTAGATTATACTTCGTTGTTACTTCATCAAACGGTCATAGAGGCCCATGAGCTGAGCTTCGTCGTAATACTCGAGGATCAGCTGCCCAGGACGCACTTTTGTTTTTTGGTGAAGAAGGATCTTCGTGCCGAGATGGCGCTGCAGATCTTCCAGCGCGGCCTTGATGTTTGCGTCCACGCTCACTTCGGCCGTCACGCGTTGACCACGCGCACGGCGCGAAGCGAGGCGTTCGATTTGGCGGACGGTCAAGCCGCCACGTGCTGCCCGTTGCGCGTAGCGCATGCGAAGCTGAGGGTCGAGGACAGCCAGCAAGGCGCGGCCGTGGCCCGCGCTAAGTTGTCCTTCTTCGATCCATTCTTGAATCTTGGATTCGAGTTTCAATAGGCGAACCGCATTTGCCACAGTCGTTCTGTCTTTTCCCGTGCGTTCCGCGACGAGGTCCTGCGTCAGATCGAACTCTTCCATCAGGCGCTGAAATGCACGAGCTGCTTCGATCGGGTTCAGATCTTCGCGCTGGATGTTTTCGACCAGCGTCATTTCGAGCGCCAGCTCGTCAGGAACTTGGCGCACAATGGCGGAGACTTTGCTCAACCCCGCACGTTGTGCCGCGCGCCAACGACGTTCGCCGGCGATTAGTTGAAAACGGTTGCCGATTGGGCGGAGAACCAAGGGCTGAATGATTCCGCTCGATTTGATGGAACGGGCGAGCTCATCGAGCGCTTCCTCGCGAAAGCGCGTTCGCGGCTGATACGGGCTAGGCTCGATCAAATCGATATCGATTTGTTGAGGGCCGGACGGAACTGGCTCGCGCGCAGGAGCCGTTGCGGCACCATGAGTCGTGCTAGAGACTGCTGGTTGTTGTGCGGGAGCTTGGGGAGCTTCAAGCTCCCGAATGAGCGCTCCGAGCCCCCGCCCCAACGCGTTTCTCGGCATTGCTAATGACCTCCTTGGCGAGTTGGGCATAGCCCTCTGCGCCCTTGCTGTGTATATCGTAGAAAATAATAGGCTTACCGAAACTAGGTGCTTCGGCTAGGCGAACATTGCGCGGAATTACCGCCTGGAAAACTTGAGCGCCGAAGAAACTGCGTAGGTCGGTAGCAACTTGGCGAGATAGCGTTGTGCGCTCATCGTACATCGTCAGCAGGATGCCTTCAATTTCCAACGCGGGATTGAGAGTCCGACGGATTCTCATTAGAGTGTCCAGAAGCTCGGAAACGCCCTCGAGCGCCAGATATTCGCATTGGATCGGAACCAAGACTGCATTGGCCGCGACCAATCCATTCAGAGTTAGCAGGTCGAGGGCTGGTGGACAATCCAAGATTATGAATTTGTAGCGATCTTGAATGTCCCGCAAGTAGCCCTGGAGCAAGTATTCGCGATTTTCAGACGTGACAAGCTCAACGGCCGCGCCGGCGAGGTTCTTGTCGGCCGGGACGACGTCCAACCCCGTGACTTGAGACTTTTGGACAATTCTATCGAAGGGCTCGTTCAAAATAAGGGCATGGTAGAGAGTTCGGCGGGAGGGATCTTTGGCGAAGCCGATGGCGGCTGTGGCGTTGGCTTGGGAATCGCAGTCGACGAGAAGTGTAGGTTGATCGGCTGTGGCGAGGCACGCAGCAAGATTGACGGCAGTAGTTGTTTTTCCAACGCCGCCTTTTTGGTTAGCCACTGCGATGATACGAGCCAAAGAGTTCCCCCGAGCGACGAAAATTTAACAAAGGTAGGACAAGGAAGCAAGATGTTTCACCTGGAACGTATTGTGGCTGTGGATTGTGAGGGGCACACCAAATGTTTCACGTGGAACATTGGAGGGAGAGTTCTATAACTGGGGCGTATGTTTTACGTGGAACGTTTTCGGTGCTTTGGTTTGCGGACACAGTCCTGACGATGTGGGTAAGCTCGCCGCGCCTTAGAAAGACGTTCCACGTGGAACGTTCGGCCTCTGACGATTTCAACTTTATGGAGTTTGCGCTGTTCGGATTGACCGGCATTGTTTCACGTGGAACAACTTAACGATTCGAAATCGAGGTTCGATACCGAAAGTTACGAGGATGGATTCTTGCGATCGCCCACCAGTATAAATCGGCGTAATGACCGCGGAATTGGTTTCGGCTCCTGCCAATTCCAACCGTCAATGCCGGAGACACATGTTGCATCCTCAGCCCCAATCCAAAGCGCCACTTTTTGGACTGAAATCTCAGGCGAAGCCGCCCAATGAAGAAACGGTCCGAATTCCCCGACTGCCCGAGAACAAACAACGTCGAGAGGGGCCACTTCTTCGGAAAGGCCTTCATAACGGCTCACAATGACGCGAACGCCCTTGAGTCCAAGTTCACGAACAACTTCCGAACTTCCGTTAAAAAAGTGGCCTTTTTGAGGTTGGATTCGATGAGATAAAGGTCCAATTCTGGTCGAAAAATCTTCATGGGGAGGCCCGGAAAGCCGGCTCCGGAACCCACGTCGGCCAGCCGACACTTTTCAGCGGGGATCACGACGGCACCGAACATGGATTCACAAAAATGACGATATAGTATCTCCAACGGATCGTGAATCGCGGTCAGATTTGTTTTCGCGTTCCACCGCAGTAAAAGTGCCGTATATTGTTGAATTTGCGCGATTTGTGTGGAATCGAGCGTGATTTTAAATTCCGACATTGCGCGTACGATTGCTTTACTGGAGGGGGCGGGTGGTTTTTCTGTGTGCATAGTAGTAAACTAACTTGCCTGGTCCGCACTAGTTTCGCGTAAGGAGTAACTTACTTGTTTTCAATAAGATACCGTCGGCCAGCCAGCCCGGCCACGATATCCACGGTGACATGCCAAAGGACCACGGGTACAAGGCTATCGTACAGGATTCGCGTCAATCCGAATACGGTTCCGAGTAGCAATGTTCCAACCACCCCTCCGCGGCCCTGGTACGCGTGAGCGAGACCAAAGAGAAGCGATGAGGTGAGCAATACCGCCCAGACCGGTGCATGGACATGAAAAAGGGCCCCGCAGACGTAGCCGCGATAAATAAACTCCTCGCAGATTCCTGCTGTCACGGAGAGCAAGACGAAGACGGCCAGTTCGCGCTTGGCATGCGGAAAAATCTTCGTGCCCAATGACCGAACTCGCTCCACAGCAGGATTTGTCGATTTTCCGACCCTCCGTAGATTGAACCAATGAGCCGTGCCGAACAGGGCGGCGCCGCCGAATCCGATCACTAGCAACCCGACCAACGGCGTAAACTTCAAACCCAGTTCAACGGACCTTAGACCGCGCGCGAAAGCCCTCCATGCGATAACAATGGTGATCACCCATTGCGTTGCAATGGACGTCAAATACAGGAGGATGCGATCGCGACTTGCGACGGATGGAAATGCGACGAGGCGCTGCATGCGCGCCCAGCCACGCCACGGCACAGCGACCGTGAGCAAGAAAAAGATCAGCAAGAAATCCCATGGCATAGTGGGATAAGACCACGAGGCAGCGATCAGGCGCAAGTTGGCGCCCCAGGATGTTTCGAAACGAAAGTTTCCGACATCCATATAATAGGAGTTGCGAGGTAACCCGTTGACCGAAACACTCAAGCTCACGGCAATGGCGAAGGCTGCCGGGTGCGCAGCAAAATTGAATCCCGCAACACTCGAAAGCGTATTGCGAAAGCTGCCGCGTCAGACGGATCCAAACGTATTAGTCGGTTTTGACACCAACGACGACGCCGGCGTTTACCGCATCAATGACGAACTCGCTCTGGTACAGACCGTCGATTTTTTCACGCCGATTGTGGATGAACCGGAACTCTTCGGCGCGATCGCTGCAGCCAATTCACTGAGTGACATCTATGCGATGGGAGGGACGCCGATCTCGGCGCTTTCGCTGGTGGGCTTTCCGGAGAAATCAGATCCAGAAATTCTGGAACGAATTCTTCGCGGCGGCCTGGCCAAGATGCAGGAGGCGAATTGCAGCATTTTGGGCGGGCATTCGATTCGAACGGACGACATGCTTTTTGGATATGCCGTTACCGGCACGATCCATCCGGCAAAGATTTGGAGAAATGTCGGCGCGCGCGCGGGTGACGTGCTGCTGTTCACGAAACCACTCGGGACAGGAGTGATCACAACGGCGCTGAAGAAAGAGCGTGCGTCGGAGCAATCGCTTGCCGCGGCGGTCAAAGCGATGACGACCCTGAATGTAGCGGCAGCCGAAGCACTGCATGAGGTCGAAAGGAAATCCGGTGTGCAAAACGCGATTCATGCCGTGACCGACGTTACGGGTTTCAGTTTTCTCGGCCACGCGCGCGAAATGGCGCTCGGCAATCCCTCGGCCGGGACCGCTCCAGTTTCCTTTGAAATCGAGCATACCGCGTTTACGTATCTGACTGGGGCCCTCGACGCTGCTCGCGAAGGTCATTTGTCGGGCGGCCTGAAAAATAACCGCGCTTTCATTGGAGGTTGCGTGGAATTCAGTCCGAACGTCGGGCCGGACTATCAATCTCTTCTGTTCGATCCACAAACATCTGGCGGCCTGCTGATCGCGATGGACTCGCGGGCTGCCGAACTGGCTGGTCAACTGCTGCAGCAATATGGCGCATTGGCGTCGCCAGTCGGAATTGTGACGCAAAAGAAATCTCCGTTGATTCTCGTAAAATGAGTAGACGTTCGCCCGCCTGGAGACGCTGACTTCATGGACACGATTACGCATGGCATTGCCGGCGCATTGATAGGCAAAGCGTTGTTTCGTGGCGATGACCTGTTTTCGCGCCGGGCAATGAATCGCGCGCGAATCGTAACGTGGACGCTGATGTTAGGCGCAATCTTTCCTGATTCAGACACGCTTCGTGACATCCTCTCGAAGAACGACATGCTGATGATTACGTGGCATCGCAGCATCACGCATTCGCTGCTCTGTTTGCCGATCTTCGCGGTCGTTTTGGCGTTTGCGTCTCAGCAATTTGCACGCTGGCGCAAGTGGGAAACACCTTCGCTGCCCGCGCTCACGGGAATTTACGCCGCGGGGATTTTAAGTCACATACTGCTAGATCTCGTCACGACCTTCGGCACGATGGTGTGGTCACCGGTCGAATGGTCGCGACCGGCGTGGGACCTGCTCTTTATTGTGGATTTTTCATTCACCGGAATTCTGTTGATTCCACAACTGTTGGAGTGGGTGAATCGCGATGTGCCACACGCGAAGCGGCGCGCCCTGGTGATGTGGGTCATTTTCGTGCCGTCACCATTTTTGATCTCGGCGATTGCGCGAAAGGTCGGCGCGCCGATTTCTGATGGCGCAGTTCTGTCGGCCTGCTTGATCTTTTCGCTGCTTTTTCTGCTTCCGGCATATCGGGGCTGGGGCGCACGAATCAAACCGGCGAGCTGGACTCGGGCTGGGTTTGCCGCCGCGTGCCTATACATTGGTCTGACGGCTTATGCCCACCATATGGCGCTCGAACGCGTGAAGAGCTTTGTCAGTTTTGAAAAACTCCAGCCGGAGGTGCTTGGCGCCCTGCCGTATCCGCCGTCGCTTTTGAACTGGGATGGCCTGGTGCGAACTTCGCGCGGCGTCTACGAATTTCAAATCGATCTCAGCAAGAAGAACTCGTTCGCAGCGCAGACGGAATCGTCCGTTATCGATGCGTCGGCTCCTGCGATCGAATACAAGTACCTACCAGATGCGCCGGAGAATTTTTGGATCGCCCGAGCGAAACAATTGCCGGAGGTGCAAAAAGTTTTCTGGTTTGCGCGGTTTCCCGTCACGCGCTTTCATATGGAGAGCGGGCAGGCAGTGGTCGAGATTTCCGACGCGCGTTTTCCGAGAATGCGGCCAGACCGGCCAGGTGGATTCACCTATCGCGTGCGCTTTGACGCAGCAGGAAACGTGAGCACGAAAGGCTGGGCGAACCGCTAGGTGGTGGTTTTGGGGGGAACTGTCGCTGGGTAAATGACTACCTGCCGCCGTTCGCCCGAGCCGATGCTCTCGGTTCGAATTCCCGCAAGTTCTTTCAACGCTAGATGAACGATGCGGCGCTCGCGAGACGACATGGGGTTAAGTTCGAACGGTTGGCGCGTTGCCAACACGCGCTCCGCGGCGACTCGGGCAGTCATTCTCAATTCCTCAAATCGCAACGCCCGGTAGCCCGCGCAATCGATCTGAATTTTTTCATGCCATTGCGGCTCGAGCTGCAAAACGCAGTGTGCCAGGTGTTCGAGCGACTTCAACACTTCGCCGCCGCGCTCCAGGAGCAATTCCTTGTCCGGACCGTCCAAGTCGGCCAAGACTTCCGCTTCACCCTCAGCAGCAGACGCACTCTCCGGCAAGACGGACACCTGCAGCGTGAGCCGGAAGCCACCCGTACGAATCGTGTCGGTGAGAAAATTTCGTAGCGCTTCGGCCGCGGCAGCGCGGTCGAGCTTGCCCTCGTGGATAGGAGAATTCTTCATGTGTCGCTCGGACGCGTATCGTATGCCAGGCGCGCGGGATTCGCTTACGCTTTTTTCGTTTTGGCCGGCTTGCCGGCGGGCGCAATCGGATGCGTGCGGTTCAAATAATACTGTTGCACGATGCCGACGAGGCTGCTCGTGAGAATGTAAACCGCGAGTCCCGATGAGATCGGAAAAATAATGAACATGCCTGCGAAGGAAAGCGGCATGAACTTCATCATTGCCTGCTGCTGTGGATCGGTCGTGGTCATCGGCGTCATTTTGGTGGCGAGGTACATC
>WNFM01337972.1_pt3 | contig 12302 bp, 9 predicted proteins | sample 5400271 | NCBI WGS metagenome assembly WNFM01 (sample SAMN13153352, study PRJNA577476) | soil metagenome | isolation source: 60 cm saprolite on Douglas fir-dominated hillslope | place: USA:California | collected 2013-09-17 | reverse complement strand
CCCCCGCCGTTCCTGGCCAAGGTCGGCGCCAGGCGCAGGAGCAGTTGCAGAGGCCCGAAGTAGTTCACCTCCATCTCGCGCCTGGCTTGGTCGAGGACCGTTGAATCCGCGATTCCTCTGGCAAGCGCGACGCCGGCGTTGTTGAAGACGAGCTCGACGTCCGAAGCCGCTTCTCCGGCCGCGCGGATCTGGTCGACGTCGGTCACGTCGAGCCGCAGCGAAACGAGCCGCTCGTCCCGCAGGGCGCGCAGCGCCACCGGATCGCGCGCCGTGGCGTAGACCTTCCTCGCGCCCCGGGTGAGGAGCGCTTCCGTCAGTGCCCGCCCGATGCCGCGGTTGGCGCCCGTCACCAGGGCGACCGCTCCTTCCATTCTCCGTCCGTTCATCGTCTCTTCCTTTCTCTTGGCTCAGTGCCTTTTGTCCGCAAGGCAAAGACTCGCAACCACCTGGCTGCGGTCGGTCCTGAGATAAATTTAGGGCCGGGGATCGAAAGGTGGGAGTGACAAGTGTGACGGGATTCCGATGGACTCGTTGATCACGGCCGCAGCGCGTGCCCTCGCCGCGGGTGATCCTCTCGGCGCGTTGAAACGGGTAGCCCTGCGCGACGACGCGCCGGCTTTGGCACTTCGAGGCATCGCGATGGCGCAGCTGGGCGATCTCTTTCGGGCGAAGGCGCTCCTGCGAAGGGCCGCGCGTGCCTTCGGTCCGAAAGAGGCCGTAGCCCGCGCGAGGTGCGTCGTCGCCGAGGCCGAGATCGCGCTCGCCTCGCGCGACCTGGGCTGGCCGGCGAAGGCGCTCGACGCGGCACGCGCGACGCTCGAAGAGCACGGCGACCGGGCAAACGCCGCCCACGCGCGGTATCTGGAGGCCCGGCGCCTCCTCCTGATCGGGCGCATCGACGAGGCCGAGCATACGCTCGCCGAGCAAGACCCCGCGTTTGTCCCTCCCGCGTCGAGGACCGCCCACGAGCTGGTGGCCGCGGGGATCGCGATGCGGCGCCTGCGGACGAAGGCGGCGCGGGCGGCGCTCGCCCGGGCCGAGCGCGCGGCGCGCCACGCAGGCATCCCTGCGCTGACGGCGGAGGTCGAAAGCGCGCTCCTCGTCCTGAACACGCCCGCCGCGCGCCTGATTGCGAGGGGCGAGGAGCGACTCCTCCTGCTCGAAGAGGTCGAAGCGTTGCTGGCGTCGAAAGCATTCGTAGTGGACGCCTGCCGTCATGTCGTGCGCTACGCGGGCACGGTGATCCCGCTCGCGAGGCGTCCGGTGTTGTTCGCGCTCGCACGCGCGTTGGGCGAAGCGTGGCCGGGAGACGTACCGAGGGAGACCCTCGTCGCGCGCGCATTCGGATCGAAGCTCGCCGATGAATCGCATCGCGCGCGGTTGCGAGTGGAAGTCGGGCGGCTTCGCACGGTGCTTCGGACGCTGGCCGATGTGAGCGCGACGAAGCGAGGTTTCGCCCTGGCGCCGCCCCGCGCACGCGAGGTCGTCGTGCTGGAGCGGCCCCTCGAAGAGGAGCATGCGGCGGTGCTCGCCTTCCTCGCCGATGGCGAATCGTGGTCGAGCTCGGCCCTTGCCCTTGCGCTTGGAACGAGCCAGCGCACCGTGCAGCGGGCGCTCGACTCGCTGGCGGCACCAGGCAAAGTGCAGTCGTTCGGTCGCGGGCGAGCTCGTCGTTGGATGACCCCGCCCGTGCCGGGATTCACGACGACCTTGTTACTCCCCGCTCCTCTGCCGATTGACTAAGATGGAAGCATGAGGCGATCAACCGCCGAAATCGTCCGTGAGTACGGACCCTTTCCGGGTGTCGATCACGTGCATGGCGTAACGTATGACGGTAAGCACGTCTGGTTCGCTACCGGCGATACGCTGAACGCCTTCGATCCTGCGAGCGGGAAGACGCTGCGCTCGATCGATGTCGCGGCGCATGCAGGAACGGCCTTCGACGGGCAGCACCTGTTTCAGCTCGCGGAGGATGAGGATCGCATCCAGAAGATCGATCCGAAGACCGGCCGTGTGCTCGCCACGATCCCGGCGCCCGGCGGCGGCGGTGACTCGGGGCTCACCTGGGCCGAAGGGACGCTCTGGGTGGGGCAGTATCGGGACCGGAAGATCCATCAAGTCGATCCCCAGACAGGGGCGATTCTCCGCACGATCGAGTCCAACCGCTTCGTCACCGGGGTCACCTGGATCGACGGAGAGCTCTGGCACGGCACCTGGGAAGGTGACGAGAGTGATTTGAGGCGAGTCGATCCTCGAACGGGAGAGGTCCTGGAGAGGCTCGAGATGCCGCCCGGAGTGGGCGTTTCGGGGCTCGAGTCCGATGGCGGCGATCGGTTCTTCTGCGGAGGAGGACGGAGCGGGAAGGTGAGGACCGTCCGCCGGCCCCCGCGAGGCTCCGCGACGGGCAGCGGCTCCGAGATCCCCGTCGACCACGAGCAGGTAATCGGCTACGGCGGCGTCGCAGCGCCCTTGGCAAGGACCTCGCGCAGGCGATCCGGGGGCACCCGGAACAACAGGTAGCTGTATCCCACGTGGCGCTCCGGTCGGAAGTTCTCGCGCAGCCAGCGGTAGCGCTCCGGCTCGTACACGCCGACGAGCCTGTTCGCCCCCACCAGGACCCACCCCGCCTGTGGAGTCTCCGGCTCGACCACGAGGTTGATTTCCGGATGCTCGTCTCGGAAGCGCGCGATGTCGTGCGAGCGGTCTTCCCAGTCCAGGTTGGAGTCGGCGAGAAGACGGTAGGCGCCCACGCGCGGGCCGATCAGCTCGTTGAAGTAGGACATGTAGTGCGGGTGATAGGAAAGGGCGGAGACGATCGACCAGAGGGTCAGCGCTCCCACCGCGCCCCGCCGGCCCGCGGGCTCGACGAGGATCGATCGCGCCGCGTAGACGATCAGGAGGGGCAGCCCCGGCAACAGGTACCGGATGCCGAGCTGCGGGGCCACGAGCAGGCTGTAGAAGGCGGTCACCATCGCAAACGGCAGCAGGAGCCAGGCCACGGAACCCGCGCCCCGCGCGTTCGGCAGGGGGGTTCGCGCGGCAAGGCCCAGCAGCCCGAAGAAGCCGAGCGGGGTTTTCAACAGCAGCATCAGCGGGAAGGCGTACCACACGCCTTCCGTGTTGAGCCGGCCGAGGACGTAGTTGTTGCCGCGGCCGAGGTCGGGCTGCTCCTGCACGACGTACGAGAAGTCGAGGCCGAGCACGAAGACCCGTGGCAGCGGCAGGGGCAGCGGCACCGAGCGGAGCGGCTGCAGGCGCGCGCTCCGCCAGGGGTAGGAGTCGGCCCGGCGGAAGGTCCCGTCGAAACGGTATACGGCGTTCAGGAACAGGAGGACGAGCAGCAGGAAGACCCCCGCGGCCGCGACCGCTCGCCGGGCTTCCTGCCGATCGTCCCCAAGGGCCCGACGCTTCCAAAGGTCCACCACCAGTATGGCGGCGAGGACGGGGAGCAGCAGGAGGCTCGTGTACTTCGAGACGAGAGCGCCGGCGGTCATCAGGGCGGACACCACGAGGTTGGGCGCCAACGGGCCGCGGCGCTCCAAGGCCCGCCACGCTGCCCAGAGGGCGGCGGTGGTGAAGAAGGCCGTCTGCATGTCGGTCGCGACCTGCTTGCCGTGGGCCAGGACCGTGGGCTGGAAGGCGTAGAGCACGAGCGCGAGCAGGCCGGCCCTCTCGGAGAGCCACTCGGCCGTCCAGGCGTACACGACCAGGCCCAGGGCGAGCGCGAAGAGCATGGTGGGCAAGCGAACGAGAAGGCGCGAGGCCTCGCTCGCGTCCACGTCGCCCTGCCGGCATCCCGCCGGGCATCCGAGCGCGTTCAGGGCCAGGATGGGCATGCGTTGGCCGTTCGGGGGCAGGACCGGTCCCTTCGTCAGCAGCCGATAGCCATACGCCAGGTTGTCGTACTCGTCGTAGGCCAGCTTCTTGTGAAGGCTGCTGAGGACGAGCAGGCCCGCCATCGTCGCGAGGAGCGCCGCCACGGCGGCGACGTATCTCAGGGGCGGCCCCCCGTCTGACGGGCGTACACCGCGCGGGCCGCCGCCAGCTGGCGGAGCACGGCCTGCTTCTCCTCGTCCGTGTTCCAGCCGGTGTGCCGCTCCACGAACGCCTGCAGTCGGTCGATCCAATCCATCAAGGAGCGCGCGTCCTGGGGCGAGCGGACCGGGGCGCCTTCCATCGTCACGTACACCGGGCTGGTGGTCGCGAACGGATAGACGTCGAGGACCGGGTGGCGCGAGCGCTCCGCGTACGCGCGGAGGACGTACCAGCCGGACCCGGCGACCGGCACTCGCACCACGGCCTCCGCCGAAGTGTGGTCTCCGGTGAGCGCGACGGACGCCACGACCGTGCCGTTGCCCACGACCTCGAGCCGGTCCACCGGGACGATGGAGCGCAGCCACACGCGGGCCTCGAGCTCGGTCCGCCCACGCGCGAGGGCCAGCTCGGCGCCGGGCTCGGACCAGGCCGTGCCCCCGCGCGGGCGAAGGGCCAGCTCCACGAGGGGACCGTTGGTGGCGAAGGTGCGCCCCCCGCGCAGGCCCTCCAGGAAGAGACGATGGTCGACGGCGCCGCCCGTCTTCACGTAGACGCGATCCAGGCCCACCGGTCCGCGCAGCGAGGCGTAGTTGGTCATGGCGTCGGTGCCGGCCCCGGCCGGGATGCGGAACCCGCAGTTGAGCAGCCGGTACCAGAAGCGGCTCGTGGCCAGGTGATCGCTGAAGCCGACCGCCTCGTAGTAGTCGACCTTCCCCAGGGCGACATCCACGGGGATCCCGGCGATGAGCGAGCGCTCTCCGGAGCGCTCCCCCACGGGGTCCCAATCGAGGGGATGAACGTAGCCGGCGAGGGCTCCCTGGGCGCGCGCGAGGTCGGCCACGTCGGCGTTCGTCGGGACGAGGCTCTGGGCCGCGGTGTTCACGTAGTCCGCGTAGCCGGGGACGAGGACGTGGCTGGTGAGACCGAGCAGGCCGAGGTGCCCCCAGAAGGTCGTGTGGAACTCCTGGTCGTGGCGGAGGAGGGTCTCGGGAGAGGAGGCCGGGTCGAGCCCGCCCGTGAAGTAGGCGATGTCGGGGACGCGCTGCTCCTTGTTGACGATCAGGCTCTCGACGACCCTCAGGTCCTCGGCCTCGGCCTGGAAGCGCAGGGTGTCCGGAGTCGCCCGGTAGGCGCCGCCGTAGTTCATGTGGACGTGGAGGTCGCCGCTCACGTAGCCGCGGGCCCGCAGGTCGGCGATGCGCTCGAGAGGCGCCGCCACGCGCGCGGTCGCGTCGGGGCGGACGTCGACCGTCGCCACGAAGGGCCGATGCTCGAGCCCCCGGATGACCTCGACCTTCATGGGCGCCGCCGGCACCGTCAGCTCCGCGGCACCCGCGGCGTGGAAATAGCCGTACTCGAGCTTCCTCTCCGCGCGGTCGAAGTGGTCGTCGGCGTGGCGCCAGCTCTCGTCGGGGGCGAAGCTGCGCCCGTCGGGTCCGGTGACGGAGACGCGGGCCGGCACCGGCCGACCGGTGGCCTGATCGGTCACCTCGATCCGCAACCGCCCCACGGGCCCGATGTACCGCCGCTCGCGGATCTCGACCCGGCGCCGGTCTCCGCCCGGGATCGTCAAGACCGCGAGCGAGGTGTTCCCCCCCTCGTTCGACACAAAGGCGATGCGCGTCCCGTCGGGCGAGAAGCGCGGCGAGGTGGCGTCGAACTCACCGTAGGTCAGCGGGAAGACGTCGCCGCCCTCGGAGGTCATGACCCAGAGCTGGTGCCAGGCCCGGCCCAGGCTCGACGCGTACACGACCCGACGCCCGTCGGGCGCCCAGTCAGGCCTGGCCTTCCAGCTCGTCTCCTCGAAGCGCACCTCGCGCATCGCCGCCCCCGGCTCCGCCTTCATCCGCCAGAAGCCGCCCGTGCCCCAGATCCGCCCGCGGTTGGAGACGAGGAGCAGCTCGCGCCCATCGGGCGACCAGGCGGGCGAGAGGTAGTGGTCGAAGCGCGAGTAGTAGTAGCGCGGCAAGCCGCTGTCCCGGTCTTCCGTGAGTCGAATCGGCTCCCCCGGCGCGTCACCCGAGACGTCGACGACAAAGACGTGGAACCGGCCCTCGTACCCGGTAGAGACGAAGGCGATGCGCCGGCCGTCCGGCGAGAAGCGGGGCTCGACGTTGACCGCCCGGTTGCGGGTGAGGGGCCGCGTCGTTCCGGTCGCGACCTCGAGGCGCCACAGCTCGACCGCGTCGTCGCGATACGACGCATACGCGATGAAGCGTCCGTCCGCCGACCAGTCGGGCTGGTAGTCGAAGCCGGGGCCGTTCGTGAGCTGGCCCGCGCGGCCGGTGGCCGGATCGATCGTCCAGAGCGAGCCCTGCATGGAGACCGCGAGGGTGTGGCCGTCGGGCGACCAGGCGGGGCTTTGCGGGCCGCTCGTCGCCTGGGGCAGGTACATCTCGCGGTAGTAGTAGCTGTGCGGGAGTCGGATCTGCTTCAGGACGGGCTCCCGCTCGGCGTGGACCGTCGCGGCGAGAAGGAGAAGGGCCGCGGCGGCCTTGGCGAGTTTCATGGTCACTCGTCGGTGCGGACGACGCCCTCGATGCCGAGGACCAGGTCGGGTCCGTAGGCCTTCGACGGGGTCTGGAACCCCGCCGGGGCACTGCCGCCCAGCACCTTCTCCACGATGAGGAGGGACGTCAGCGCGGTCAGGGTGTAGCCCTCGGGCGTCTGCATGCGCGACACGACGCGCCGGCCGGAGGCGTCCTCCGCCTCGCCCCAGAGCAGGCTCTTGCCGCGCGCGCGCTGGGCGTCGGTGGGCCCCGGCGCCCCGGCGCGGATCCGCGACTTGAGGAACCGCTGGACGGGTGCGGCCGCGAGCAGCGGCCGCAGGAAGCGGCTCAAGCGCGCGCCCACGCGGACGCTCGTGGGGGCTGCCATGTACACCTCGATGTCCGGGATGCCCGTGCTGTGGAACGCGGTGGCGACGTCGCCCCAGGGGATCGTCATCGCGGTCACCGGGCCGCGGCCAAAGTCGATCGTCCGCGTCTTCCAGGCCGCGGGCACGGGCGTGAGCACGCCGCCCCGGCGCACCAGGCCGCCGCGGTGGAGGTTCTCGACCATGGTGGTGGCAGTGCCCCGCGAGAGACGGCCCGGGGCCTGGAAGCCGAGAGCCAGGCGAGTGGCGCTCGGCAATCGGCGCTTCAGGTGCGCGGCCAGGCAGTCGGAGGGCACCACGTCGAACCCGCTGCCCGGCAGCAGCATGACGCCCGCGGCCCGCGCCTCCTTGTCCCGCGCGGCCAGCGATTCGAAGACGGTGGCCTCGCCGGTGATGTCGAGGTAGTGGACCTTGCTGCGCAGACAGGCGTCGGCCATCGGCCTCGACGTGCGTGAGAAGGGGCCGCCACAGTGCAGCACGACCGCCATGCCGTCGAGCCCTGCCTCCACCTTCCGCGGGTCGTCCAGGGAGAAGACGCGGCACTCGAAGCCCAGCTCCCGGGCCAGCGGCTCAAGCGCCGCCGCGCTGCGGCCCGCCAGCACCGGCTTCTCGCCACGCGCCGCCGCCATCCGGGCGATGAGAACGCCCGTGTAGCCGTTCGCGCCGTAGATGAGGGTGCGGGCGGAGCCCATGCGAGCCGTGATTCTAGCCCCCCGATCACATGGAGATCGAGCCCTTGCGGAAGTCGGTCTTGCCGAGGACCGCGTTCACGTAGACGGGCCGGCCTTCGCGGGCCGTTTGTCGGGCCCGGACGAGGGTGGCCGCCATCTCCCGCGCATCCCGGAGGGGCAGGCCGGCCGCCCCCAGGCCTTCCGCAGCGCGGTGGTAATCGCTGTGCCGGAGGACGGTCCCCACGTCGTCCTTCAGGATCTCGACCTGCTCGCGGGCGATCTGCATCCACGAGGCGTCGTTGCCGATCACCGCGATCACGGGCAGCTTGTGCCGCACGAAGGTGTCCGCTTCCGACAGGCTGTAGCCCACGGAGCCGTCGCCATAGACGATCCAGACCTCGGCGTCCGGCCGCACCAGCTTGGCCCCGAGCGCGAACCCCGCCCCCACCCCGAGGGTGCCGAACACGCCGGGGTCGAGCCAGGAGAGCGGCCGGCGCGGGCGCAGGATGTAGGACGCGGTCGAGACGAAGTCGCCCCCGTCGGCCACGATCACGCTGTCGTCGGGCAGCGCTCTCTCGATCGCCTGGCACACGGCGAGAGGGTTGAGGCCCGTGTCGGCCGCGGCCTCGGCCTGGCGGACGATCTCGGCCTCGCGGGCGTCGTCGCGGGAGCGGAGCGACGAGAGCCAGGGAGCCCACGCGGCCGACCGGCCAGGCCGCGCTTGCGCGAGGGCGCGCAGCAGGCGCTCGGGAGCGCCCAGCACCCCGAGGGTGGGCCGGCGGTTCTTCGCGAGCCGGATGTGGTTCCCGTAGTCGAGCCGGAAGTCGCAGGGCGTCCCCGCGAGGATCACGAGGTCGGCCTCGCGCAGCGCCTCCTTCCGCTTGTGGCGGAGCTGCAGCGGGTGGCTGGGGCCCAGCAGGCCACGCGCCATTCCGGAGAGGTAGACCGGCAGACCGAGGGCCACGACCGCCAGGGCGAGCGCGTCCGCTTCGCCGGCGCTGATCATGGCCTGGCTGCCGATGAGCAGGACGGGCCGCTCGGCGCGGGCCAGGAGGCGGGCCACCTGCCCGATGAGGCTGGGCTCCGGCTCCGGCGGCGGGGGCGGCGTGGCCGCGCTCGCCACGACCCCGTCCACCCCGCCGAAGAGCCGCTTCAGGTGACGGTCGACGTACCACCGGACGGCGGCGTCGCGCAGGCCCTTGGACCCCTCGCCCGTCTTCGCTCCATACCACTGGCGCACCAGGCTCGGCTCGTAGAGCAGGTCCACCGGAACCTCGACGAACACGGGCCCCGGCACGCCTTCCTGCGCGATCACGAAGGCCCGTTGCAGGACCTCCACCAGGTCGCGCACCCGCGTGACCCGAGTCGCCCACTTGACGTGCGGCCTCATCAGCGACATCTGGTCGATGTCCTGGAGCGAGCCGCGCCCGCGGAGCATGGTGGCGGTGGCCCCTCCCAGCAGCACCACCGGGGACTGGGCCATCTGCGCATTCTTGACCGCGGTGATCGTGTTGGTGACCCCGGGGCCGGCGGTGACCGCGGCCACTCCCGGAATGCCGGTGAGGCGCGCCACCGCGTCGGCCGCGAACACCGCGTTCACCTCGTGGCGCCCGTCCACCACCCGGATCCCCCGGGCCTTGGCGGAGACGAGGATGGGCGCGATGTGGCCGCCGCAGAGCGTGAAGAGGAAGCGGACCCCCTGCTTCTGCAGGACGTCCGCGATCAGGTCGCCGCCGGTCATGCGATTGAGATGCTACTAGAAGACATCGTATCCTGCCCCCGATGCCGGCCTCCGCTTTCGATTCCTTCTACCTCAAGGACCGTTACGGCTCCCCCGCGATGCGGTCCATCTGGGACGACCGCGCGATGATCCAGCGCTGGCTGGACGTGGAGGCCGCCCTGGCCGTGGTGGAGGCGGAGCTCGGAATCGTCCCCAAGACGGCGGCCCGGGAGATCGCGCGAAAGGCCCGGGTGGAGCGCCTCGACCTCCGGGCCATGAAGCGCGACTTCGACACCTCCTGGAACCCGGTGATGCCCCTGGTGGACGCGCTCCGGCGGACGCTCAGCCCGCAGAGCGCCCGCTGGGTCCACTGGGGAGCCACCAGCAAGAACATCATGGACACGGGCACCGCCCTCCAGATCCGCGACACCTATGCAGTGGTGCTGGCGGAGCTGGACGTGCTGGCCGACGTGCTGGCCGGTCTGGCCCGGCGCCATCGCGACACGGTGATGGCGGGCCGCACCCACGGGCAGCACGCCCTGCCCATCACCTTCGGCTACAAGTGCGCGGTATGGCTCGACGAGGTGATGCGGCAGCGCGAGCGTTTGGAGGTCAGCCGGCCTCGCGTGCTGGTGGGCGAGTTCGGGGGGGCGGTGGGGACGCTGGCCGCGCTGGGGCGCCCCGGCCTTCGTGTGCAGGCCCGGCTCATGAAACGCCTGGGCCTCGGGGCGCCCCTCATCCCCACCAAGACCGCGGGGGACCGTTTCGCCGAGTTCTTCCTCGTGCTCGCCATGGTCTCGGCCACCCTCGGGAAGATGGCGGCCAACATCTACAACCTGCAGCAGACCGACGTGGACGAAGTCACGGAGTTCGTGGAGGGCAAGGTCGGCAGCTCGGCCATGCCCCACAAGCTCAACCCGGTTGCTTCAGGGTCGGTGGTCCTGCTGGCCCGGCTGCTCAAGGCGCGCGTGGGGCCCGTCCTCGAGTACATCCACTGCGAGTGGGAGGACGACCACCGGCAGGGCGAGACCGCCTGGTCCTTCGCTCCCGAGATCTGCCTGCTGCTGGGCGCTCAGCTCGAGCTGCTGAAGCGCGTGTTGCGCACGCTCGTGGTCAAGCCGGAGAACATGCGGCGCAACCTGGACCGGAGCGGCGGGGTGGTGGTCTCGGAAGCGGTGATGATGGCGCTGGCGGGGAGGATGGGCCGCGACCGCGCCCACGCCCTCGTGCTCGCCCTGTCGCGGGAGGCCCTCCGGCGCAAGGCCACGTTCCGCGACGTGGTGTCCGCCGATCCCGAGGTCCGGAAGCATCTGACCCCGCGCCGCCTCGCGCGGGCCCTCGACTATGGGTCCTCCCTCGGCCTGTCCGCGGAGCTCGTGGACGACGTCGTCCGCGCCCACGAGGCGGTCCGGAGGCGGGCGCGGGGTCGACGCCGCTAGAAGGTCACCTTCGCCCCGAGCTGGATCCGGCGCTGCTGGTAGCCGGTGGGGTTGGGAAACTCGTCCGGGAGGGCCGTGAGCAGGTTGCCGAGTGGATCCACCTGGACGATGCGGTTCACGCCGGCCACGTTGTTGACGTTGAAGAGGTTCTTCGCCTCCACGAACAACTCCGTCCGCACCCGCCGGCCCAGAGGCAGGAAGCGCGAGTAGCGCGCGTCCACGTTGAGGACCCGTCCCAGGCGGCCGGAGTTGCGCTCGATCGAGAGCGGCCGGTCGTTCTGCTGGCCGTCCTGATTCAGGTCCCGGTTGCTGCGGATGTTGAAGGGCAGCCCGCTGTTCCACTGGAGGATGAAGCCAAGCTGGTTGTGGTTGGCGATGGCCGCCCACGCCCCCGTGCCTTCGACCTTCGGCTGGAGAAGTGCGGAGAGCACCAGGGTGTGGGTCTGGTTGAAGGGGACGACGCCCTTGTCGTAGTCGAGATTGCTCGGGATCGAGATGCGGTCGTCGTTGCTCCCCACCACATAGGTCCCGGTGAGGGGCGCGTTGTCCTGGCCCTTGGCCCAGGTATAGCTCGCCTGGGCCTGCACGCCGTGGCTCATCCGCTTGTTGAGGGTCACGGTGAACGCGTTGTAGCTGCCCGCCCCGAGCGACTGGATCGCGTTCACGTGATCGAACACGGGGTTGACGCGGGTGGTGGCGTTCACCGCGGTCGAGAAGATCGGGCGGCCGTCACCCAGGCTCGCCGCGGTGGGGATCAGGTTCGTATCGACGATCACCGGCATGGCCCGCCCCGTGGAGTTCACGTAGCCCAGGCCTACGGACAGGTCGGCGCCGATGGCGCGCTCGATCTGCACGTTGCTGAGGATCGTGTACTGGGTGCTGAAATCGGGATCCACGGTGTTGATGCTCTGGCGCGGGGGAGTGAAGCCGGGGGGCAGGTTGGACAGGGTGCCGGGATAGGCGGGAGCGCCCGCGCTCGTGGGGTTGAGGGTGGCCGACAGGAGCTTGGGGTCGCCGTTCAGCCGGATGGCGTCCTCGTAGAACATCAGGAGCGGGGGCTCGTACATGATCCCCGTCGAGGCCCGCACGACGGTTCGGGCTTCCGAGTCGAGAGACCACGAGAAGCCCGCCCGCGGCGCGAAGTTGTTCTTGTCGACCTTGAACTTCTGCGAGGCCGGGTTGGCCGCGAAGGTCCGCGCGCTCGGGACGTCGAACAGGTCGTAGCGCAACCCGAACAGCAGCTTGAAGCTCGGGCTGATCCGGAGGTCATCCTGCACGAAGACGCCGTAGAAGTTCGACGAGTAGTCGACGGCGGGGTCGCCGACGTCCTGTACGAAGGTGGAGTAGGAGCGCGGGGTGACGCCATTCTTGGCCCCGAGGTAGGCGTCCACGCTGGCGAACGTGAACAACTGGCGGAGAGCATTGCGGCGAGAGTCGTCGATGTGCTGGACGTCGAAGCCGATCTTGAGATTGTGGCGGCCGCGGATCCAGGAGAAGTTGTCGACGACCTGCCAGATCTTCTGGTCGAAAGTGAACCCGGCGTCGCTGTTCGAAGCGTAGGG
>WNFM01299295.1_pt1 | contig 12302 bp, 10 predicted proteins | sample 5400271 | NCBI WGS metagenome assembly WNFM01 (sample SAMN13153352, study PRJNA577476) | soil metagenome | isolation source: 60 cm saprolite on Douglas fir-dominated hillslope | place: USA:California | collected 2013-09-17 | reverse complement strand
CGGCGGCCTCGGCTTCGCTGATGTTGATGTCGTGTCCGCTCTCGGCCTTGGTCGCCGGCGTGAAGATCGGCTCGGGCAGCCGGTCCGACTCGCGCAGCCCGGAGGGCAGCGTCACGCCGCAGACGCGGCCGGTCTTCCGGTATTCCTTCCAGCCCGAGCCCGACAGGTATCCGCGCGCGACGCATTCGATCGGCAGCGGGCGGGTGCGGCGGCACAGCATCGACCGCCCGCGCAGCGTCGCCGCGTGCGGCTGCAGGGCCGCCGGGTACTGCTCGACGTCGGTCGCGATAACGTGGTGCGGCACGAGATCGCCCATGCGCTCGAACCAGAACGCCGACAGCTGCGTGAGCACCTTGCCCTTGTCGGGGATGCCCGATCCGAGCACGTAGTCGAACGCCGAGATGCGATCGGTCGCGACGAGCAGCAAGACGTCGTCTGATTCCGGACCGACCTGGTAGATGTCGCGGACCTTGCCGCGTCCGTGGCGCTTCAGATCGGGGAAGGACGTCTCGAGGAGGGGGGCCGTGGACAGCACGGCGAACTGTAAACCGTAAACGGCAAACTGTAAACTTGGTTATTTGCCCGCAGGTTTCCGGACGGTGATGCCGCCGCGGGTGCTGCGGAGCGTGAGCGTCGGACCGCCGCCGCGCACGGCGCCCGCGATGTGCGGGTCGCTCCCTTCGGAGGCCTTCAGGTCGCCGTCGTCCATGGTGATGTGCCCTTCGGTGGCGACGGCATCGAGCGTGTAGCCGCCCGGTGGCGCCGTGACGCGGATCTCGCCGAGGTTATAAATCGTCACGGGCGCGGGCGCTGCCAGCGTGACCTCGACGACGCTGTTGCGGCCGTCCAGCCGCGCCTCGGTGCGCAGTCCGCGCACGATGATCTCTCCCCCCGTGCTGTTGATCCTCAGCGGCGCCTTCAGGCTCTTGATGTCGTCGATCTTGAGGTCGGTGTTCCGGGCCTCGATCTCGAGCGGTCCAGTGATCCCGGTCACCGCCAGATCGCCGCCAATCGAATCTACCGCGAGCGGACCGCTGATGTTCTTGACCGTGCCGCGGCTGTTGCGCGCGTTGAGCTTCAGCGATCCGGCATCTTCGAGCTCGAGCGGGCCGCCCGAGTGAGTCAGGACCAAGCGTCCGGGAATCCCGCTCACCCGCGTTTCTCCGCGCGACCCGACGATCTCGCCCGACGCGACGTGGCTGACGATGAGCCGTCCTGCGTGCGGTTCCATCCGCATCGCCATGCGCCGGGGCACCTTCAGCAGGATCGCCATCTGGGCGACATAGTTGTTGTTCCGTGGCAGGGCTCGCGCACCCGAACTGTCGAGCGTGACGACCATCGCGTCCCCGCTGCGCTCGATTCTCAGCTTCGTCGCGTCCGCGGCCGCTTTGGCTTCGGCCTGATCGTAGCCCCGCGCGGTGACGTGCAGTTCGGCCGCGATGTCGGCCCGATCTTCACCGGCCACGGTGAGGTCGCCGGGCCGGACGATGTTGACCCGAATTGCTGTCACGTCCGCGCCAACCGGGATCGTCTGCGTCGAATCCGCCGAAGCGGACTCACGGGCCCCCCGGATCCCCCGCTTCATGTTGCGGAAGATGCCGCTCACACTGATTCCCTCCGATCCGGGGGGCGGGGGAGGCGCCGTGAACTGGTAGACGCAGATCCCCAGTAACACGAATGCGACGATGAGCACTAACTCACGTTTTCCCATAGACTTGGCGGAACTTTCCGTAGTAGAGTTTCGGGGGATCGTCGCCCGGCCATCCGGATTCTAATCCCGACTGTAACCTTTAATGCCGTCTCGACTTCGCGCAGTCCTCGTCATTCTGCTGACGGTCGGCCTGCTGGCGTATTTTCTCTACGGAGTGGACCTCGGCGGCGTCTGGGACGCCACCCGTCATGCGGACGGGCGCCTGCTGGCGGTCGGCGTCTTCGTCACGATGTTGACCTACGCCCTGCGGGCCTTCCGATGGCAGTATCTGTTGGCGCCGATCGGGCCCACGCATTTTTCGACCGCGTTCCGGACCACCGTCATCGGGTTTGCCGCTAGCTTTCTCCTCCCGGCCCGTCCCGGGGAGGTGCTCCGGCCGTACCTTCTGGCCCGGAGCGAGGGGCTGTCCCCGACGGCCGCGTTCGCCACGATCATTCTGGAACGCCTGCTGGACCTCGTCACCGTCCTGCTGCTGTTCGGCGTGTTTGTCGTGCTGGTCGACCCGGCATCGCTTTCCGGCGATCCGGTGATGTACGTGCGGGTGAAGACCGGCGGCCTGCTTGCGGCCGCGGCGGCCGTGACGGGGCTCGCCGTCTTCTTCGTGCTGGCCGGGCATCCCGAACGCCTGGGGACCTGGGCGTTGCGGATCGAGAGGGTGCTGCCGGCCAAACTGGCGCGCGCGGTCGCAGGGTTCGTCGAGACCTTCGCGCAGGGGCTGGCCGTGATGCGGCAGCCCGGGCGGCTGCTGGTCTCGCTCATGCTGTCGTTTCCGCTCTGGCTGTCCATCGCGGCGGGTATCTGGGTCTCGTCGCGCGCGTTTCATATGACGTTCGGCTACCTGGGTTCGTTCCTTGTCATGACGCTGCTGGTCGTGGGGGTCGCGGTCCCGACGCCCGGACAGGTCGGCGGATTCCAGGTGGCGTACAAGATCGCCGTGACGACGTTCCTCGGTGCGCCCGAGGAACCGGCGACCGCCGCCGCCATCGTCCTCTGGGCGATCTCGTTCGTGCCCGTGACGCTGCTCGGGCTGGTGTTCATGGCCCGCGAGGGGCTGACGTTCTCGCGCATGAAGCAGATGGCATCTGAGAACAGACCAAGCGAGGGCCGTCCGCCTTCGCCGAAGGCTACGGCGGAGTAGACAAATGAAATGCCCCTTCTGCGGCAATCTCGGCGACAAGGTCGTCGACTCGCGCGAGAGCAAGGAAGGCAACAGCATCCGCCGCCGGCGCGAGTGCCTCGGCTGCGGCAAGCGCTACACGAGCCGCGAGCACATCGAGGAGATCGAGTACCGCGTCATCAAGAAGGACGGCCGCCCCGAGCCCTTCAACCGGCAGAAGCTGATCGGGGGCCTCGTGCGCGCCTGCGAGAAGCGCCCCGTCAGCGTGCAGCAGCTCGAAGGGATCGCCGACCGGATCGAGTCGGATCTCCAGGATCGGCCCGAGCGGGAGATCAAGACGACCGACATCGGCGCCCGCATCATGGACGAGCTGCGCCGCATCGATCATGTCGCCTACGTCCGGTTCGCGTCGGTCTATCGCCAGTTTCGCGACGTCGGCGAGTTCAAGCGTGAGATCGACGAGTTGCAGAGAAACAAGACAGACCACACAGTGAGGAGGCCGTGAATACCGTCCGCGAGTTTCAGCCCAGGCCGAAGCTGCCGCCGCGCAAGCCGGCGCCGCCGCCCGCGCCCGAGCGCCGCCCATTCCGCGACAACCCCCGCCTGATTCTGGCGGGGATCGTCCTGCTGCTGGTCAGCCTCGCCGCCATCATCCGGCTGTCGGATCGCACCACGCGGCTCAACCCCGACTTCCTCAGCGAAGTCGTCCTGTACGCGCTCTCGATCGTCGACGTGACGATGCTCCTCGCGCTCGGCTTCGTACTGGCGCGTAACGTGATCAAGCTCGTCGTGGAGCGGCGCCGCGGGCTGCCGTTCTCGCGGTTCCGCCTGAAGCTCGTCGCCGCCCTCCTCGGCCTGACGATCGTGCCGTCGGTCCTGGTCCTGCTGGCGGGCAGTGAGCTGATCCGCCAGACGACGACGCGCTGGTTCAGTCAGCCGGTGACCGCCGTCCTGACGTCCGCGAAAGAGATCGCCAGCACGTTTTACCGGGACCGGGAAGCCGCCGTGGCGGGCCAGGCCCTGAGGCTCGCCGCCGGCGTGCCCGCGGAGGCGCTGCTCACCGGGGATCTCGACGCGCTGAAAGCGTCCGTGTCCGCGGCCGTCATGGACGGCCGCGTCGGCATGGTGGAGATCTATCGCCTGCAGCCGGGCCAGGGGGGCACGACCGACGTGGTGCCGGTCCTGGCCCTGCAGTCGCCGTCCTTGCCGTCGGGGCATCTGCGCGCATCTTCCGATCGCCTTGCGGCCAGGATTGCCGCCGGGAGCACCGACACGCAGGCGCACGAACCCCTCGAGGGGGGCGACGAGCTCGTCCGGGCGGGCGTTCCCGCGCGCGACGCATCCGGCAAGCCGATCGGGATTGTGATCGCGAGCGACTTTCTGTCGGGCCAGCTGGCGAAGAACGCGCGGCAGATCGCCGAGGCGTACGAGGACTACAGCCAGTTGCGCGTGCTGAAAGGACCGCTCGAGGGGGTGTACCTGTCGCTCTTCGTGATGATGACGCTGATGATTCTCGTCAGCGCGACATGGCTTGGCCTCTACCTGGCGAAGCGGATCACGCGCCCCGTCGGGATGCTCGCCGCGGGCGCGCGCGAGATCGGCGCGGGACACCTGGACCACCGGATCGAAGCCGAGACGCGCGACGAGTTTGGATCGCTCGTCGAGGCGTTCAACTCCATGGCGGGCGAACTGGCGACCAGCCAGCGGCGCCTGGAACGGACGCGCGTCGAGATGGAGCGCAAGAACTCCGAGCTCGACGCGCGGCGCCGGTACATCGAGACCGTGCTCGAGCGGATCGCGACCGGCGTCGTGTCCATCGGGCCTGACGGCCGCGTCAGCACCATCAACTCCGCGGCCGCGCGCCTCCTCGAGGTCGATCCCGGCATCGTCGGCACGCCGATCGAGGAGGTGCTCGCGCGCGAAGATCTGCTGCCGCTGCGATCGCTTGTGGGCTCGGTGACGGCCAGGTCGGCGAAGCCGGCGGCGCAGGAGATCGCCCTGGCCCGCGCAGGGCGCGAGATCCATCTCGCGGCCGCCGCGACGGCCCTCCAGGGGGAGGCGGGCGCGCACGAAGGGAGCGTGCTCGTGTTCGACGACGTGACGCCGCTCGTGCGGACGCAGCGCGTCGCGGCGTGGCGCGACGTGGCGCGGCGGCTCGCGCACGAGATCAAGAACCCCCTCACGCCGATCCAGTTGTCGGCCGAGCGCATGGGCCGCCACTTCGGGGGCGCGCCGGAAGCGACCCGCGCCCTCGTCGAGGAGTGCACGTCGACGATCGTCGGGGAGGTCGAGTCGCTCAAGGCGCTGGTCGACGAGTTCGCGCAGTTCGCGCGCATGCCCGCGCCGCGGGCGGTGCCGTCGAACCTGAATGCGGTCCTGACGGACACGCTCGCCCTCTACAACGGCCTCTTCAGCCAGATTCGGATCGACCGCCGGTTCGCGCCGGCCCTACCCCCCGTCCGGCTCGACGTCGAGCAGATCCGCCGCGTCGTCATCAACCTCGTGGACAATGGGATCGAAGCGATGGGCGGGATGCAGGCGGGGCCGAGGCCCGATGGCCAGCCTCCGAGCATTTCGATCGAGACGCAGCACGACGCGGCGAACGCGGTGGCGCGGATCGTCATCGCCGACAACGGCCCGGGCGTGCCGGCGGCCGATCGTGAGAAGCTGTTCATGCCGTACTACTCGACGAAGGGGCGCGGGAGCGGGCTCGGCCTGGCGATCGTCCGCCGCATCGTCGCCGAGCACGGGGGATCCATCGAGGTGGGAGACAACGTCCCGCAGGGGTCGCGGTTTGTGATCGAGTTGCCATGCTGACGATCATCGGGGCTGGGGGCTGGGGGCTGGGGCATGGGGCTGGGGGCATCCTGCCTTCTGCGCCCCTCCTTGCCTCGGCCCCTGGTCCCCAGCCCTCTGACTTTGCGCCCGCTGACTCTGTCCCTGGCCCCCTGCCCGGATCGCCGCCCCCTGCCTGGGCCCCCGGCCCCCAGCCCCGTGACTTTGCCCAGCCCCCTGACTCTGCCCGCAGCCCCTTGCCCCGAGAAGGACGCGCATGAAGTCGAGCGTCCTGATCGTTGATGACGAAGCGGGCGTACGGAGCGCGCTCAGTGGCGTCCTGCGCGACGAGGGGTACGGCGTCGAGGCCGTGGAGTCGGGCGAGGCCTGCCTGGATCGCGCGGCGCGCGCGCCGTTTGACGTCATCATCCTGGACATCTGGCTACCCGGCATGGACGGCCTCGCCACGCTCGCCAAGCTGCAGCAGCGCCGCGTGGACGCGCCCGTGATCATGATTTCCGGGCACGGCAACATCGAGTCGGCCGTCCGCGCCATCAAGATGGGGGCGTTCGACTTCATCGAGAAGCCCCTCTCGCTCGAGAAGACCGTGCTCGTCGTCGCCAACGCCGTGCGCCAGCGGCGCCTGGAAGCGGAAAACCGCGAGCTGCGCGCGACGGTCGACAAGCGGCACGCGATGGTGGGGGAGAGCTACGTGCTCCGCCAACTGCTGGAGCAGGTCGCGATGGCCGCGCCGACCAACGGCCGCGTCCTCATCCACGGGGAGAACGGGACGGGCAAGGAGCTCGTGGCGCGCTCGATCCATCTGCGCAGCCGCCGGATGAAGGGGCCGTTCATCGAGGTGAACTGCGCCGCGATTCCCGAGGAGCTGATCGAGAGCGAGCTGTTCGGGCACATGAAAGGGGCCTTCACCGGCGCCGTGTCGGACCGGCGCGGCAAGTTCGAGCTGGCCGACGGCGGCACGCTGTTCCTCGACGAGATCGCGGACATGAGCGTGAAGACGCAAGCCAAGGTGCTCCGCGCCCTGCAGGAGCAGATCCTGGAGCCCGTCGGCGGGACGGCGAGCGTCAAGGTCGACGTCCGCGTGATCGCGGCGACGAACAAGGACCTGCCGACCGAGATCCGCCTGGGCCGGTTCCGCGAGGACCTGTACTTCCGCCTCAACGTCATCCCGATCTTCGTGCCGCCGCTGCGCGATCGCGACGACGACATCGGGCTCCTCGCCGACCACTTCATGGCGGAGTTCGCGCGGGAGTACGGCCGGCGGCCGAAGCGGCTGGATGCGGGCGCCGCGACCGGCCTCCGCAGCTACCGCTGGCCCGGGAACGTCCGCGAGCTGCGGAACGTGATCGAGCGGCTGATGATCATGGTGCCGGGCGACACCATCGCTCTGAGCGATCTGGCGTTCCTGGACGGGGGCGCCGTGACCGGGGCCGAAACGCCCGGCACGCCCCCCCTCCCGCTGCACGAGGCACGCGAACGGTTCGAGCGCGATTACATCCTGCGCGCCCTCGCCGCGCAACACGGCAACATCTCCCGCACCGCCGACGCCCTGGGGGTGGAGCGGAGCAACCTGTATCGGAAGATGAAAGCCTTTGGCATCGCCCCCGCTCGGAGAGAAGAAGAAGCGGTCTAGGGCAATTTGGAAATGTGGAAATGTGCACACCTTACATTTCCAAATTTCCACATTTCCACATTTCCAAATCTACTTGAGCTTGTTCTCCAAAACCTGATTGGCGTTGAAACCTGCTAGTTGGAGGTAGTACTCGGCGGTTGCATTAAGCGCCGCTGAGGGAATCAATCCGACAATCTCGCTCTCCAGAATCGTCACGCCGTAGCGCTCGGCCTCGCGCTTGACCGTCTCGAAGACGCGGAAGATCGGCGTTTTCTCGTAGTTCGTCAGATTCATCGAGACCTGGACGATGCCGCGATCTGTGAGCGCGAACCCGGCGGCCTTCACGTAGCGGAAGCCGCCGCTGCTGTGGCGGATCGCCGCCGCGATCTTCTTCGCCACGTCGAGCCGATCGGTGTTCAGGTTGATGTTGTAGGCGATGAGCGGCATCCGGGCCCCGATGGCCGACGCGCCCGCCGAGACGTGCGGCGCGGCCGGGCCGAAGTCGGGCGCCCAGCCCTTCGACGCCATCTTCGCGGCCAATCCCTCGAATTCCCCGCGGCGGATGTCTTCCAGGTTTCTGCGCTCGGGATTCGCGGAGGCTTCTTCGTACAGATAGATGGGTATCCCGAAGCGCGACGCCACCTCACGCGCGACATCCTTCGCGAGCGCGACGCAGGCGTCCATCGTCACCCCCTCGATCGGGACGAAGGGGACGACGTCGACGGCCCCGAAGCGCGGATGTTCGCCCGTGTGGGTGCGGAGATCGATGGCCGCAATGGCGCGCTCGTAGATCGCGAGGACCGCCGCCTTGATCGGTCCCGCATCGCCGGCCATCGTGAAGACGGAGCGGTTGTGCGACGGGTCCGACGAATGGTCCAGCAGGCGGACGCCCGGTACGGCCCGAACGGCGGCGGCGATCGCTTCGACGACGTCGGGCCGCCGCCCCTCGCTGAGGTTGGGAATGCACTCGATGATTGGCGTGGGAAGCATGTATAATCCCGCCATCCTCTCATGGCGGATCCGTTTCGCGATCAAGATACGTCGGCCGCCTTCGCGCCGGGGCGTGAATCGCGAATCGAGGAGCTGCTCCTGTCGGGCCTCGACTATTATTTCAGCGGACAGCATGAGCTCGCAATCAGCGTCTGGACGCGCGTCCTCTTCCTGGACCGCAGCCACGCGCGGGCCCGCGCCTACATCGAGCGGGCGCGCGGCGCGATCGCCGAGCGGCACCGCGAAGGCGAGGAGCTGCTCCAGACCGGTGTGGCGGCGTTCTCGCGGGGCGATACGGAAGATGCGCGGCGACTGCTGACGTCGGCGGTCGAGCGTGGCGCCCGGCCGGAAGAGGCGCTGGCGATGCTGGAACGCCTCGCGCGTCTGACGCCGGCCGACGTGGATGTCGCACCCCCGGCCGCCGTCCAGCCTCGCATCCGGCGCTATGCGCGGAGCCTGACGAGCGGCGCGTCGCAGGAAGGGACCGGGCGCCGGGGCGTTCGGGCCGCCACCTTGCTGCTCGTGCTGGCCATCGGTCTGGCGGCGGGCGTCCTGGTCATGATCGCGCGGTCGTCTGGCGTGTGGCCCTGGAGCCTGCCGCTGTCGCTCTCGTCGCCGGGGACCGGCGGCGCCTTCAGGGCCGCACCGGATCCTCTCCCGGTACCCTCAGCGTCGGACGTGTCGCTCGCCCGCGCGCGTGCCTGGTCGGGGAGCGGGCGGCTCCGTGACGCGCTCGCCGCGCTCGAAGCCATCCGCCCCGGCGATCCGCTCCGCGCCCAGGCCGACGAGCTGCGCGCGCGGCTCCAGCAGCAGCTGCTCGATTCGGCCCACGCGACCCAATCGCCGCCGGCCTCTAAATGAAATGCCCCAAGTGCCAGTATTTCAGTTTCGATAGCGGCGACCGTTGCCGCAATTGCGGCTACGATTTCTCGCTCACGCTGGACTTGCCGCCGGCGGACCTGCCCATCCAGAACGGCACGGAGCCACTCGGTCCCTTCGCAGACTTTTCGCTCAACGACATCGGGAAGCTTCCGCTCTTCACGAAAGAAGGGGGCGATCCCGACGCGCCGCTGGTCACGCCCGGCGCCACACCCCGCGCCCCGCTCGCGGTCCGGCGGACGGCGCCCGTCCCGCCCCGCCCCAGGCCGCGACGGGAGCCCGGACGCCTCGACCGGGATCCGGAGCCACGGCTGGCGCTCGATACAGCGGAGATGGCGGCGTTTCCCGAACCGGCGGCCGTGCCCGCGCCGGACCCCGCCATCGCCGGCCCCGTCGTGAGCGTCGCGCCCGCGGCGGCGCGCCTCCTCGGCGCCGTCATCGACGCCGCTCTTGTCGGGGGCATCGATCTCGTCGTCGTGTACTTCACGCTCAGGATCTGCGACCTCACGTTCGCGCAGCTGCTCACGCTGCCCATGGCGCCGCTGGTCTCCTTTCTCGTTCTGCTGAACGGCGGCTACCTGTCGACCTTCGTCGCGGCCGGCGGCCAGACGATCGGCAAGATGGCGGCGGGCATCCGTGTGATCCCCGCCGATCCCGCGGCCCCCTCATCCGAGCGGGTGTCCTTCGGCCAGGCGGTCGTGCGCGCCGCCGGCTACCTCGTGTCCGCCGTCCCGGCGGGCCTCGGATTCCTGCCCGCCTTCGTCGGCCGGGAGCGTCGCGCGCTGCACGACCGCCTCGCCGACACGCGCGTCGTCAAAGCGTGACTCGCCTCGCGGTCTTTCTCGCGACCGTCGGCTATTGCGGCTATTTCCCCATTGCGCCGGGCACCGTCGGGTCCGCCGCGGGCCTCGTCGTGTACCTGCTCGTGTGGTGGACGCGATCGCCGATCCTCGAAGCCGGTCTGATCGCGGTGACCTTCGCCGTGGGGACATGGGCCGCGACGCACGCGGAACGTTATTTCGGCGGCATCGACCCCGGCCCGGTCGTCATTGACGAAGTCCTCGGCATGCTCGTCACGCTGGCCTTCATTCCCGTCGGCTGGTCCGGGGCGCTCGCGGGCTTCGTCATCTTCCGCGTGTTCGACGTGATCAAGCCGTACCCGGCGAACCGTCTCGAGACGTTCCACGGCGGGTTCGGCATCATGGCCGACGATGCGATGGCCGGGATCTACGCCAACCTGGTGCTGCGGCTCCTGATCTGGCTGCTGCCCGCCTGGATCCACTGAGCGATCATGGCTCCGCGCACCGCCGAAATCATCGCCGTCGGCTCCGAGCTTCTCGGCTCGACCCGCGCCGACACCAATTCGCTCTACCTCGCCGGCCGGCTCGCGCAGCTCGGCATCGAGATCCGCATCAAGAGCGTGGTCGGCGACGACCGCGGGGATCTCGCGATGTTGCTGCGGCAGGCGCTCGAGCGCGCGGACCTGATCATCCTCACCGGGGGGCTGGGACCGACCGACGATGACCTGACGCGGGACGTCGTGTCGGAGGTCCTCGGCCTGCCGATGGACGTCGACGAATCCATCGTCGCGCAGATTCGCGCGCGGTTCGAGAAGCGCGGCCTCGTGATGCCCGACGTGAACCGGCGGCAGGGGCAGGTGCCGCGGGGCGCGCTGGTCCTCGACAACCCGAACGGCACGGCGCCGGGCCTGTTCATCGATCACGCCCGCGCCGGTGAGCCCGGCCGCCAGATCATCATCCTGCTGCCCGGCCCGCCCCGCGAGCTGCAGCCGATGTTCGATCTGGTGTGCAGCGGCCCGCTGGCGGCGCGCGCCGGCGCCGAGCGCGCCTACCAGATCACGCTCTTCATCACCGGGCGCGGCGAGTCGCACGTCGAGCAGATGGTGCAGCCGATCTACTCGCGGTGGCGCGAGGCGTCGCCCCCGATCTCGACCACCATCCTGGCGGCCATGGGGCAAATCGAGCTGCACCTGACCGTGCGCGAGACCGACGAGTCCCGCGCCCTGGCGATCCTCGATCGCGCGCGGGGCGAGCTGATGGCCGTGATCGCCGCCGATGTCTACAGCACCGACGGCCGCGTCATGGAAGAGGTCGTCGGCGGCCTGCTGAAGGCGCGCGGCTACACGATCGCGGCCGCGGAATCCTGCACCGGCGGCCTGTTCACGTCACGCCTCACCGACATCCCCGGGAGCTCCGCCTACGTCCGTGCCGGCGTCGTCGCGTATGCGTACGAGGACAAGACGACGCTCCTGGGCGTGCCCGAGGCGCTGATCGCGGCGCACGGCGCCGTCAGCGAGCCCGTCGCCGTCGCGATGGCGGAGGGGATCCGTGAACGGACGCACGCGGACGTCACGGTCGGCATTACCGGCATCGCCGGCCCGGGCGGCGCCACGGAGACCAAGCCCGTCGGGACCGTCGTGATCGCCGTCATCGTCCCGGACCGGCCGCCGTACGTGCGCACGTACTCGTTTTTCGGCGGCCGGGCGATGGTGAAGTTCCAGGCGACCCAAGCAGCGCTGGATCGCGTGAGACGTATGCTCTCTGACGGCTGGTAGCTACCAGTTACCAGTTGCCAGTTGCCAGTTGCCAGTTACCAGTTACCAGCTTCCAGCTGCCAGCTTCCGGCTGCCAGCTTCCAGCTTCCAGTTTCCAGTTTCCAGTTTTCGGGTTCCCATGCGATTGTTCGTTGCGGTTGAAATCGGCGACGAGACCCGTAGTCTAGCCGCTGCGACGGCGGACGTGCTGCGGGCCGCAATCGGACCGGCCGTGAGGGCCCGGTGGGTACCACCAGAGAACGTGCACCTGACCGTGCGGTTCATCGGGCACGTCGACGATGGCCGCGCGCCCGCGCTGATAGACGCGCTCACTCCTCCGCTGGATATTCCGCCTTTCGGAATCGAGCTCGGCGGGTGCGGCGTGTTTCCGCCGACCGGGGCGCCGAGGGCGCTCTGGATCGGTGTGGCGCACGGCCTGCCTGGTCTCGTGTCGATGCACGCGGCATTCAACCGACGGCTTCTGCCGTTCGGGTTCGAGCCGGAGTCTCGCCCCTTCAGTGCGCACCTGACGTTGGCGCGCATCAAGAATGCGCCGAGGCGGGCCGGCCGCGCGGTGCGGGAGGCCCTCCGCCACGTGACGCCACCCACTGCGACAAGCCACTTCACCCGCGCCACGATCTTC
>WNFM01099984.1_pt2 | contig 12303 bp, 6 predicted proteins | sample 5400271 | NCBI WGS metagenome assembly WNFM01 (sample SAMN13153352, study PRJNA577476) | soil metagenome | isolation source: 60 cm saprolite on Douglas fir-dominated hillslope | place: USA:California | collected 2013-09-17 | reverse complement strand
GAGAGCCTGGGGCTGGAAGCCCCGGAGGCAGGCTGGAAGCCTGCCCCACTACTTTGTGGCCAGTTCGTCGCGTCCACCACGTCCTCGGGCCGGACATCCTCGATCGCTGCGTTGGCAGGGAGGCGATTTTGCGCCAATCCAATCCGCCCGCTCTTCAAGTCGGCGCGGATTTGCTCGTGCTGGGTGCGGTCGAAACCGTGTTGATCCAGCAACGCACTGAGCGACGTTTCACCGGCCACTTCCGCTTGGCCACGCGGCAGCATTGCGTCGAAAAGGGTTTGGACCATGCCGCGCAATTCTGGCTTGGCGCGGCAGGCCGCTCCGAACTTGTCCAATTCCCTCCGGCGCAACGGCGAGAGCGAGCGCAGCTCCTGGCGCAGCAGTTGAGGCACAGTCAGAGCATAGTAGCCCGGCGGCATCAGCCCGTCCTCACTTTCGAGCAGTGAGGCAAAGGTGCCGCGCTCGTTGATCGCAAAATCATAGACGACCGGGTCCATCGCGAAGGGCAGCGCGTCCTGCAACTCCCGTTTGGCGGTGGACATGATCTCTTGCAATCGCTGCTGCGCCCGCGCCTTTTGTTCCGGCGCGAAAATGAATCCCATCCCGCCGCCGGACATTCCGCCCAGCATCCAGAAACCCCAAAACGATTGGGCAAATTCTGATCTCACCCGTTCGATGAGCGTCTCAGTATAAGCGGTGCTGGCCCAGGGGATGATGCTTTGGATGGGTTGCTCGAAGTTGCGCGTGGTGGCAGCGCCCAGGGCGCGAATGTCGCCGCTCCGCAACGCGGCCAGCACTTCGTCCAGGATGCCCAGGGCTTCGCGGCGTCCTTTCCATTCTGCTTCGGAACGGAGCAGGTATTTTTCGGTCACCATCTCCAGGATGGGGCCGACGTTTTGCGCCATGCCGCCGTGGACCAGCAGCAGACTCTCCTGCAAACGGTGTCGCGCCTCCGCAGGGGCCTCCTGGGCGCCGAGAATGCGATGCGTGGGCATCAAACGGCCCCGGCTGATTTCGAATTCCGCATCCCCCTCTCCCGCCAGCACGCCTTCGATCAGTTTGATCCCAGGCCAGACGCCGCCGGAATCCTGCCAGCCTCCGCCTGACCCGCCCAGCCACTCGCCGAGAATCGCGCGGGCCAGCACCAGTCGCCGCTCATGCTCCTGCAACGGTCCCGTCAGGGACTCCGCCTGTCCCGTCGCGCGCATGCAGACGGAGATGAGCGCAGCAAGCAAGTTTGTTGAAACGGCCAGGCGCGAGCCTTTGGGGATGTTGTTGACGTTGCTGACCAGTTCCAAACCGCGATCGGGGCCAACCAACTGCGCAAGCAGATCGCCCAGGCTTTGACCCGATCCTTCAATGCCGGGTGGGACCAGGCCGGCGGCGATGACCGCCGCTTTGAGCAAGCCAAGGTAATCCTTGGCGAAATCGAACACGTCGGACAATTGGGTGATTTCTGCCGTCGCCCCCAAATCCACGCTGGTGAGGCGAAGCACTGGTTCTTCGATCACGCGCAGGTATGCTTCCACTGGCGGCTGCGGAGAGCGGTCGCGGCCATGGACGGCCAGATCGATGGAAACGTTCAACACGCGCGCCCCTTCCGGAAAATCCATGCCCAGGAAAAAAATGTCGCTCCAGCCGCTATGGGTTAAATCCATGCGCACGGGCGTCCGCTCGCAAAGGATAGGGTAGCCCCCTTTCTCCGAAACTAGTGGGGCAGGCATCTTGCCTGCCAGCCCGGGCATCTTGCCCGTGCTCACCTCAAAGGGAGTGCAGATCCTGGGGCTGGAAGCCCCGGAGGCAGGCTGGAAGCCTGCCCCACTAGCAGCACTAATGCACCGCAGCAACTCGCGCCGGATGCGCAAAGGGTGGTCCTGCGGATGGCCCATGCGGAACATCCATTGATTGCCCCGCACCGAGCGCACGCTGCGCCGCACCTGGTCGGCCAGGGTTTGAAAGGCGAGCCGGTGATAAGCCGCCGCCAGCGCGCTGGAAATGGCATCGCTGGGGCCGTCCGCGCTCTGCACCGTCAGAAAGTGATCGATGGCTTCCTCGAACCGGCGCTGCAGCAGATGCTCATAGCCCTTGAAGGGCACCACTCCGCGCGCGGCCATCCCGGCTTTGACGGGAAGATGAAATCGGTGAATCGCGTAAAGAAAGAAGAGTGCCCGCACGCGCTCGTAAAGATTGTCACTCTGTCGTCGAAACGCATCCAACTGTTCACATTGGTCGAGCAATCCGGCGAGTGACATCTTCACACAAAGCGCATCGAGGGGCTGGTTGCGCACAGCCGGGTCTGTTCCGGTGATGATGCCGGTCAAGTTTTGCATGTGCTACGGCATTCTCAATCGCATGAACAGCGGCAGAGTCACAGAAACGGATGCCAAAGTCAACGCCAGCCTGTGCCCTGGATACACGAAAGCACATACGGGATATTTCGGGCTTTTAGCGGTCAGGGCTCGCCAGGACTCCTTCGCGGAGCCGGTTTTGAGAGATTCGATTGTGCGTGATTTTTCTTTCGCAAGAGTTACTCTTGCGGTGCGCGATTCCGCACAAGAGATGTTTAAGTTTGTCAAATTAGTCTTATCCGCTTTCGCCGGTTGCTTCGGCCTGTGGCTGGCTTCCGAAGTTTTGGCGGCGGCAGCCGCGGGCGGCGAAGTGGATTTCACCCGCGCCATCCGTCCCATTCTGTCGGACCACTGCGTGAATGCCAGCCAAACTCGCTAACAAAGTTATAGTCATCATCGGCGGCACCACCGGCCTTGGCCTTTCCGCCGCCAAAGCCTGCCTCGCCGTCGGCGCGAGAGTCGTAGTGGTTGGGTGCGATGCCGAACATGTGGCTCAAGCCGGAGCGGCCCTCGGCGCATCCGGTAAAGCTCTGGCGGGCGACGCATCCGATGCGCAGACCGCCCACCTCGCGATTCATTCCGCCATCCAAGTTTTTGGCGGCTTTCACGGACTTTACCATGTGGCCGGAGGCAGTGGCCGGAAAATGGGCGACGGGCCGCTGCACGAAATCTCCGATCAAGGCTGGGAGTTCACCTTGAACCTCAACCTAACTTCGCTGTTCTATTCCAACCGCGCGGCCGTGGGGCAGTTTCTTAAACAGGGGACTGGCGGCAGCATTCTCAACATGGGGTCGGTGCTCGGCTTTTCTCCTTCGCCAAGGTTCTTTGGCACTCATGCCTACGCGACTGCCAAGGCGGCCATCGTCGGTTTGACCAAATCAGCGGCCTCTTTCTACGCCGAAAAGAATATCCGGTTCAACGTGCTGGCGCCGGCCCTGGCCGCCACTCCCATGTCTGAGCGCGCACAAAATGACCAGGCAATCGTAAACTTCATCGCCACCAAGCAGCCACTCGATGGGGGCCGCATCGGCGAACCCGCAGATTGTGACGCGGCTGCGGTTTATTTTCTCTCGGATGACTCCAGATTTGTGACAGGGCAGGTGCTGGCCGTGGACGGTGGATGGTGCGTGAGCGAGGGACAAAACGGCTAGGAAGGCGATGACTTGCGCCATCGGAGTCGATCTGGGAGGCACCAACATCAAGGTGGTCGCCGTGACTGCAGAGGGCCGCACCCTCACCAAAACCGCTCACGCTTTTGACACCGAGGGGAAAATGATCTGGGCAGATAAAATTCGGGAGCTGGTTCGGCAAGGCCAAAAGAACATTGCTTCGCAACAAACCCCGGATGATTCCGCTGGCCCGCTATCCCCGCCGGTGGTGGGTGTGTCCGCTCCCGGACTGGCGGCAGCCGATGGCCGCTCGATCTTCCGGATGCCGGGCCGGCTTCAAGGTCTGGAGGGGCTTGATTGGACGGAGTTTCTGGGCGTTCATTGCCCGGTTCCGGTACTCAATGATGCTCATGCTGCGCTGCAAGGCGAATGTTGGTTGGGAGCAGCCAAGGGTTTTCGAAATGTCATCATGCTTACTCTCGGCACCGGTGTGGGCGGGGCGGCAATCGTGGATGGCCGGCTCCTGCACGGGCGCCTGGGCCGTGCCGGCCACCTGGGCCACACCTGCTTGGATCCCAACGGGGCGCCCGATGTTACGGGCACGCCCGGCAGCCTGGAGGATGCCATCGGCAATTGCACCATCGAGCCTCGCACCCGAGGCCGATTTGCTTCAACTCATGACTTGGTTGCCGCCCATCGCGCCGGAGACGCTGGGGCGACAGCCATCTGGTTGAAATCCGTGCGCGCATTAGCCTGCGCGATCGTCTCCTTCATTAACATTCTCGACCCCGAAGCCGTCATTATTGGCGGAGGCATCGCTCGCTCGGGTGACGCCCTGTTTGAGCCATTGCAGAAGTACGTGGATGCTGGTGAGTGGCGGCCTGCCGGACTGCGCACAAAAATCCTGGCAGCACAACTCGGTGAATTTGCCGGGGCCTACGGCGCGGCGCAGGCCGCGCTCGCGGAGAATGTGCGAACCTGATTGTTCAGTTTAACCACATGGCCCAGATCCTGGCGTTTCATATTGCAGAGTTCCCGGAATTGACCATGATTCGGGCCGTCAGACTCAGTGCATGAAATATCCGTCAAACAGACTGGCTCTCATCCTCGCCTTCCTGGCGGCGGAGCCGTCACTCAGGCTCGCGTCCGATGTAGTCCAGACCAACCTGCCTCCCGTAAAGGCCCTCCTGAACAAGGTGGTGGAACGAGGCAAGACCGAGGAGCAAAACGACGGCGGATTCCTTCAGCACTACACGTTCAGTCGGATCAAGTTGAATCAGGAATGGAACTCCGAGGGAAAACTCAAAAAACGCGAACGGAAAGTGAGTCAGCACGTTCCGCCCAAGCGGCCGCCCATTCCCATTTTCGCCAGGCAGAATGCCGTCGCAGCCGGCCCTCAAACCGATGGGCCTTCAAAACCCCTGGACAGAAAAGATTTTCCGGTGGATGCCGAGATGCTCAACCGGTTCCAATTCACAGTGATCGGGCGGGAGTTGCTCAATGGCCGGTCGGCCCTCGTCCTCGACTTCAAGCCCGCCAAGAACCTAACCGTACGCAGCTACAAGGATCATTTCATCAACAAAGCAGCGGGCCGCGCGTGGGTGGATGAAAAGGAATTCGTGGTGGCCAGGGCTGATGTCCATTTGACCGAGGGGGTCGGGATCGTGGGCGGCCTGGCAGGTGCGGTAAAGGTCTTTCGTTATCATTTCGACAGAGACCGGACTTCCGATGGCTTTTGGTATGCAAAGGACCTCAAGTGGCATCTCGAAGTCCGCGAGTTCCTGGTCAACAAAACACTCGAACACGAAGAGCAGAGGCTTGATCCGAAGAAGGTGCGGTGAACGCAGTCCTATTCACTCACGCTAATAAACGTCTTCACCGCCCGATTCCCCACCGCCATCGAACGGAACAACTCCGGCAACTGGCTGAGCGCGCATTGGCCATCAACGAAATCATCGGCCCGGATCACTCCGCGCTCAATTAACTCCAGCGCCCGCCGGAAGGTTCTCGGAGTGTGATGAAAACTGGCCACCAGCGTCAGGCTTGAATAGTGCATCCGCGCGGTATCCAGCGGGACGGTTTGTCCCGCCGGGCAGCCGCCGAAGAAGTTGACTATGCCTCCCTTGCGCACCAATCCAAGCGCCGCCTCCCAGGTTTCAGGTTTGCCCACGGCTTCGATCACCACGTCCGGCGCGGCCCCGATTTGGGAGCGGATCGAGGCTAAAAGAGCATGTCCGCCCACATCGAAGATTTGGCTCGCTCCCAACTTTCGCGCCAGTTTGAGCCGGCGTTCGCCTCGCCCGGCCACCAGCACTTCGCACCCCAGACTTTTTGCGACTGCCACGAACATCAAACCAATCGGGCCAGCCCCGATCATCAGCACCCGTTGTTGACTTTTCAGCCGCGCCTCTTCCACCCCTTGAATGACGCAAGCCAATGGCTCGGCCAGCGCCGCATCCCGAAACGAAGTCGAAGGTTTGAGGCGCAATAAATTTTTCTCGACCAACCGTGCCGGCACCACGATGGACTCCGCGTAAGCCCCGTTAAGGAAGAGTAAATCATCGCAAAGGTTTTCCTGGGGTTGGCGGCAGAAGTAGCAGCGGCCACACGGCGCCGAATTCGCCACCACCACCCGATCTCCAACTCTCCATGGACCTTGGCCTTCCCCATCGGCCATCCGACTTGACGGATGGTTTCCCAATCTCTGCGCGTTCGAGGGAGCAGAGCGGCGGCCATTTTGCACTTTGGACTTTGCACTATGAACTTCTGAAATGACCCCTGCCATCTCATGCCCAAAGACCGCCGGCGGCACGATCATCTTTGCGTGATAGCCCCGTTTGAAGACTTTCAGATCCGTCCCGCAGGTCAGCGTCGCTTCGATGGCAATGCGCACCTCCCCAGGCTGGAGCCGAGGCACTTTCACCTCTTCCACCCGGACATCTTCTTTGCCGTACAGCACTGCCGCTTTCATCAAGGAACCTTATCAAATCGTCCGAGGCGCTGCAATCGCCCAGCAGTTCTCATTTTGGCGGCGGATAGCCACGATGCTCGGAAGGACGAGTTCCACGAGTCCCCATTTTCTTAGGAGATCAAGAACTCGTGGAACTCGTCCTTCCGAGCCGAGAGAATACCTAATTGCCACATTTAGAACTGCTGGCAATCGCCTTGACATAGGTGCGTCAAGCTGTGAGATTGGTTGGATAAATGGAGCCCGCCAATCATAATGGAAGATTTGTTACCAACCGAGACGCCATCATAGCGATCCTGGCGATCTCTTTATTGACAGTTACTTCAGTCCATGCTTCCTCGTTCTTCACGATTACAAACACTTCGTGGCGGATGTTCAAAGGCACCAACGAAGCGTCACTGCCCGACACGACGGCGTGGCGCCTGCGTAATTTCGATGATACTTCGTGGACCCTCGCCCTCGCCCCGGTTTTTTATTCCACGGCGCTCACGGAGCCGCCCTTTTATGACGGCATCAGTACAAACAACACGGTCCTGACCGACATGCAGAACAGATACTCCACCGTTTTTTTCCGCAAGACGTTCGTGGTTTCGAACGCCGCAACCATTGCGCTGCTGAACCTGGACGCCGTTTGCGATGACGGTCTGGTCGTCTGGCTCAACGGCGCCGAGATTCTGCGTGTTAACGTCCCGGCCGGCGAACTGCCCTACAACAGCCTCGCACTTATTTCCCGGACGGAGCCGCTGCCAATTGTGACCTACACGATTTCGAACGCGCCGGGACTGCTGCTTGAAGGCACGAATGTGGTGGCGGTGCAAGGTTTAAATCGTTCGCTCGACAGCAGCGATTTCGGCTTTATGGCCGGACTGGCCAGCGCCATCGATGATGTAGCCCCGACCGTCACAGACTTGACACCGCCCGCCGGCAGCTCCGTCCAAAGCTTGACGCAGATTATGGTCCAATTCAGCGAAACCGTGACGAACGTGGACCCGGCAGATCTGCTCATCAACGGGGGTGGCGCAATCGGACTTTCCAACCTAGCACCGAACCGATTTCTGTTCACATTCGCTCAGCCTCAGACCGGTACGGTGTCCGTCATCTGGTCCTCCACGAACCAGATCACGGATCTCGCGAGCAACTCTTTCACGGGCGGCAGTTGGTCGTATCAGCTTAATACGAATGTCTTTGCGGGCGCTGCTGAGATCACCGAATTCATGGCTGATAACTCGAAAACATTGCTCGATGAGGACGGCGACAGTTCGGATTGGATCGAGATCCACAATCCTGGACCAACGCCCGTCGCGCTCGATGGATGGTTCCTGACCGACAAAAACTCGAACCTGCGCAAATGGCGTTTCCCCGCCACGAATCTGATTGTCAACGGCTATCTCGTTGTGTTCGCTTCGGGCAAGGACCGGAGCGTGCCCGGGGCCCCCTTGCACACGAACTTCAAACTCGCCTCCGCTGGCGGGTATCTGGCTCTCGTCCGACCGGACGGAATCTCCGTCGCGACAGAATTCAATTACGGCCAACAACACACCGATATTTCCTTCGGGATCAGCCGGTTATTGGACGCCGCTCCGCTCGTCGCCACGGGCAGCCTCGCCCGCGTGCTCGTGCCGTCGAACGATTTTCTCGGTCTTGAGTGGACCGGCGGCAGCGAGCCGTTCGACGATAGCGGGTGGCTGTCCGCCACGAATGCGCTCGGCTTCGATCAATCGAGCGGTGGCGCGGGCCTCACGCCCATTGGTTTTTGGGACTTCGACAACGCGACCATCCCAACGATCGCGTTGGACCAAAGCGGGCACAATCATCATGGAACCTTGCACGGCCCTGCCTTCACCGCGAGCGGTGGCGGGCGCACCGGTTTGGCCGGCGATCGCGCCATGAATTTTGGCCCGGTGAATAACGGCGCGTATATCAGCGTGGCCGATGGCGCCGCCGGGATGTTCGACATGGCCACGGCCAACAATCAAATCACCTTTAGCCTTTGGATTTTCGGCGATGCCAGCGAGCCCGGCATCAACAGTATTTTTTGGGGCGCGGATGCCTCCGGCGGCGCCGCGTTCAACGCTCACCTGCCGTGGGAGGACAGCGTAATCTATTGGGACACGGGTGGCTTTGCGGCCAATCAGCGAGTCTCAATCCTCGAGCCGGATCCGACCAAATACCGCGGGAAGTGGAACCACTATGTGTTTCTGAAGAACAGAACGATCAAACAAATCTGGCAGAATGGGACCAAGATCCTCGAAGTGCAGACTGCGACCTACCCGCTCCAGCCCGTGCGTTCGTTTTATATCGGATCGAATAATGGCGGCGTGTACAGTTACGGGGGATGGATTGACGATTTTGCAGTCTGGGGCGCGGCCCTCGCTCCGGAGCAGATTCAAATTCTCGCGGCGGGCGCGTCGCCTTTGAGCCTGCAAAGCCTGAAATCGTTCCTGGCGACAGACATCGGCGCGCTGATGCGCAGCAACAACGCATCCGCTTACGTTCGCATTCCGTTTGTTACAAGCTCCACCAACTCCGATTTGCTGCTGCTACGGATGAGGTACGATGACGGGTTCGTGTGCTGGATGAACGGCAGTGAGGTCGCCCGGCGCAATGCGCCCGATCCACTTGCATTCGACTCGGCGGCCCCTGTGGAGCGACCAAAGTCCGCCTCGCAGGCAGAGGAAGAAATCGATCTTTCTGCTTTCATTCTTTTGCTGCGCCCCGGCGGCAACCTGCTGGCGGTTCAAGGTCTGAATTTCGGCGCGAATGACGAGGAGTTTCTCGTCTCTCCCACCCTGGTTTCAGGCCGACGCATGGGCGAGCAGTATTTTCCCACACCGACACCCGGCGCACCGAACGGCCCGGGTGTAATCGGGTTTGTCGCAGAGGTCAGCTCAAGTGCCGAGCGAGGATTCTACTTTGGACCGACCAACACGACGCTGACTTGCGCGACGCCGGGCGCGGCCATTGTTTACACACTCAATGGTTCGGCGCCGTCCCTGACGAATGGCACGGTGGCGAATGCTCCTCGCACGAACCTGAGCGCAGCGGTCACCATCACGATTAGTAACGACACGTTGCTCCGCGCGGCTGCGTTCAAACAGGGATATCTGCCGGCGGACGCGGTGACGCGCACTTATTTGTTCCCGGCCCAGATCGCGAGTCAGACCCGCCCTGGTTGGCTCCCAGCGACATGGCCGGATGGCGCGCCGGCAGACTTCGAGGTGGATGGGCGGGTGGTAACAAATGCCGATTCGAGTTACAGTTTCACCAATGCGCTGATGTCACTTCCGGCGATTAGCATCGTTACGACCTCCAACGATCTTTTCAGCGCGGCTTCCGGAATTTACGCGAACGCCTTGGGCACCGGGCCATCCTGGGATCGATCTGGTTCAGCAGAAATGTTTTTTCCCGGCCAACCCGGTGGGTTCCAGATCAATTGTGGCGTGCGCATCCACGGTGGAGTGAGCCGGTATAATTCGTTCACACCCAAACACTCCTTCAGCCTGCTGTTCCAAAGCCAATTCGGCCCGACCAAACTCGATTACCCAGTCTTCCCGACCTCGACGGCACACAGTTTCGACCAGCTCGTGTTGCGCGGCTGCTCGACTGACTCCTGGCCAGTAGAGCCGGGCGTCTCCTTGAATGGGGAGCCTTACCCCCGTTGGACCCGGGACGAGGCGAGTTATATGCGCGACCAATGGATGCGCGACGCTCAGCTAGCCATGAACCATCCTTCGAGCCACGGGCGCTATGTTCAATTGTACATCGATGGCTTTTATTGGGGTCTCTACAACATTGCCGAGCATACGGACGAATCTTTTGCAGCCACGTATCTGGCCGGAGCCAAAGATGAATACGACGTGGTGGCGGATTTTGGCGAACTGCACGCCGGAACGTTGGATGCGTGGAACCAGACCGTGGCCCTCGCGCAGAGCGGCCTGGATACCGCGCCGGCATACCAACGCATCCAAGGCAACAATCCCGACGGCACACGCAACACCAATTATCCTGTTTACTTGAGGTTGAACAGCTTCGTTGACTACATCTTGCTGCACGTCTTCTCGGGCGCGGACGACTGGCCCGATCACAACTGGTGGGCGGCGCGCCGGCGCGGGCCGGAGAGCACCGGTTTCCACTTCTTCACTTGGGATCAGGAGATCACGAACAATTCTTTGCAGCGCCAGCGCACTTCCTGGACGCCATTTCCGCTCTATGCCGATGTGAACGCGAACAACACACCTGGAATCCTCTTCGCTCAATTGAGGAAAAACGCCGAGTTCCGCCAGCTTTTTGCGGATCGCGTGCAAAAGCACTTGTTCAACGCAGGGGTGCTCACGGTCGCCTCCAACATCGTCCGCTGGCAGGCGCGGCACGATGAAATTGATCATGCCATCGTGGGCGAGTCGGCCCGCTGGGGAGACTATCAACGGCCCGCCGCGCCTTACCGTCGTGAAGTGGAGTGGGTGAGCAATCAGACTTGGATGGTCACCACTTATTTTCCCTCCAACCTGACGAATGCGATGGCCCGTTTCCGCAACGCCGGGCTTTACCCTTGGCTGGCTCCGCCCGTGTTCAATCAACCTGGCGGGAACGTGCCGCAAGGCTTCGCAGTTGCCCTCGGCCACACCAATGCCGCCGGGCTGATTTACTTCACGCTTGATGGCACTGATCCACGGCAGGTCGGAGGAGGCATCGGCAGCGCCGCTCAGCTTTACTCGCAACCGGTTCCGCTTACTTCCCCGACACTCGTGCGCGCCCGGGTGCTGAGCGCGGCGGTGTGGAGCGCGATTGTCGAGGTGCAATTTTATACCCCGCAAGATTTCACCCTACTGCAACTCAGCGAGGTTATGTATAATCCACCGCCGTTTGGCACAAATTCCGGGGATGCTTTTGGATTCATTGAGTTGCGCAACGCCGGCACGACCACGCTCGACCTGAGCGGCCTCGCCTTTACTAACGGAATCTCATTCACCTTTTCGAATGAAACCTTGCTCGGCTCGGGCGCATACTTCGTGATTGGCCGGGATGCGTCTGCCTTTGCGCTGGCGTATCCTGGCGCTCCGCTTAACGGACTCTTCACCGGCAAGCTCAACAACGGCGGGGAAACCTTGACTCTTTCCCACCCTCTTGGCGGCACGATTCTGTCGCTGCACTACAACAATGAATCCCCTTGGCCGACGGAAGCGGACAACACCGGTTTATCTTTGCAACGGACCAGTGTGCTGCCGAACGCGACGAACACTTGGAACTGGGTGGCGGCGCCCCCGACGCCCGGCTCGGGGCCGCCCCCAAATTTCGTGGACAGCGACGGCGACGGATTGCCTGACGCGTGGGAGAATCTCTTCGGGCTCAACGCTGCCGATGCTGGCGACATGAACGACGATACCGATCATGATGGGATGACGAATTTGCAAGAGTTCCTCGCGGGCACTAATCCCAGGGATGACGATGATGTCTTGAAACTGCGCGTGTTCCCGCTGGCGACAACATTGAATGTGGCGTCTTTTCGGATCGGCTTCGCGGCAATCTCGAACAAGACTTATACGATTCAGTTCAGCGAGACCTTGACCCCCGGTGCATGGACGAATCTGCTGCAGGTCGACGCCGCCGGGTCGAATCGCTGGTTTGAGGTCACCAACTCGGCTCCGCTTGGATCTCGTGGTGCTTTTCGTGTCGTCACTCCCCGTCAACGATGATTCGATGAACCGAGTCCCCTGTTCAATTCGATTGTGTTCCCCGGCCTGATTTTGCCACTATCCCCCGCCTTCTTCCGAGGGGTGCCCATCAGGCAGCCACTCGCGGCTGTGCCAACTAAAGCATGATTACAGAACTGATTTCAGACTGGGCCATCCGATGCCTGGACGTGGCGGGTTACGGCGGC
>WNFM01354152.1_pt1 | contig 12306 bp, 14 predicted proteins | sample 5400271 | NCBI WGS metagenome assembly WNFM01 (sample SAMN13153352, study PRJNA577476) | soil metagenome | isolation source: 60 cm saprolite on Douglas fir-dominated hillslope | place: USA:California | collected 2013-09-17 | reverse complement strand
CGAGCCGATCACCTGCGCGAGCTTGTCGGCGAAGCCGGCGTACCAGACCCAACGGTCGATCGACTTCTCTACCTCCGCCTTGCCGGTGCAGAGCGCGGCGAACTCGGGCAGGCGCGCCTCCATCATCTCGGCGATGCGGTAGAGCACTTGGCCGCGGTTGTACGCGGTCGCGCTCCCCCACTTGTACGCAATGGCTTCGCCGAGCATGTGAGTCCGTCTTCCCGAGTTCCCCCAGCCTCGACTCCAGACCCGAAGGGCTGGGCCGTGGCCCCCCCAACGTCCCAGACAAGATCGTGGGGGGGTTCTGGAAGGGGGGGCCTGCCCCCCCTTGCCTCCTCACGTCAGCTCCACGTAGGGCAGCAGGCCGTGGAGGCCGCCCTCGCGACCGAAACCGGATTCCTTGTAGCCGCCGAAGGGCGACGTCGGGTCGAAGCGGTTGAACGTGTTCGCCCACACGACGCCGGCGCGCAGCTTGTTCGCCATCCAGAGGATCCGCGAGCCCTTCTCCGTCCAGACCCCGGCGCTGAGGCCGTACGGCGTGTTGTTCGCCTTCTCGACTGCTTCCTCCGGCGTGCGGAACGTGAGGACAGACAGCACCGGGCCGAAGATCTCCTCCTGCGCGATGCGGTAGCTCTGCGCGACGTTCGTGAAGACGGTCGGCGCGAACCAGTAACCCTTCTCGGGAAGCTTGCACGGCGGCTGGTAGATCTCTGCGCCTTCGTCCTTGCCGGCTTCAACGAGTGCGGTGATGCGGTCGAGTTGCTCCCGACTGTTGATCGCCCCGACGTCGGTGTTCTTGTCGAGCGGGTCGCCGACGCGCAAGGTCGCCATGCGCTTCTTCAGCTTCTCGATCGCGGGCTCATAGATCGACTCCTGCACCAGCAGGCGCGAGCCGGCGCAGCAGACGTGACCCTGGTTGAAGTAGATGCCGTTGATGATCCCCTCGACCGCCTGGTCGAGCGCTGCATCATCAAAGAGGATGTTGGCTGCCTTGCCGCCGAGCTCGAGCGTCAGCCGCTTGCCGGTGCCCGCGACGCGGCGCTGGATCGCCTTCCCGACGTCCGTGGAGCCGGTGAACGCGATCTTGTCGACATCGCTGTCGACGAGTGCGGCGCCGGTTCGCCCGTCACCGGTGACGATGTTGACGACGCCCGGCGGCAGTTCCGCCTGCCGGAGCACGTCGGCGAAGAGCAGCGCAGTGAGCGGCGTCGTCTCGGCCGGTTTCAGCACGACGGTGTTCCCGGCGGCGAGCGCGGGCGCGATCTTCCACGAGAGCATCAGCAGCGGGAAGTTCCAGGGAATGATCTGCCCGGCGACGCCGATCGGCTTCGGCTTGCGGTTCGGGAACGCGTACTCGAGCTTGTCGGCCCAGCCGGCGTAGTAGAAGAAGTGCGCCGAGGCGAGCGGCAGGTCGACGTCGCGCGATTCCTTGATCGGCTTGCCGCCGTTAAGGCTCTCGAGCACCGCGAACTCGCGCGAGCGCTCGGCGAGGATGCGCGCGATGCGGAAGAGGTACTTCGAGCGCTCGGAACCGGGCAGCTTCGACCACGCCGGGAACGCTTCGCGTGCAGCGGCGACCGCCTTGTGCACGTCGGCCTCACTTGCCTGCGCGACCTCGGCGAGCGGCGACTCGTCGCGCGGCGAGAGCGTCGTGAAGTGCTCCTTCGCCTCGATCCACTTGCCGCCGATGAAGAGCTCGTAGCGGTCCTGCAGCTTGACGATGTCCGTGCTCTCGGGCGCGGGCGCATACGTCCAGTCTGTCGGGACAGGCGAGCGGTCCTGGCGCTTCTCGACGTCAGTCATTCGTGAAGTAATCCTTCGACTGGTAGCGGCCGGTCTTCTGCGTGCGGAGCTGCATCAGGATGTCGTTGACGAGGCTCGACGCACCGATGCGGTAGAGGTCGGGCGTCAGCCAGTCCGGGCCGAGGGTCTCGTGCACCTGCACGAGATACTGGATCGCATTCTTCGACGTGCGGATGCCCCCGGCCGGCTTCATCCCGACCTTGCGGCCCGTTTCCTCGTAGACGTCGCGAATCGCTTCGAGCATCACGAGCTGCACGGGCAGCGTCGCCGCGCCCGGGAGCTTGCCGGTGGACGTCTTGATGAAGTCCCCGCCTGCGGCCATCGCAAGCAGCGAGGCGCGGCGCACGTTGTCGTACGTGCCGAGCTCGGACACTTCGAGGATCACCTTCAGGTGCGCGTCGCCGCACGCTTCCTTGATCTTCACGATCTCGTCGAAAACCTTGGCGTAGCGGCCGGAGAGGAACGCGCCGCGGTCGATCACCATGTCGATCTCGTCCGCGCCCATTGCGACGGCGTCCTCGACGTCGCGCAACTTCACGTCGAGTGGGCTCTGGCCCGACGGGAACGCGGTCGCGACACTCGCGACCTTCACGCCCGAGCCGGCGAGGCGCTCCTTCGCGGTCGGGACGAGGTTCGGGTAGACGCAGACGGCGGCGACCGACGGGACGTTCGGGTCGCTCGGATCCGGGCGGATCGCCTTCGAGCAGAGAGCGGCCACCTTGCCGGGCGTGTCCTGTCCCTCGAGAGTCGTCAGGTCGCAACAGCGCAGCGCGAGCTCGAGCGCCCAGATCTTCGAATCCTTCTTGATGCTCCGCTTGGCGAGCTCCGCCGCGCGCTGCTCGACGCCCACCTGGTCGATCGAGCCGATGCGCGGCAGCCGCTGCTTGAGGGGCAATTCGAAGCCGCGCGGGAGTGCGGGTGCCTTCGCCACGGTGTGCAGTGTAGACCGGCGGATCTGGTCGCCCGGTGTCTGACGCCAAGTGCGAGCTCGAACCGCTCGGGCGCTAATGAACTGGTGTCAGACACCTTTTCGGAGCTCGGCGCGCCTACGAACTTCTAACCGGTGTCAGACACCGGTTACAGGCCGAGGCGCTCCAGCATCGTCTGGTTGCGGCGCCATTTCGGCGACGCTTTCACCTGGATCTGCAAGTACACCTGGTGGCCGACGAGCTTCTCGACGAAGGGGCGCGCGGCTCGACCGATGTCGCGGACGACGCTGCCGCCCTTGCCGATCAGGATCTGCTTCTGGCTCTCCGTCTCCGTGTAGAGGCGCACGTGGACGAGCTTCTCGTCCATCTCCACCACTTCCGCCGTGATCGCGTGCGGCAACTCTTCCTTCACGCGATGCAGCGCCTGCTCGCGCACGAGCTCGGCGATGCGCGCTTCGAGCGGCATGTCGGTGTCCGTGCCGGCCGGGTAGTACATCGGCCCCTCCGGAAGTAGCGAGATCAGGTCGCTGCGCAGCTCCTCGATGCCGTCGTTCGACAGTGCGCTCACCGGATGCAGCGCGTGGAACGGCCCGAGCGCGGCCGCCGCCTTCATCTGCGTGACGACGTGTCCCGGTTTCAAGCGGTCGATCTTGTTGACGACGATCACGACGGGCACACCGAGCGCGAAGACGCTGCGCGCGACATGGCGGTCGCCCGCGCCGATCCGCTCGCGCGCGTTGACGACGAGCAGTACCGCATCAACGTCCGCGTCCTTCATCGTGTCGTTGACCGTGTCCTGCATGCGCTCGGTCATCATGTCGACCGGCTTCTGCCAGCCCGGCAGGTCGACGAGGATCAGCTGCGCATCGTCCGTCGTGTGCACGCCGCGGATGCGGTGCCGCGTCGTGTGCGGCTTGTCGGAGACGATCGCGACCTTCGTACCGGTCAGCGCGTTGACGAGTGTCGACTTGCCCACGTTCGGACGGCCGGCTACGGCGACGAAGCCCGACTTCATTCGGGGAGGTCCCAGGTGTCCGGCAGCAGCTCGGCAGCGCTCGCGGTGCCGATCGTGCCGTCCGCCCGGCGGTACTCGACCCGCGGCACACGCCATTCGTGGAGCCACTGCCGGCAGCCGCCGCACGGCGAGGCGCTGATCGCGACGACCGCGATGTCGCCGGGGCGGTAGCCCGCTGTGGACGCAGCGCCGATCGCCGTCTTCTCCGCGCACTGCGTGAGCGGGTACGCCGCGTTCTCCACGTTCGTGCCGGCGAACTCCGTGCCGTCGTTCATCCGCACGACCGCGCCGACGAGATAGTTCGAGTACGGCGCATACGCCTGCTTGGCGATCTGCTCCGCCTTGTCGACGAGCTCGCTCACGCGAACACCTGGAAGACGACGAGCGTTGCGAGTGCTCCCACGAGCGCACCGTAAGTGACCTCGAGAGTCGAGTGCACGCCTGACTCGATCCGTGTCTGCGCGACGAGGAACGCGAGCGCGAGCGCAACCGACGAGACGACGAAGCGGTGGCTGCCGCCGGTCACGTACGTGATCGCCATCCAGCCAGCGAACGCCAATGCGGCGTGGCCCGACGGGAGGCCGCCGCGCAGCGGTGTGCCGCGGCCGGTGTAGGCCTTGGTCGCGAGGACGATGAGCACCGTCAGCACGAGGGCGACGATCGTGATCTCCGCCGGCGCCTGGCGCAGCCGGTCGAGCAGGTGCGACGAGCGATCAGCGACCTTCCCGGAGAAGACGAAGTAGCCGACGATCAGCGCGTTGACGGACGCAATCAGGACGGCACCGGCGGCGATGTCCTTCGCGATCTTCGCCATCGGGTCGACGAACGTGATCGAGATGCAGAGCGCGATCAGCTCGAGCTTCGTGACGTTGACGATCAGCGCCGCAACGATCACGACGAATGCGACCGCGAAGTGGATCCGCATGTTCCGCTGCGTGCGGAGGACGTGGATGATCCCCTCCGCCGCGTTGTTGAACGAATCGAACACGGTCGGTGCGCGGCGCGCATTCACGCGAGCAACTCCTGCTCCCGCGCTTCCATCTCGGCCCCGTGGTCGTACCCGAGCAGGTGCAGCAGCCCGTGCGTCAGCGGCCAGCGCCAGTCGTCGCCGACCACCTGCGGGCAGAGGACGACGTCACCGAGCGCGCGCGGCACACCTTCGGGCACCTCATCGCGCCCGTCGATGGGGAACGAGAGGACGTCGGTCGACTCGTCGATCCCGAGGTGCTCGCGCTTCAGCACGCGCATCTCGCCCTCGTCGACGAACGCGATCCCGAGCTCGCCTGACTCGATCCCCTCCGCGCGGAGCACGCGCCCCGCCAGTTCGACGGCCCCGGGCTCGTCGACCTCGGTGCCGCTTCGGTTCTCCACGTCGACGGAGATCACCGGTTTCGCTCGTCGGTGTGATCCTTGTAGGCCTCGACGATCCTCTGCACGAGCTTGTGGCGCACGACGTCTTTGTGGTTGAACTCGATGAACTGGATCCCGTCGATGTCCTGCAGGACGTCGCGCACGTGCACGAGGCCCGAGCGGTTCTCCTTCGGGAGGTCGATCTGCGTGATGTCGCCGGTCACGACGACCTTCGAGCCGAAGCCGAGCCGCGTCAGGAACATCTGCATCTGCTCAGGCGAGGTGTTCTGCGCCTCGTCGAGGATGATGAAGCTGTCATTAAGGGTCCGACCCCGCATAAAGGCCAGCGGCGCCACCTCGATCGTCCCGCGCTCGATCAGGTTGTTCGCCTTGTCGGGGTCGAGCATGTCGTACAGCGCGTCGAACAGTGGGCGCAGGTACGGATCGACCTTCGCCATCAAGTCACCGGGCAGGAAACCAAGCCGCTCGCCGGCTTCGACCGCGGGGCGCGTCAGGATGATCCGCGCGACCTCGCGCTCGTGCAACGCCGCGACCGCGAGCGCCATTGCGAGATACGTCTTGCCGGTGCCTGCGGGGCCGATGCCGAAGGTGACGGTGGCGCGCCTGATCGAGTCGACGTACTCCTTCTGCGTCAGCGTCTTCGGCGCGATCTTCTTCCCGCGGTGCCGCCAGACGACCGCGTCGAAAACCTCGCGCACGTCCTTGCCGGCGGCGAGCGTGCCGAGCACCGCGTCGACGGTGTGCGAACCGATCTGCGTGCCGGCCTCGACCAGCTCGACGATCTCGTCGATCACCGCGCGCGCCTCGGCGATCTGCGAATCGTCGCCCTCGAGGGTCAGCTGGTTCCCGCGCAGGCGGACGCTGGCGCCAAGGCGCTCCTTGAGCGCGTCGAGTACCCCGTCGGAGATCCCGGCCAGCTCGGCCGCGACCGCGTTCGATACGTCCAGCGTTTCCTGCACGGGTGCAGTGTAGGTTGCCGTGATGGGGCGGAAGTGGTGGACATTGCTGACCGTTTGCGTGGCCACGTTCATGCTTCTGCTTGACATCACGATTGTGAACGTCGCCCTCCCGGCGATCGAAAAGGCGCTGAAGGCCTCGTTCTCCGACCTGCAGTGGGTTGTCGACGCCTACGCGCTCGCCCTCGCGACCTGCGTCCTGACCGCGGGCGCGCTGGCTGACCTCTTCGGCCGCAGGCGTGTCTTCGTGATCGGAATCATCCTGTTCACGATCGCGTCGGTGGCCTGCGGCGTCGCGAACGACCCGCTCTTCCTGATCATCGCCCGCGGCCTCCAGGGCATCGGCGGCGCCGCGATGTTCGCCACGGCGCTGGCGCTGATCTCGCAGGAGTTCCACGGGAAAGAGCGCGGCACTGCATTCGGGATCTGGGGCGCGACGATCGGGCTCGCGGTCGCGATCGGGCCGCTCGTCGGCGGCATGCTCACGTCGTGGCTCTCCTGGCGCTGGATTTTCCTGGTCAACATCCCGATCGGGATCGGGGCCGTCGCGCTCGCGGTCACGAAGCTCCGGGAGTCGAGCGACCCGGAGCTCAGCCGGCTCGATCCCGTCGGTTTGGTCCCGCGCACGAGCGGCCTCTTCTCCCTGATCCTCGCACTGATCGAAGGCAACAGTCACGGCTGGTCGAGCGGGTTGATCGTCGGTCTCTTCGTCGCCGCCGCGGTTCTGCTGACGGCGTTCGTGATCTCGCAGGCAGTGCAGGAGACGTCGATGATCGACCTGACGCTGTTCCGCCGCCCCGCCTTCGTCGGCGCGCAGATCACCGCGTTCGCAATCTCCTCGACGCTGTTCGCGATGTTCCTCTACCTCACGCTCTACCTACAGGACGTTCTCCGCCTCTCGCCGCTGCAGACCGGCGTGCGCTTCCTGCCGTTGAGCCTCGTCTCGTTCGTCGCGGCGCCGCTCGCCGGCCGGCTCTCTGCGCGCGTGCCGATACGGTTGCTGCTCGGCTTCGGGCTCGCGCTGTGCGCGGTCTCGCTCTGGCTGATGAGCGGCATCTCCGTGCACTCGGGCTGGACCACGCTCCTGCCCGGCTTCATCGTCGGCGGCATCGGAATCGGCTTCGTCAACGCACCGCTTGCGACGACTGCGGTCTCGACAGTGCGCGTAGAGCGCGCGGGCATGGCCTCCGGGCTGAACAACACCTTCCGCCAGCTCGGGATCGCGACCGGTATCGCCGCACTCGGCGCGATCTTCCAGAGCAAGGTTGGGGGAAACACGTTCGGCGCCGGGCACCTCGGCGACGCCGCGCGGGTGGCGTTCATCAACGGGCTGAACTCGATCCTCGAAGTCGGCGCGGTGGTAGCCGGCGTCGGCGCAGTGCTCGCGCTCCTGCTCGTGCGCGGCAAGGACTTCGTCGCTAGCGGCCCGCCCCAGGTCGAGACCTAACCACCGTCATTTCCGGGCATGGCTGAGCTGTGAAGCGCGCTTCACCGTCGTCTGACCAAGGTTCAACGCGCTTTGCACAAAAGACGCGGCTCGACTAGGCAGGTATTCGTTCGGCGAACGCCTCGACGGTGTCGGCGATCTGTTGCAGATGCTCGGCCTTCGCGAGGCCGTGATCGGCACCCGTGAGCTCGAGCACGTCGTCGGTGATCTCCCGCGCGATGCGTCCGTTCCACATCGGGTCGTCCGTGCCGCCGATCAGGAGAGCCGGCGCGGTTCGTGCGCGCAGGGCGACCACTGCCTCGTCGTCCTCGAGCAGCGGCGTCAGCCAGATTCCGGGCCACGCGTGCTCTGCAGCATCGGCCGCGGCGAGCGTCCCCATCGACTTGCCTACGACGAGCAATTGTCGTGCCTCCGGTACGTGCCGAACGGCAGCCGCGAGGCGTTCATGCACCCACTCGCGCGCGTTCTGAGCCGGTTCGAGGTACTCGTCCCAAACCTGGACGACGCGCCAGCCGGCTTGCGTCAGACCTTGCTGCGCGAACGCGTTGACGGGCATCCCCGCAAGCATCCGGCCCGGAAGGACGATCGCGGTGCGCGCCGGGTCGCCGTCGTACTCGTAGCCGTGGCAGATGCCGAGATCGACCGGGCGGATCACGCCAGCTTCTCGCGTACGAGCTGGCTCACCGCCGACCCGTCCGCGCGTCCTGCGATCTGCGGCATCACGTCTGCCATCACGCGGCCCATGTCGCGCATGCTCGTCGCCTTGTTCTCGGCGATCGCGTCGTCGACGATGCGCTCGAGGTCTTCCTCGCCGAGCGGCTCGGGCATGAACTCCTCGAGGATCTCGAGCTCGACCTCTTCCTTCTCCGCCTGCTCCTCGCGCCCGGCGGCATGGAACGCGTCGGCCGCTTCGTTGCGCTTCTTCCGCTCGCGCTGCAGGACCTGCAGCTCCTCGTCCTCGGACAGCGGCCGGAGGAGGTCCTTCTCCGCCGACTTCAGGCTGGAGAGGATCAGGCGCAGCGCGTCGCGGCGCTCGTTGTCGCGCGCGCGCATCGCATCCCTGACTTCCTCTTCGATCCGAGTGACGAGGCTCACAGCTCCAGCTCCGCCTCCGCCGTCGCGACGGCCCCGAGAACCTCGACCAGGTCGTCGCCACCGCCGAGAATGTGCCAGTGCAAGTGGAAGACGGTCTGGCCGGCGGTCGGGCCGACGTTGACCTCTGCGACAAATTCGAGCATCCGCTTGGATTCTTTCGCATCGAACTCCCCGACGGCGCGGAAGGTGTCGACATGGCCCTCCGGGATGACCAGAACGTGCACCGGCGCCTGAGGGTTGATGTCGTTGATCGCGACGAATCCCTTGCTCTTGTGGACGTAGGCGCCCTCGCGGGCGATCTGGCAGAAAAGGCAGTCCTCACGCTGCTTCGGCATGGATCCCCTCCTCCGTGACGGCCGCCGCGCGCACCCGGACAAGCGCGCCGACGGGGGCATCGACAAGCCACGGCGAGTAGTCGTCGCCGTAGCCGCGCCCGGGCCGGTCGACGAGGACGACGTCGTCGACCTTGCGGCTCCAGCGGCGGAGGCACAGCTCGTGCGAGAGCGCGCGCAAGCGGGCGCCGCGCTCCTTCTTCACCTGCGGCGGGATCGGATCGTCGGCCGCCGTGGCGGTGCCGGGCCGGGGCGAGTACGGGAAGACATGCACCTTGGTGATCCCTGCGCGCTCGACGGTGCGGAGCGTCGCCTCGAACGCCTGGTCGTCCTCGGCCGGGAAACCGACGATCACGTCGCTCGTGACGTTGAACTCGTCGGCGAGCGGCGCCAGACGGCGGAGGTACGTGTCGGTCGTGTACCGCCGCTTCATTGCGCGCAGCACGCCGTCGTCACCCGACTGCAGCGGGACGTGCAGGTGCTTGGTCACCGCCGGCGTCTCGCGCAGCGCCGCGATCAGCGTGTCGTTGACGTGGTTGATCTCGATCGAGCTGAGCCGCAGGCGCTCGAGCCCAGGGGTCTCCCCCGCCTCGCGGACGAGACGCGGCAGGTCGTAGCCCGCGACGCGGTCGCGGAAGCAGCCGAGGTTGATGCCGGTGAGCACGACTTCGCGGTGGCCCTGGTCGACGCGGCGACGAATCTCGCCGAGGACCGCGTCGGCGCTACGGCTGCGCGAGGCGCCGCGCACGAGCGGGATCACGCAGAAGTTGCAGGAGAAGGAGCAGCCGTCCTGGATCTTCACGAACGCGCGCACCCGATCGATCCGCGCGTCGGCCTGGACGCAGCCGATCGCGCCGACGTCCCCGGCGACGAAGGCAGCGGTCTCCTCGCTGCGCTTCGCGACGACGGTGACGTTCGGTGGCAGGTTGGCGAACGCATTGCCCTGCAGGTTGGCGGCACAGCCGGTGACATAGACGCGCCGGTGCGTGCGCGCAGCACGCGCGGCCGCCTTGCGGCTCTTCGCGACCGCCTCGTTCGTGACGCAGCAGGTGCTGATCACGGCGACCTCGGCGTCCTCACGCTCGCTGTGTCCGTCGCGCAGCAGCGCCTCGCGCACCTCCTGCACGTCGGCGTGCGAGACCTTACAGCCAAGGAAATCGACGCGAAACGTCGCCATGCGCTGGATCCTAAGCACTTCCGCCGTGCGCGACCTAGACTCGGGCGATGACGTTCGAGGTAGCTGCGGAGGCATATGACCGTTTCATGGGCCGCTACTCGCAGCAGCTCTCACCGCAGCTCGCCGACCTCGCCGGCGTTCGCGCCGGACAACGCGTGCTGGATGTGGGCTGCGGTCCGGGCGCGCTCACGGCCGAGCTCGTCGCCCGGGTCGGCGCTGACGCCGTCAGCAGCGTCGATCCGTCGGAGGCATTCGTCGCGGCTGCTCGAGCGCGGTATCCGGACGTAGATGTACAACGCGCGACCGCGGAGCAGTTGCCGTTCGCAGCCAGCGCCTTCGATGCGGCGCTCGCGCAACTCGTGGTGCACTTCATGACCGACCCGGTCGCGGGCCTGCATGAGATGAAACGCGTCACGTCACCGGGCGGTGTGGTCGCCGCGTGTGTCTGGGATCACGCCGGCGAACGCAGCCCGCTGTCGGTGTTCTGGCAGGCCGCGCGCGACGTCGATCCCAGAGCACACGACGAATCGCCGCTCGCGGGCGCGCGTGAGGGCCACCTCGGCGAGTTGTTCACGACCGCAGGTCTCGCGTCCGTCGAGGAGACGAGCTTCGAGGCATCCCAGCGGTTCGAGAGCTTCGACGAGTGGTGGGAGCCGTTCACCCTCGGCGTCGGGCCGGCGGGCGCGTATGCGCAGGCGCGCGACGACGAATCGCGGGAGCTTCTGCGCAACCGTTGTGAGGAGTTGTTGCCCACGGCGCCGTTCACGCTCAGCACGTGGGCGTGGGCTGTTCGAGGAGTCTCCTAGTCCGCCATACGGATCGCCACGTCGTACTTCGTCACCGAGGTGCGCTGACCGGGAGTGTCGCCGGACGGCATCGCGCTGAGCGCCTCGTCGCCCTTCCGGTAGTCGTCTTCGTTGTCGAAGAAGACAATCGCGAGCGACTTGTCCGCGTCGGGATCGTGGAGGATGATGATCTCGGTGGCCGGGACGTTGTCCGGCCGCTCACTGCCTTCCATCTCGCTCTTCATCTGAGCGATCCGGTTGCTGTCTACGCCATCGAAGGTAACGACCCGTGCAAGTGCCATGTGCGGCCTCCTTGTCGAGAGTTCAACCGACTCTAGACCTCATTCGTGTAGGTAGAAAGAACGAGTGGGCCGCAGAAGGAGGGATCGATGACGTTAGACCGCATGCTCGCAGGGAAGTGCCGGTGCGGCGCCGTTCAGTACGAAGTCGCGGACGCATTCCTGTACGCGGCGAACTGTCACTGCTCGCAATGCCGCGCGGCGACCGGCTCCGCGTTCAAGTCGTTCGCCGGGATCGAGAAGGAGAAGCTCGAGATCACCGAGGGTTTCGACGATCTCGCAATCTTCGGCGAGGAGCGCCTGAACGACACCCGCTGCGCCGCATGCGGCTCGTTCCTCTTCTCGGTCGTGCGCGACGGCGCCTACGTGCACGTTGCGCTGGGCTCGCTCGTCGACGTCCCCACGATCCGTCCGGAAGAGCACATCTTCGTCGGCTCAAAGAGGAGTACGCGACCTGAACGCCACGACGGTGGTCCAGCCCCTCCGGTTGACAACCGGAGGCGTGAAGTGTTCCTATCGGAGATTCGAGTGATCGGCGTCGTTGTCGGATTCGTCGCTGCGGCCGCAATCGGGGTCGCGATCGTGCTGCGCGCCGCCCGGAAAGGCTCCGCGCGGTTGGACGTTCACCCGTGGCTGTTGGCCGACACCGCGAAGCTGCACGTGACGATCATGGGCGGTCTGGCCGGATTCGCCGTGACCGGCATCGTGCTGCTGGTCGGCCTGGCGCATGACCGGTCCGGCATCGCAGAGACATCATTCGACACCGTCGTCGTCATGTTCATCGTGGCGTACTTCTACTACGTTGGAAACGCCTTTCTGATCTCGTACCTCCCTCACCCCGACACGAGTGGGGATCTCGTTCCGCGTCTTCATTTCAGCCTCGCATCGACGATCGAATACCGAACCTTGTTCGTGTCCTGGTTCGCGCTCCGACCACTCCTCGACACGTATGGTCTGAGCCGTCCCGCGAACGTGCTCGCCGTTCTGCTGCCGTTGTCGCTCGCACTAGGGTCGGTGGTCATCGCCATGGCCGCCGACGGTCTGGGTCTGATGCGGTTGAAGGAGACCTATCTCTCGGCGGCCGTCGCAACTGGTCT
>WNFM01302457.1_pt1 | contig 12306 bp, 7 predicted proteins | sample 5400271 | NCBI WGS metagenome assembly WNFM01 (sample SAMN13153352, study PRJNA577476) | soil metagenome | isolation source: 60 cm saprolite on Douglas fir-dominated hillslope | place: USA:California | collected 2013-09-17 | reverse complement strand
GGAATGCTCTGGATCGCGGTCCTGGGCGAAGCCGCAGCGAAGGACGCGCTAGCCGATGCGATCCTCAACGTCGGCTACGTCCCCGACGAAGACGTGCCGACCATGGCGGAGGTCGACCCGTGTCCCGGCGACCCCGCAACCGACCAGACACGGTCGGTGGTCTGGCAGGCGTCAACGCACATCGTCGACGGCGCACAGCCGCGGTACGTCACGCTTGGCCCGGTCGGCGACACGACGAACGGGCTCACGCGACCGGGCGTCGTGCGACTCCAGTTGCCACACGACCCGACCGGCATCGATTTCTTCCGGCTGGACGACCCCGATGCGGCCGGTACCGGAGACTTTCCGCCGGAGATCGACGCAAAGCTCGAGGCGAAGCTCCTCTTCTGGCTGCGCGCGTTCCGCGTCGACGGCGGTAAGCTCGGCCGCCTGCTCTGGATCGGCGCAAACGCTGCCGAGGTGGAGCAAGTCGAGGTCGCCAACCCGGAGTTTCTCGGCACTGGCACCGGCGGCGCCGCGCAGAGCGCAACGCTCGTCAACACGCCGGTGATTCCGTGGACGCTGGCACTCGAGGTGGAGGAGCAGACCGGGTGGACGCGCTGGGACGAGGTCGACGACTTCGCTGCCAGCGGTGGCGGCGATCGCCACTACGTACTCGACCCGGAAGCCGGCCGAGTACAGTTCGGGGACGGCGTGCGCGGCCTCGCGCCGCAGATCGGCCAGCGCTTGCGGGCGACAACCTACCGCTATGGCGGTGGTGTTGCGGGCAACCTGCCGCCGAAGGCGCTCTCGAAGATCGACGTTCCGGGAGTCAAGTCGTCGAATGCGCTGCCGACGCGCGGCGGGGCGGAGACCGAGACGGTTCCTGTCGCGCTCGAGCGCGTGCCCGCCGAGCTTCGCCGCCATGACCGCGCCGTCACCGCGAGCGATTTCCGCGAGCTCACGCTCGCGACACCAGGCGCCGATCTCGGCCGCGCCGAGTGCCTGCCGCGCTTCTATCCGCGACTTCCGGACGAGATTGCAGCAGGCGTTGTGAGCGTCGTCGTTTGGCCGCGTGTCGATCCCAAGCATCCCTCGGCCCCGAGGCCGGACAGCACCACGCTCGCCGAGGTCTGCCGGTGGCTTGACGCGCGCCGGCTCGTGACGACCGAGCTGTACGTCATCCCGCCGACCTACCACAAGGTCGCGGTCGCAGTCGGCGTCCACGTGAAACCGGGCTATGGCGTCGACGCGGTCCGCCACTGGGTAGAGCTCGTCATCCGCCAGTACCTCGCGCCGCTTCCACCGTATGGCCCGTCCGGTGACGGCTGGCCGCTCGGGCGGCGCGTGCACGGCCCCGAGCTCGAAGCTGCGGCGCTTCAGGTGGAGGGCGTCGAGTACCTCGAAGGCCTCACCGTCGCTGGAAGCGCCGACGGCGGCCTGACGTGGACGGAGTCCGGGCCGGTCGAGCTCAGGTCATATGAGGTCGCCGAGCTGTCCGAGATCACCGTCGTCGAGGGGCCGCCGCTCCAGCCGGGCCAGGCACTGGCGCCACCGCCCGATCCTGCGGTCGTGCCGATTCCCGTTCCTGTGCCGCGGGAGGAATGCTGATGCGCGTTCCGCGACCGTTTGCGCTGCTCACGACGCGCGACCAGTGGGCCCGTGCGTCGCACGACGGCACCGAGATCGATGCCGAAGGGGGCGGCATCGAGCTTGCGCGGCTTCCTCTCGAGGGCGACGCCGAACCGGGCGTGGCGGCCGAGTCCGCAGGGCTCGCGTTCGACTCCGACTGCCGGCTGTACCGCAGCGTTCCGTTGGAGGGGCGCGTCGAGCGGCAACTGTGGAGGGCGGACGATCCGCTCGGGATCGAGACCGCCGACAGCGAGCCCGTCGACCTGCTCGAAGGGCCGCCGCTCCCCGCCGGTCCCTTCGCACCGGCCGAGGAGGCGCCAGGCCCGCTTCGTTCCCCGCAAGGACTTGCCGTCGGCCAGGACGACCGCCTCTTCGTTGCGGAAACCGGCGCGTCGCGCGTGCTCGTATACGACCTGTTCGACCAGCGCCTCCTGCGACGCGTCGCGCTTGCCGCGCCGCCCCTCGACGTCGCGGCGAAAGGCGACGGCGTGCTGTGCCTTCTCGCCGACGGAACGCTCCTTCGTTTGGGCGCGCGTACCGAGCCGGTCGAGCTCGCTTTGCGCCGTCCGGGGAATACCGACGCGCCCGTCAACGCCGAGCCGCGCCGGATCGCGGTCTCGACGCACGGGCTTGTCGTCGTGCTCTTTGTCGACGCCATGGGAATGGGCTGGATCGCCCCACAGTCGGGCGGCCTGCTGTTTCCCCCCGTCGACGGCGCCACCGACCTCGAGTTCGTGGTCGAGGACACGCTCGACGTCCTCGTCGTCGCTCGGCTTCCGGGACAGAGCTTCGCGCGCCTGCGCATCGACGGGCCTGCCGTGATCGGCGACGCGCCACTGAAGGCGCGCGGCTACGACGGCTCGGGGATCGTCCGCACTCCCGACGGGAACATCGCGTTCTGGACCGACCGCGGACTCCGTAACGCCGTTGTCGCCCGCCCACGCTTCGTCGACAGCGGGCGCCTGACGACGTTTCGTCTCGACAGCGACGAGTACCACACGTACTGGGGCCGCGTTTTCCTCGACGCGTGCATTCCCTCCGGCTGCGACATCCGCATCACGTGCGCGACCGCCGACGACGTCTCCGATGAGCCGCCGCCGATGCCGCCGCACTCGCTCGAGGCGCCTCTGGACGTCGACGGCTTTCCGCTCCACCGCCGCGAGACCGGACGCGAGCTGCCGTGGGCACGCTTCGCCGCAGGTGACGCCTTCGAGACGTACGAGGCGCCCGTGCTCGCAGATCCAGGCCGCTACCTCTGGGTAACGCTCGACCTGCGCGGGACGGGACGTGCGTCGCCGCGAGTGAGAAGCCTTCGCGCGGAGCATCCCTCGCACGACCTCCTGCGCCGGCTGCCGAAGACGTTCTCGCGCGACCAGCGAGTCGCGTCCTTCCTCCTGCGCTACCTCTCGCTCTTCGACGGCACGCTCGTCGACCTCGAGGGACGCGCCGACGCACGCGACATCCTGCTCGACCCGTACGCGACGCCCGAGGAGATGCTGCCGTGGCTCGCGAGCTTCCTCGGGCTCGCGCTGGACGAACGGTGGCCCACCGCGGCTCGTCGGCAGCTGATCGACGAAATTCCACAGCTCTGGCGCGAGCGAGGCACGGTCGCCGGCTTGTCGCGGTTCCTCGAGCTGTACCTTGGGCGCGCGCCGGTGCTCGTAGAGCACTACCGCCTGCGCGGGCTCGGCGGTGCGCTCCTGACCGATGAGCAGTCGAGCCTCTACGCAGGCGCCGTCGTTGGGACGAACCTGCGCGTCGGCGGCGCGGTCGGAAGCTCGGGAGACGAACCGCTGAGCGGCGACGCTGCGAGCTCGTTCACGACCTACGCGCATCGCTTCACCGTGCTCGTCCCCGGCGTACTCGACGCGGACGGCATGGATGTGGTGCGCGACGTGCTCGAAGCACAGCGCCCCGCGCACACAGTCGTCGAGATCTGCACCGTGGCATCGGGCATGCGCGTCGGCATCGGGCTGCACGTCGGCCTGCTCGCCGTGATCGGCCGCACCGGTGGGTTCCGGACGCTCCAGCTCGGCGCCTCCCGCGTCGGCCACGAAGGGATCGTCGGACGTCCAGCGCCCGGTGCCACGCTCGGAACCGACACGCTCGCGAAGGGGATGCGCGTCGGATGAGCGCGCTGAGCGTCAGCTGCATGCGCGTTCGCTACCGCGTTCCCGCCGCCGATGCGACCGTGCGCAGGCAGCTCGACGCCATCCTCGACCGCGTGCTCGGGGATGCCCTCGAGCCCGCACTCGTGCTGCGCGGTGTACCGGTCGGTGAGGAGATTTGCATCCGTGCCGTACGTGCGCCAGCCCGGCTACGCCTCGACGCGGGCGAGAGCGACGCGGCCGACTCGTGGAGCGCCGCGATTGCGGACGCAATCTCCGCCTCTGTTTCGTCGAGCGGCGTCGACGTCGTTCGCTATCGCTCGCGTCACGCGGCGCTGGCCGATCTCGCGCTCGGCGTCGCCGAGGGCCGGCTCGCGCGCCTGTGGGCGTGGCGGCGGCTCGGTATCTGGCGTGGCCCAGAGGCGCCAGACGCACGCGGGCGCGGGGCCGAACTCACCTTCGCGCTCGCGTCCGAGCCCTCGAGCGTCGTCGCGGCCCTCGTACATGTCGCGCGAGAGGGCGCGCTCCCGGAGCTCATGCACGTCGTCGCGCGGGAGGAATGGGTCGAGCTCGCACGCGCCGCACTCGCGGCGGCGGGCGCCTCGACCCGCGTCGTCGACGTAGCGGTTGAACGAGAGCTTGCGCAGCGGGCGCCCGACGCGCACCCGGCGGTCGCCCGCGCACTGTCCACGTTGCCCGCACCGATGTCCACCTCATCGGCGTCGCCTGCGACGGTCGCCGCTCACGTCGCGCGCGTGTCGTTCCTCGCGCGCGCAGCCGAAGGCATCGATCCGGTTGCCGCCGAGACCGCGGCCGCCCTGGCGGTCCTCGCGTGGCTCGAAGCCGATCCAGCCGCGGTAGGCGCGGCGTCCGTCCACCGTGCAGTCGACGTCGTCCTCGACGTCGCCCGCGGACTAGCGCCGAAGCCCATACACCGGCAGGCCGACGGGACCGTCGACGTCAGCGTCGTCGACCCGGCCGGGGACGAGTTCCCGCCGATTGTGACCCAGGAAGCTGAGCGGACTGCCGTTGTCGACGCCACCGAGGACGAGCTCGCGAGGAGAGCGACGAACAGCGTGTTGCCGACCAGCGCGTGCCTGAAGATCCCGCTTCGCTCCAGAGCGAGGAAGCGACGCCGTGCCTGACCGACGAATCGATCACCGCGGACGACGGCGCCGACCCCCACGACGATGTGCCGCCTGCGCGCGCGCTCACGAGCTACGGCGGGCTGCTCTTCTTGCTGAGCGTGCTCGATGAGCTCGACGTCCCGACAGCGGCGAGTCGCACGGCGCCGCTCGCGCGACGTCCGCTTCGTTGGACGCTGCATCGGCTCGCGCTGGCGCTCGTGCCGGTCGCACTCGACGATCCGGCAGCGCTGGCGTTTGCCGGACTGCCGCCCGATGCCGAGCCGCCCGGCGACGACGAGCGGCAAGAGACCGACGATGAACGGCTCGCGCTGGCCGACATCGCGCAGCAGGTCGAGGAGCACCTTGTCGAGCGGCTCGTCCAGGCCGACATCCCTCGAACCGAACTCCTCGACTTCGTGTGTCGCCGCCGAGCGGAAATCGTCTTCGATCCAGGCTGGCTCGAGCTCCGCCTCCCGCTCGACGAGGTATCCGTGGAGCTGCGCCGGGCCGCGCTCGACCTCGATCCCGGCTGGTTGCCGTGGCTCGGTGTTGTCGTGAGGTTCGTCTATGGCTAGCGCGGTCGACATGGCCGCGACCCGGCTGACGCCGTCGCTCGCCCTCCGAACCGCGCAGATGGCTCAGCGGCTGGCGGATCTCGTCACCAATCTCGGCGGCGACGACGAACCGTCCATCGAGCGCTTTCTCCGCGCGATGGCGGACGCCCGCGACGGCGAGGCGACGGCGGGCGGCCCTCTCGAACGTGTCGCCGACGCACTTGCGCTTTCCGCCACCGAGGTCGATCTGATCGTGCTCGCAGGCCTCGCCGAAGACCATGAGGGATACGCCGCGGCCCTGCGCCTGCTCAGTCCGACGCATGAGCCGTTCGCGACGTGCGGCCTCGCTGCCCGGCTGCTCTCCCCCGCCACGACGGAGCGCGTCTGGCTGCGGGAGCTCCTCGAGCGCGGCGCGGCGGTATCGGCCGGCGCGCTGACGATCGAGGGCAACGGGCCGTTCTTCGAGCGAGAGCTTCACGTCGGAGAGCGTCTGTGGCCCGCGCTGCACGAGATCGATGTTTGGCCCGCCGCGGTTCACGAGTCGGCGGATCGCGTCGAGTTGAGCGGGCTCGAGGAATGGCTTGCGTCGGTTTCCGCGCGGCGCGCCGCGGCTGCGGTCGAGCGCCGCGCTCCGGTCACGATCCTCGTGACCGCGGACTCCGAACGGGTTGCGCTTGCGCGCGGCGCCGCGCTCGTCGCGTCTGCCGGCGCTGAGCCCGCGCCGCTCGACACCGAGATATGGACAGCCGACCTTCTCCGCCTCGTCTGCGTCCACGCACTCGCGCGCGACTGCGTGCCCGTGCTCGCCGTGCCGCGCGTCGATGGTCCCGAACGGCCGCCGACGCCCGACCCGGGCGGCCATCCTGGCCCGGTCGTACTCTGCGCCCGGCCCGGCGGTGTCGCGCCGCGGGGGCTGCGGCCGGTCGTCTCCGTTCCGGTCGACCCGCTGTCCGCGCGGTCGCTACGCCGGCTCTGGTCGGCAACGCTGCCGGAGCTCAGTGCCGAGGCGTCCCTCCTCGCCGCGCGGCATCCGGTGGAGCCGGCCGAAGCGGCTGAGATCGCCGCGGACGTGCGCGCGCTCGGCGGCGGCAGCGTGTCGGCAGCAGACGTCTCTCGCAGCATTCGCGTCCGGGCGGGCCTGTCGCTCGCCGCGGGCGTGAAGCTCGTGCGCCCGACGGCGACGTGGAACGACCTCGTGCTGCCGCCCGACCGCCTGGCGCAGTTGCGCGAGGCGCTAGACCGCCTCCGCCACCAGGACGTCGTGCTCGACGACTGGGGATTCCTCGCCGGCCGGCGCGGCGCGCGCGGCGTGCGCATGCTGCTCGCGGGCCCTCCCGGCACGGGGAAGACCTTGTCGGCCGAGGTGCTCGCCGCCGAGTTCGGCGTCGACCTGCTCGTCGTCGACATCTCCCGCGTCGTCTCGAAGTGGATCGGCGAGACGGAGAAGAACCTATCGGAGATCTTCGACGCGGCGGAGCGCGCGCAGGCCGTCCTCTTCTTCGACGAAGCGGACGCGTTGTTCGGTCGTCGAACCGACGTTAGCGACGCGCACGACCGCTATGCAAATCTCGAGACCGCGTATCTGCTCGCGCGGCTCGAGGGGTTCGAAGGGCTCGCCGTGCTGGCTACGAACCTTCGCCAGAACATCGACTCGGCGTTCACCCGCCGGCTCGAGTTCGCGATCGACTACGACGAGCCGACCGCAGTCCAGCGCGAAGCGCTTTGGCGGTGCCACCTGCCTGAGGGGACGCCGATCGACTCCGACGTCGACCTCACGCGGCTCGCGACGATGTACCCCGTCGTCGGCGGTGTGATCCGGAACGCCGCGACTGCCGCCGCGTTCCTCGCCGCCGCCGAGCAGACGCCGATCGGGCGACGCCACTTCGTCGCCGCGGTCCGCCGTGAATACGAGAAGGCCGGGCGCGCCTTTCCCGGTGCACCTATCGACGAACACGTAGGGAGGACCAATGGCTGACACGTTGCTCGCCGTCGCCGACGAGGAGCTGCAGAAGGCGAACGACGAACAGAAGCGCGCGCAAGCCGATCTTGCGCAGGCGCAGACCGATCTCGCGGCCGCGCAGCAGAAGCTGAACGACGCGACCGACCAGCTCACCACGCTCCAGGACGAGGCGATCACGATCCGCCGCAAGATCGCGGTGACGACGGTCGCCGCCGACGGAAAAGCGCTCTTCGACGATCTCGACGCCAACACGTCCAAACGGCGTGCGCAGCAGGCGGCGATGGCAGAAGCGCAGGACGCGATCGCCTACGCGCGGAGCCGCATCACCAATGCCCAGGATGAGCTCGGCAAGGGAGTGCAGGCGGCACAGGCGTCGACGCAGACCGCACAGTCGATGGAACGAAGCGACACCGACCACACGAACTGGGTCGCGGCTGCCGGTACCGCAAAGCTGTCCGGCCTTCCTGCGAAGGCAGACGTCACGACCGCCGGGCCGGTGCAGACGGCGGCGCTCGCGGCCGCAGCCCGGCTCGACGGCGCAAGCGGAGGCGACATACCGGCGGAGCTGTTCGCGCGTGCGGGCGCGAGGCGGCAGGCGCGACTCGACCGGATCAACGCGCTGAACACGTCGGCGCTCCTCGCTGAGAGCAGGCAGGCCGACGAAGATGCCAAGGCCGGTCTATCGGGCGTGAGCGCAAAGGCACAGCTGGCCTACCAGCGGAGCGAGGCTGCATTGCGCACGTACGTGCTGACGGCGCAGGAGCGGTACGACCGGGCGCTCACGCTGCTTGCCGGCGTTCAGAACAGCACGCCGCTGAACACCGACGAGAGCAGCCGCATCACCGAGCTCAATACCGCGGCGGTGGCCGCCAACGTGTTCGTGCTCGAGAGCAACCGCGACGCCGCGCAGGTGGCACTCGACCAACAGCAGGACGTCGTCGACGCCGCGATCCTGGATGCCATTGCGAAGAATCCATCCGCAGATCCAACAACCGACGCAACGGTGCAGACGGAACAAGGGAAGCTGCCTGCGCTACAGGGGATGGTGGACACCGCGAACACGGTCCTCGCCGCCGACAAGGACAAGCTCGACGCACTCGAGGCGGCAATCCCGGACGCGACTTGGGCGCTCTTCGACGACTACGCGGAAGCACTCGACCTGCTCGCCGAGCTCGCCGCGGCCGACCCGGCGGCGCTCGCTACAGCGCTCACCACCGACGAATCCTTGTACGCCCAGGCCCTCCGGGCCGAACAGGACAGCGCCCGCACTGTGATCGCCGTCGGCGAGCTCGTGCGCGAATGGGAAGACCGCGCCGCGGCCACCGCTCAATCGCGGCCGTCGCGGCTCCTCGAGGCCCTTCGGGGCGACGACTAGAGAGGAAGACTCATGTCGACGACGGTCATGAACGATGTGGTCTGCATCCCCGACGAGGCCAGCCTGCCTGACTCGCCGTTCACCGCGCTGCGATACCACTTCGGGATGCTGCTCGGGGTCGACGACTTCTCGACCGAACAGCGCTATCACCGGGGGAAGATGCGCCTCCACAATGCGTGGTTGCACCGCGAGGGGATCGTGTGGGGACTCGACGTCGAGCTCGTCGACGACAAGCGCGAGATCGCCGTCGACCCCGGGCTCGCTGGCGATCTGACGGGTCGCGAGCTTCATCTCGATGTGCGCTGCTGCATGGACATCGCGGCGTGGTACGACGAGCACACCGACGAGGTGACGGCGGAGACTCTGGAAGACGGTTCGATCACGTTCGACGGGCGCGTCGAGCTCGCGTTCTGCTCGTGCGGAACGCGCCCCGTCCCCGCGATCGCGGGACCGTGCGAGGGCGCGGACGTCGATACGGCGTATTCGCGGACCTACGAGACGGTGGCGATCAGGTTCGTACCGGAGCTTGCGTCTGCCGAAGTCCCACCGTATCCGCGGTTGCGGCTCCTGTTTGGTCTCGAAGACGGCGTTCCGGCCGACCTCGACGACCGGGCCGACGTCCTCGCTGCACGCGCGGACGTGCTCGCGCAGGCTCCCGCGGACCAGCCCGCGAAGTTGCTCGAAGCGTTCCGGCGCTTCGCGGACCTCGACACGAAGGCGATGCTTCCGGCCGACGCGCCCGACGGCGAACGCCTGAGCTATCCCGGCACCGACGACGCAGGCGTCGTGCTCGCCAACGTGACCGGCATCACGCTCAGCGGCTCGAAGGGAAACTGGACGCTCGGAGGCTGGAAACTCGACCGGACACCACGCCGTGCGCATGTCGCAACGCGGACGATCGAGGAGCTCCTCTGCGGGCGCATACTCGAGGGCGGCGCCGTGTCCAGCGGCGGCGCCAGCGCGGCGGATGCCGGCGGCCCGCGCGTCACCGACGCGACGCTCGACCGCACCGCAAAGAAGATCACGTTGACGGTCGACAAGCAGCTCGAGCCGCAGTCGATCAGTCACGACGGGTTCCGCGTTTCGCGGCTCGAAGGCGGCTGGGAGCCCTTGAAGGTCCGCAGTGCGACGCCCGCGGCCGACGGCTTGAGCGTCGTCGTCCTGCTGACCAAGGATCCAGGCGCGAGCCTGCTCCGCTTCGTCGCGCGCGGCACCGGCCAGACACCGCTGCTCGGCGCAGACCACGTCCCGTTCGCGGGCGGCGCGGACAGCCCACCGAGCGGCGCCGACGACGGCAACGACTACGTCCACATGTTCACGTAAAGGAGCGCGCGATGGCGATCGACACCGGAACACCCGCGGAGCTCGCTCTGGCATTTGAGCCCGCCGGTTACGAGCAGATTCCTCCGAGCACCGTCCTCACGAGGCTCAACTACTACGACGGGAAGTTCCTGCGGGCCGACGCTCTCCGACTGGAGCAGGACTACCTGCGCCGGCTCGCCGAGCTCGGCGCGCGCGCGGGCGGCGCCGGCCTCGTCTACGGCTTCGACGTGTCGATCGACAGCGGCGAAGGGCTGGCGATCGGAGGCGGCCTCGGGTTCGACGCCGCCGGGCGCGTTCTGTACCTGCCCGCGTCGTTCGCAGTAGACCTGCAGCAGCTGCTCGACTCCACGCGGCAGGCGCTCCCACAAGCGTTCGCGTCCGAGGGGTCGAGCGGATTCGCCGTCTGCGAGCCCGACGCCGGCACTACACCTCCGCCGGCGGGAACGAGCGGGCCGGAGTTCTTCCTGATCTCGATCGCGCACGCGGAAGATGCATGCGGCGAAGAGGACGTGTTCGGGAAGCTCTGCGATGACGGCTGCGCCACCAGCACGGACCGCGCGTACCTGATCGAGGGAGTGGTCGTGCGCGCAGTTCCGTTCCACCCGCACACGGCGTTCGCGACGTCAAGCGTGGTGTCGATGACGGAGCTGCATGCCAGGTCGCAGCTCGCCTCGGCGGTGTACGAGGACGAGCGGCTTGCTGTGCACAGCCAGATCTCGAAGGCCGGCCTCCTTTCAGGCCCGTGGTGCAACGGTGCGCCGCGGCCGACAGGTTGGGAGGTGCCGATCGCGATCGTCGGCAGGCTCGCGTCGAGCACGTTCGTCGACGAGTGGATCGTGCGTCGCGAGCGGATGGACACACCGCCTCGCCGATTCTGGGCGTGGACGATGGCGATGCGCCCGTGGGAGTCGTTCCTGGCACAGATCCTGCAGTTCCAGTGCCAGCTTCCCTCGGCGCTCCGTGGCCGTGGCGGCGATGCGACGGCGATCGATCCGTGCAACGTGCGAATCGACGCGCTGCATCAGGCGGCACAGGTCTTCGACGATCTCGAGACTGCCTACACGTCGGCGGGGAGTGTCCCGATCGGTCTGTCACATTTCCAGGCCGCGCATCTGCAGCTCAGGAACGCGATCGCAAGCGCGACCCTACCGTCCCGGCGGATCCTGATCGACGGCGGCATCGTCGAGTTGCCGCCGGCGGGCTATCTGCCCGTGACGCCGGGGGTCGAGCCGAACGTCGAGGAGCAGGTGCGACGTCTCATGGGCGACGGCGTCGACCTGCGCTTCTGCGCATGTCGCGCGGACTTCGTCGCGCATGCACTGGAGAAGGTGCAGCACATGGACCGCATCTCGCTCCTCCAGGGTCTCGACGACCCCACGAACCAGCCGAAGGTCGACATCCTCGTGCCCGACGGCCAGATCGCCACCGCGCCGCCGAAGTTGGCGCGCGGCTGGGACGTAACAGTCCGCGTTTCGCCGGTCATCCTCGGTGGCTTGACCGCCACGACGGCGGTGATGCTGGACACCCGCGCCACGTTCGCGACGCGCATGCTCACCGCGCACGGGGCCGGCCGCAGCCTGGACACGGCCGGCGGCGCCGAGTTCCGTTTCGCAGGACAGCAGGAACCGGCCACCGGAACCGGCTCGCTGACGGACTTCGCCGGCGACCACGTCGCTGTCCTCAAGGAAGCGGCCACAACAGGCACGTTCGCAGCTGCGAGCGGACCGCTGATCGGCGTCTACGGCCTCGTCACCTGTGACCTGAACCCCTTCGACCTCAATGCGGGCGGGACGTTCACGGTTCACGGCGAAGGGGCCGCGGCCGAGGACGTCGCGGAGACGCCGATCGGCGGCAGCGGAACGGCCGACGTCACGTTCGCCGTCCAGAGCCGCCAGGTGCTTCCTTCCGGCGCGACCCAGATCATCGCGCAGGGAACGCTCAGCGCCGATGGCCAAACGGTGGGCGGCTCGTCGCCCGGCGCCAAGTCGGGCTCCGTGGATGCGCTGATCGACCTCACCTGGCATACGGAGACCAGTCCGCCGACCGTGGATGTGAAGGTTCGTTCGGCGTCCGACCCCGCGGGCTCGAAGAGCGGCGATCTTCTCCTCTGGGCAAGTTGGCAGGGCTCGCCGCTGGAGATCGTCCTAGCTGCCGGCGAGGGAGTTGACACGTCTACCGCTCCCACCGACGCGATGACGGCTGCGCCACCAGCACGGACCGCGCGTACCTGATCGAGGGAGTGGTCGTG
>WNFM01099873.1_pt3 | contig 12306 bp, 10 predicted proteins | sample 5400271 | NCBI WGS metagenome assembly WNFM01 (sample SAMN13153352, study PRJNA577476) | soil metagenome | isolation source: 60 cm saprolite on Douglas fir-dominated hillslope | place: USA:California | collected 2013-09-17 | reverse complement strand
ATCAGGTTGGCGGCAGCATCGATGCCGCTCTGGGCCAGCGCCCGGCCATCCTTGCGCTGCATTTCGCGCAGGGCCTCGCCGGCGAGATCGGCGACGTCGAACATGCTCTGCGCATTCCAGATGGTATCGATGCCCTCGGCGGCATATTTGTGCCGGTCGAGGATGTTGATCACCCCCTGCGTCATCGACAGATTGCCACTGGAGAGGATCACGATCAGGCGATCATCCGGCTTGTCGTACACACGCATTTTGCAGAAGGTGGCGATGTGATCGACACCGGCATTGGTGCGCGAGTCGGAGGCGAAAATCATCCCCGAGTCGAGTTTCATGGCAACGCAGTAAGTCATTTTATCGATCTATTTTGACAACGGGAGCGGTCGTGGGACGGTAACAGGCAATGATGGGTACTCAGGCGGCGGCCGGAAGACTGGGTGCGAAGAAAGCCTGGTGGATTTCATTGCCCAGCGTATTGCTGGCCTCGAGAAAATCCGTCAGGTATTCGTGCAAGCCGGCGCTGAAAATATTCTGGATGGTGCCGAATTGCAGTGAAGCATAAATTTCGCCGGCCTGCCGGGTCGCCTCCACAGAGTAGCGATTTTGCACTTTTTTCAGGATTTCATAAATGTCCTGGTAGCAGAAGTGCAGGGAACGCGGCACGTCGTCGCGCAGCACCAGCAGCTCGGCCACCTTCAGCGGCGTGATGATATCGCGGTATACCTTGCGGTAGGCCTCGAACGCCGATACCGACCGCAGCACCGCCGACCACTGGTAGTAATCCACCGCGCCGCCGACGTCTTCCACGCTGGGCAGCAGCACATGGTATTTCACATCCAGCATGCGCGCGGTGTTGTCGGCCCGTTCCATATAGGTGCCGAGGCGGTGAAACTGAAATGCCTCGTCGCGGCGGATGGTGCCGAAAGTGACGCCGCGAAACAGATGGGAACGCTCCTTCACCCATTCGAAGAACGCGGAAATGCCGCGCGCGTACAGCCGGTCCTCATCCATGTTCTGCATTTCCAGCCAGGTGGCATTGAGCACCTCCCACATTTCGCTGGTGATGGTGCCGCGCACCGCGCGCGCGTTCTCGCGGGCCTGCTTGGCGCAGTTGTAGATCGAGGACGGATTGTCGGTATCCAGCGCCATGAAGTGCAGCACTTCCTTGCAGTTGACGATGGCGTGGCGGCCGCTGAACGGAAACAGGGTGCCGGTGATATTGAGCGGCGCGAACCATTCCTGGTCCTGCAGATCGGGATCCTTGGTCAGCAGGGACATGCGGTAGGCCACATCGAGAATGCGCGCGGTGTTTTCGGCGCGCTCGACATAGCGGGACATCCAGTAGAGGGTGGAAGCGGTTCTTGATAACATGATCAATCCACGATCCAGGTGTCTTTGACCCCGCCGCCCTGCGAGGAGTTGACCACCAGCGAGCCTTCGCGCAAGGCTACGCGGGTGAGGCCGCCGGGAACGAAATTGACGCTTTTGCCCGACAGCACATAGGGCCGCAGGTCGATATGGCGCGGCGCCAGGCCTTTGTCGACGAAGGTCGGACACACCGATAGCGACAGGGTCGGCTGGGCGATGAAGCGCTCGGGCGCATCGAGGATGCGTTGCCGGTAGCGTTCACGTTCGTCCTTGCTGGCGGTAGGGCCGACCAGCATGCCGTAGCCACCCGAGCCCTGCGCCTCTTTCACCACCAACTCGTGCAAATGTTCAAGCACATAGGCGAGATCGTCCTTGTTGTCGAGCATATAGGTGTGGACGTTCTTGAGGATCGGTTCCTCGCCCAGATAAAAACGGATCATCGCCGGTACATAGGGGTACATCGATTTATCGTCGCCGACGCCGGTGCCGACGGCATTGGCGAGGCTGACGCGTCCGGCACGATAGGCGCGCATCAGGCCCGGCACACCGAGCATGGAGTCGGCGCGAAAGGCCTCGGGGTCGATGAAATCGTCGTCGATGCGCCGGTAGATCACATCGACTTTCTGCGGACCCTGGGTGGTGCGCATGAACACGGTGTCGTCCTGCACGAACAGGTCGACGCCCTCGACCAGCTCGATGCCCATCTGCTGCGCGAGGAAGGCGTGCTCGAAGTAGGCGGAATTGAAGTTGCCCGGGGTCATCAGCACGATGGTCGGACTATCGACGCCGACCGGCGCGGCGTTGCGCAGCGTATCCAGCAGCAGATCGGGATAGTGATCGACCGGACGCACGCGCTGGGCGGCGAATAACTCCGGGAACAGGCGCATCATCATGCGGCGGTTCTCGAGCAGATAGGAGACCCCGGAGGGAGTGCGCAGATTGTCCTCGAGGACGTAGTATTCGCCGTCGCCGTCCTTGACCAGATCGATGCCGGCGATATGCGCATAGATGCCGCCCGGCACATCGATGCCGATCATTTCCGGCCGGAACTGCGAGTTTTCGATCACCTTGTCGGCCGGCACCTTGCCGGCGCGCAGGATCGCCTGCTCATGATAGACATCGTGCAAAAAAGCATTCAGCGCGGCGACACGCTGCTTGAGGCCGCGCGAGACCACATCCCATTGGGCGGCGGGAATGATATGCGGGACGATATCGAAGGGAATCAGGCGTTCGGTGCCGGTGGCTTCGCCATACACCGCGAAGGTGATGCCGACGCGGTGAAACAGCAAGTCGGCGGCTTCGCGGTTTTGCTTGATCTTTTCCGGGGCGGTGTTATGCAGCCAGTCGGCGAACGCGCCGTAATGGGGGCGTACGGCACCGCCATGTTCATACATTTCATTGAACAGCGATTTGATGGCCATAGCGGTTGCGATTCTGTTCCGGTATTAGAGGTTATTGTCGAAGATATCGTTGTCGACTGGAGGACTATCGCAGGATAAGCAAGCGCCATGCCCAGTATATACCGCGATATTGCGGGCAAGAGGGGGAAACAGTCATCGCCTGATTCGGGGAGCGACGGTCAGATCGCATAAAATGCAGCTCAGGATAGTTTTCAGCCATGTCATCGATCACCTCCAGCGATTCGCAAACCATCGGCAGCGCCCTCGACCATTTCAGGCAGCGCTTGTCGGCACTCGCCGCGGCCGACGAACGCGCCGGCCGTGCCCTTGATTTTGTCGCCTCGGCCGCCCAGGCCAGCGGCCGTCAACCGGCGCTGTCCCGTGCACTGGAAACCGCCGATATCCTGCTCGGCATCGAAGCCGATATGGACACGATCGCGGCGGCGCTCATTGTCGGGGCCATACCCAGAAACGAGATCGACACCGCCATCATCGGCGAGGCCTTCGGCGCCGACGTGGCAGCCCTGGTTGGCGGCGCCCTGCGCGCCGGCCGGATCGAGACCCTGGACACGCACCGTACCGCCGCGGCCGAAGGCGCCAAGGCACAGAATGCGGCGCCGGGACTGGAAGCGATGCGCAAAATGCTGCTGGCAATGGCGGATGATGTACGCGTGGTGCTGATCAAACTGGCCGAGCGCGTGGTGTTCATGCGCGCCATCACCCAGGCGTCCGATGCCGAACGCCGCGCCGCCGCGCGCCAGACCCAGGACCTGTTCGCGCCCCTGGCCAATCGCCTGGGCGTATTCGCCATCAAATGGGAGCTGGAGGACTTCGCCTTCCGTTTCCAGGAACCGGAGCTGTACAAGCGCATCGCTACCCAGCTTGATGGCAAACGCGGCGAGCGCGAGGCCTACATTCGACGTCTGCTCGATACTCTGCGCACCGAGCTCGAAAAAATCGGCCTCAAAGCCGAACTGGCGGGACGCCCCAAGCATATCTGGTCGATCCATCGCAAGATGGAATCAAAGAACCTGCCGTTTGAATCCCTGTTTGATATCCGCGCGGTGCGCATACTGGTCGACAGCGTCGCCGATTGTTATGCCGCCCTGGGCCTGGTGCACGATTTGTGGCAGCCGATTCCCGGCGAATTCGACGATTACATCGCCCAGCCCAAGGCCAATAACTACCAGTCCCTGCATACCGCGGTGGTCGGGCCGGAAGGTAAGACGCTGGAAGTGCAGATCCGCACTTTCGAGATGCATGCGGCCTCTGAGCACGGGGTGGCGGCGCACTGGCGCTACAAGGAAGGCGCCGCCCACAAGACGGCGGCGGACCGGAAATTCGAAGCCAAGATCGCCTGGTTGCGGCAGGTGCTGGAATGGAAGCATGAACTGGTCGACAAGGGCGATTTTTCAGAACAGATCAAGCAAGGCCTGTTCAACGACACCGTCTATGTGTTCACCCCGCAGGGGCGAGTGGTCGATTTGCCGGCCGGCGCCACCCCGGTCGACTTTGCCTACCATGTGCATACCGACCTGGGCCACCGCTGCCGCGGCGCCAAGGTCGATGGCGCCATCGTGCCGCTCAATACCAAATTGCAGAATGCGCAGCGGGTGGAAATCCTTGCCGCCAAACAGGGCGGGCCTTCGCGCGACTGGCTGAATCCGCAGCTCGGTTTCCTGGCCAGCCATCGCGCCATGGCCAAGGTGCGTACCTGGTTCCGCCAGGAATATTTTGAAGTCGATGTGGCCCATGGCCGCCAGACCCTGGAGCGTGAACTGGCGCGCGCCGGCGCTACCGCCGTCGCCCTGGAAAAGGTGGCGACGGCACTGAATCATAAAGACCTCGACGAATGCCTGGCCGAGATCGGGCGCGGCGAAATCACGCCCCACCAGATCGAACTGACGCTGCGCGAACTGACGGCCGCCAAGCCGGACCCTGCGCCGGTTTCCGAGTTTGGCGCGCTGAGCCAGCCTGCGCATGCCGCCAAAGCCTTGAGCGGGGTGCTGGTGCTGGGCCTCAACAATATTGCCACTCTGGTCGCCAAGTGCTGCAAGCCGCTGCCGCCCGACATCATCGTCGGCTTCGTCACCAAGACGCGCGGGGTGATGGTGCATCGCATGGATTGCGCCAATATCACCGCGCTCAGCCGGGAGCAGCGCGACCGCCTGATGCCCGCCGAATGGGGCAACACCGGCGATCAGCCGTTTGCCGCCGATATCGAAGTCACCGCCGCCGACCGTCAGGGCCTGCTGCGCGATATTTCGGAAGCGTTCTCGCATGAACGCATCAATGTCACCGCCGTTAACACCCTGTCGCGCGGCAATCTGGCGTCGATGCGCTTCACCATCGAAATTAAACGCGGCGACGAGTTGGTGCGGGTGCTGCGCACCGTCGGCGAAGTGCCCGGCGTCGAAGGCGTGCGCCGTCGCTAGCCGTTATTTAAAACAAAACAATAGTGCAATGACCGAACTCGACAAGGAAAACAGGGGGCCGCTGGCTGGCGTGCGCATACTGGATCTCACCGCCGTGGTGATGGGGCCCTATGCCACGCAGATTCTCGGCGATATGGGCGCCGACATCATCAAGGTGGAATCCCCACAGGGCGACAATATGCGCTGGGTGGGGCCGATGAAAAATCCCGGCATGGGCCATATCTTTCTGCATGCCAATCGCAACAAGCGCTCGCTGGTGCTTGACCTCAAGCAGTCGCAAGGTAGGGAAGCATTGTTGAAGCTCGCGGCGAAATCGGATGTGCTGGTGTACAACGTGCGACCGGCGGCGATGGCGCGGCTCGGCCTCGGTTACGAGGAGGTCAGGGCGGCCAATCCGAAAATCATCTATGTCGGCGCCTTCGGTTTCAGCGAGCGCGGCCCTTATGCCGGCCGCCCGGCCTATGACGATCTGATCCAGGGTGCTGCCGGGGTGCCGGCATTGACCCTCGATCAGGACAGCGAGGTGCCGCGCTATGCGCCGGTCACATTGGGCGATCGCAGCGTCGGCCTGCAGACGGTGATCGCGGTGATGGGCGCCCTGTACCATGCCGCCCGCACCGGGGAAGGCCAGTCGGTGGAAGTGAGCATGTTCGAAAGTCTTTCGCAGTTCGTGCTGGGCGATCATATGGCCGGCAAGACCTTTGAGCCGCCGCTCGGCAAGACCGGCTATACGCGTCTTACGGCGCCGCATCGCCGGCCCTATGCCACCAGGGACGGTTTTCTTTGCGTGCTGATCTACAACGACAAGCACTGGCAGAATTTTTTCAAGGCGATCGGGCGCGACGATCTGCTCGAGGATGCGCGTTTCTGCGATCACTCTTCGCGCGCCACGCATATCCGCGAGGTTTACGCGTTCGTCGCCGACGTGATGGCCACGCGCAGCACCGCCGACTGGACCGCACTGCTGCAGCGGGCCGATATTCCGAACATGCCGATGCATTCCATCGATTCCCTGCTTGAAGACGTGCATCTCAATGCCATCGGCTTCTTTCCCGAGTTCGAGCATCTCTCCGAAGGCACCGTTCGCACCACGGCGCCGGTCGGCGAATGGAGCAGGACACCGCCCTCGATTCGCACCCTGGCTGCGCGCCTGGGTGAACACAGCCGCGAGGTTCTGCGCGAACTGGGCTATGCGGACGCAGTCATCGATGCGATGGCCGCACAAGGCGTAACTTTTGTGCCTGCAAGTGTCTAGACGCGGCCTTTGGCTCATTATTGCTGCGGGAACTCGCTTCCCTGGCGGCGGTCAACGCAGGTATGCGTTGCCACGTTAGGCAGCCTTGATTAGGTACTTGTCCAGTGTGCAACAGTTCAACAACAGGAGTTTGATATGCCCAATATGAATGATGCCCCCCGCGAAGTCGCGCATTCCGTCGTGCGCAGCATGCACCCCATGCTGATCGTCGCTGCCGGCGCCGTCACCGTGTTCTGTGCCGTCGGCATTGGCGTGATGACCGGCATTATCCCGAGTGCGCAGGGACAGAAAACCGAACCGGTCGCGGCTTCGACCCCCGCTGCGCCCGTGTCGCCCACCACAACGGCCGATGCGGCCGCACCGGAGAGCAAAACGACGGACCTCAAACCGGCAGACAGCAGCACGATGGGTCAGCCCCTGGCGAAGCCGGAGAAATCCGCAGCCGCCACGACCGCGCACAAAACCTCGCCGGCAACCCATGTCGCCAAGAACAGTTCGCGCGAGGAGCCGACGCCGGTATATGCACAGGGCTCGAAAAACGCGGCCGATAGCCAATCGACCCGCGTGGCGGCCTATGAACCGCCGCCGATATGCCGTAACTGCGGCACCATCGACAGCATCACCCCGATCACCAAGCAGGGCGAGGGCAGCGGCGCCGGTGCGGTATTGGGCGGCGTGCTCGGCGGCGTGCTGGGCCATCAGGTCGGCAATGGACGCGGCAAAGATCTGGCCACCGTGGCTGGTGCGGTAGGCGGCGCCGTGCTCGGCAATACCGTCGAGAAAAACGCCAAGACCAGCAGCGCCTTTGATGTGCGTGTACGCCTCGAGGACGGCACCTTCCAGACCCTGCGCTATGAAACCGATCCCGGGATGCGCGTGGGCGACAAGGTGAAGATCGAGAACGGTCGCGCGGTTCGCAGCTGAAACCGGCTGAAAATTCATGGGCCGGCAGCCGACTTGCCGCAATGAAATGAGACCCCGCGCAGTCGCTGCCGGGGTCTTTTTAAACGATATTGCGATGTGAAGATTCGTGCCGACATTGCCGCGGAGGCCCACATTCGGCTAAAATGGCTACATAGGCACATAGCTCAGCTGGTTAGAGCACCACCTTGACATGGTGGGGGTCGTTGGTTCGAGTCCAATTGTGCCTACCAAATTTAACAAATGAAACCAAGGGCTTGCGAGAAATCGCCAGCCCTTTTTCATTGCCCCGATGGCGTCGCTAGTAGGCCAGCGAAACCGTCAGTTGGCCGAAACGATCCGGGGCCACCTGGGTTTCAAATTCACGGCTGCGCTGCACCATGGTGAAACCGATGCGGGCCGTCGGCCACGCCGCGGCGATGCCCAGTTGCACGTCCGTCCCGTATGGGACACGGCTGACATGCGGGCTGTCGTGAAAGGTATTGCCGTCGATGAAGATATTGCGCGCCACCGCGCGGCTGTCGATGCCCAGCCAGACATACCAGCCAAATGCGGACGAGGTGCCGCGGAAACCATCGCGTGGCGGGCCCAACGAGATATTCGTCACCGGCAGATCGTCCGGCAGATTGCGACCGAAGCGCGCGACCAGGCCCGCGCTGGCATAGGTAAACACATTTCCGACTGTGGCGGCGGCGCGCAAGGCAAGGTCGAACTGCTTGTCGTTGAAACGATTGCTGACGATGCCCGGCCAGGCCCGTTCGAACCCCGCCATCAGGGTCAGTTCATCGCCGATCTGGTGGTTCCAGCCCTGTGCCTGGTGCATTTGCAGCAAACGATGCACCGCATTCTGTCCCTGGCCGGCCAGCGACGCCGGGCCGACCACGCCGACGCTTACGGTGATGTGATCGATGGTCGCCGCCGCACGGGTGCGCACATCGCCCATCAAGTACAGCCATCCGGCGTAGGGGCGATCCTGCGGATCGGGACTGCTGTAACGCAGATTGGCGGGTGTATAAATACGCTGACCGATCGCCACCACGGCCTGCGGATCCACGCTCCAGCGCAACGGCGGCAGCTCGCGCAGGACGGATGGCATGTCGCGCATGTCGGCCAGGAAGGCGAACTGGATGCCATTGGTGTAATGGCGATCGTAGCCAGCGAAAAAATCGTTTTCGAAAGTCAGCGAGGCGAACCGCGGCAACGACGGAGCGGCGGAAGCAGGGGGCGGCCGCAGGGCGGTTTCATCAGCGGCATGCGCATTTGTACACGGCAGAATCACCACCATCGTGAGTGCGCAAACATGAGCGATGAGCCGTCGTGCCGGACGTCGCACCCTGTGCCGTATGGATGAGCGATCAGCCGCCTGTTTGGAACTGCCGATCCCGGCGAGACGGGCGATGCCCCGCTCGCGACTCAACTGCCGCATGTTTTCTCCCTGGGTTGCGTTGCAATGCCCCGGGATTGTTCACGATTGAATTCGCCTTGTCCATACTACTTTGTGGAAGGGAATTGCCTCGGCCGCATTCGCTATAGCGGCGGGAACTGCCTGGCGCGCGCAAGCTGGGCTTCCACCCATAGCGCCGCTTCCAGCAGCCGGCGATCCTCGCCCCAGCGGCCAAGCAGTTGTATGCCCAGTGGTAATTTGTTTTTCGATTGGCTGGCCGGCAGTGAAATTGCCGGCGCACCAACCAGGGAGAACGGGATGCAAAACAGCGCGTCGCCGGTGTTGTCCAGCCCGGCAGGCGCTTCGCCCAGGGCCGGTGCGGTCAGCGCCGCATCGAACGGCGCCATCAGTGCGGCGAATTCACGGATTAGTGTTCGCTGCGCCTCCCTGGCCTCGATATAGGCGGAAGCGGACAGGGCCAGACCACGCTCGACCAAGGCCAGCGTGTGCGAACTGATGCGCGGCGGTTTTTCCTGCGCAAGTTTGGCATTGGTCACGGCACCTTCGGCATCGCAAATGGTTTGCGCGATTTTCCATGCGTTTTCGAACGCGGGCGGCAGTTCAATCGGGGTGACGAGCGCACCGCCTGATTGAAGATGCTGCGCGGTCGCTTCAATCAGTTCTTGTTGCACCAAGTCGAGGCGCGACCAGGCCGAGGTGCGCAGCAGCGCGATATGCGGCCGCGCCTTCGGCGTCATCAGCGGCCAGGCGGGTAGGGGCGGCAGTGTATTCGCAAAATCGACACCATCCCGGCCGGTCAGTATTGAAGCTACAAACGCGGCATCGGCGACGCCGCGCGCGAACACGCCGATATGGTCGAGGCTGGGCGCCAGCGGATAGACGCCCGTGCGCGGGGTGACGCCGAAACTGGGCTTGTAGCCGACGACCCCGCAGTACGCCGCCGGGCGGATGATGGAACCGAAGGTCTGTGTCCCGAGGGCCGCCGGTACACAGCCGCAGGCGACTGCCGCGGCCGAACCGCTGGAGGAACCGCCGGGCGTATGTGCGAGATTCCAGGGATTGCGCGTTTTGCCGGGATGGCGCCAGGCAAATTCCGTGGTCACGGTCTTGCCGAACATGAGCGCACCGGTGTCCGCCAGGGTATCGACTACCCAGGCGGAACGATCGGGCACATGACCCTTGAATGCCGCCGAACCATTTTCAGTCGGCACCCCGCGCGTGGCAATGATGTCCTTGATGCCGATCGGCATGCCGGCCAGCGCGCCCGGCGGCCCTGTCGTCGTTGAGGCAGCCGCGGCACGCACCGCCTGTGCGTCAAACCAGGCGAATGCGCCGACTGCCGGCTCGACGGCAAGCGTGCGGGCGATGCAACTTTCCAAATAGTCGCCGGCGGTGAATTTGCCCGCTGCAATCGCCGCTTGTGCATCAATCAGGCCATATTGATAAAGTTTCGAAGAAATAACGTGACTGCCTTGTGCGTGACTGCCTTATTTCTGGACCAGCGCCTTCTTGATGTAGGAGCTGACGATGAATTTGTCGTACACCGGCTGCGCGGTCAAGTTCCCCAGCGCAATCTGCGTATCCATGCTGACCTTGAGCGCGGCGGGGGTGATGTCCACGCTGGGAGGATACACATTATCTTCGATCATGCGCTTGACGGCGCTCTCCACCACAGCCGGGTCGAGTGTCGGGAATTCCTTCTTGGCGATGGCGATGGCCCCGGCGGGATCAGCACGAATCGAACGCAAGGCGGCCTCCATGCCGTTGACGAATTTTTGCACGGTGTCGGGATCGGCATCGGTGCGTGTGGTGATCGCCGAAAAAGCATAGGGGCCATACAGTTTGGGGAAGCCCAGTACCACTTTCATGCCCTTGGCCACGGCCTGGTCGAGCCCCGGCTCATACATCACCGCGACCTTGCCCTGGCCGGCCATGAACGCGCCGATCTCGGTACCCAGGGGGACCTGCAGCATCTTGATGTCCTTCTCGGGATCGAGGCCGTTTTCCTTGAACAGTTTCAGGAACAGCGAGGTGCTGGTAGTCGGCATCTGGCCGGTGACAATGGTCTCGCCTTTCAGATCCTTGATGCCGGTGAATTTGAAATCCGGCGTGGTGGCGATCCATACGGCGGCGCCGTTGACGCAGTTGGCGACAATCTGCACCGGCGCGCCTTTCGAGGCGGCAATCGCCGGCCATTCCGGCCCGTGCAGGGAAAACTGCGCACTGCCCGAGATCACCGCCGCGAGCGCGGCACTGGGTGCGCCGGCCGTTTCCTTGGTGACATCCAGGCCCTGTTTCAGAAACAGGCCATTATCGATGCCGACATACAGCGGCAGATAGAGCATCGACTGGAAGGCCTGGGAGATGGTGACCTTCTTGTTCTGTGCGGACGCCGACCCCGACATCAGGCTGACGATGAATGCGAGCGCAAGGCCGCGTGCAACAAGGGTGAATGGCTTCATGGATGTCCTCTGATTGGAGATGGGGAAATGAATTTGCGGATTTGAAATGACCGGCAAACCTATACGCGCAGTTCCTGACGATGGTCGCTGATCTTCCAGGGAATCAGGCGGCGCTCCACCCAGTCGATGACGAAATACAGCACAAAGCCGACCGCCATCAGAGTGAACAGCCCGACCCAGACGGTGTTGAGGTCGTAGAGGCTGGATGCGGTGAAAATGAGATGACCGAGACCGCGCTGCGAGGAAATGAATTCGCCCACCACCGCGCCGACCAGACCGAAGCCGACATTGATGCGAAAGGTGGCGACGATCGCCGGCAGGGAGGAGGGCACGATGACGTTGTAGAAAATCTGGTGCTTGTTGGCGCCCAGGGTCACCATCAGGCCTTGCAGATCCGGGTCGGCGTCCTTGGCCGCCTGGTAGGCCGCGATCAGGGCGACGATCGCCGTCAGCGATATCGCCAGCGCCACCTTCGAGGGGAGCCCGGTGCCGAACCAGAGGATGATGATCGGCGCGAAGGCAATCTTGGGCACGCTGTTGAAGGCCACCACGATCGGCTCGACGGTGCGCGCGACGAATGGCGAATACCAGAGCGAAAGCCCGAGCAGGGAGCCGACCACGGTGCCGATCACGAAGCCGAGGGTGGCTTCAAACACGGTGACCCAGGTGTCGTAAAGCAGGGAGCCATCCAGGATCGATTTGCCGGCGTACTGGGCGATGCCCACCGGCGAGCCGAACAGGAAGGCCGAGATCCAGCCCAGGCGCACGCCGCCTTCCCACAGGCCCAGCACGATCACAATCATCAGCAGTTGCAGCCCGACGCGGATCAGGCTTTCGGGAATTTTGGCGGAAACGGTTTTTACCGGAACGGTTGTTGCGGAAGCGGGCTCGCCGGCGACCGTATTCATATGTTGCCCGGTGAGGACGTTCGTCTCGTTCATGCCGCCTTCCGGCGCGTCTGGATATCCAGTTCCGCGCACAGGGAATGAAAGTATTCATGGAAGCGCGGATCGCTGCGCGCGCCGATCGGCGTGCGTTCCTGGATGTCGATGCTGTAATTGGCCTT
>WNFM01220300.1_pt2 | contig 12310 bp, 11 predicted proteins | sample 5400271 | NCBI WGS metagenome assembly WNFM01 (sample SAMN13153352, study PRJNA577476) | soil metagenome | isolation source: 60 cm saprolite on Douglas fir-dominated hillslope | place: USA:California | collected 2013-09-17 | reverse complement strand
AATTTGTCCATCTTGAAGGCCGGTGACAAGCGGTCATTACTCCCCAAGGGTGTGGCAAAGGGCCTTGCCGCTGCGCCTTCCCCCTCCTACAAGCACCGCGAGCCACAAGTTTTCGCTGAAATTCGGAGGATTCCCATGCGGCCAAGCCGCCGTGCGCCGGATGAACTGCGCGCCGTGTCGCTGGAGCGCGGCATCGTCAAGTATGCCGAGGGTTCCTGCATGGTCAAATTCGGCGACACCCATGTGCTGGTCACGGCCACGCTGGAAGAGCGGCTGCCGCCATGGCTGAAGGGCCAGGGCCGCGGCTGGGTCACGGCCGAATATGGCATGCTGCCGCGGGCCACCTTGGAGCGTACCCGGCGCGAGGCGTCCGCCGGCAAGCAAAACGGCCGTACCGTCGAAATCCAGCGCCTGATCGGCCGCTCGTTGCGCGCGACCGTCGACCTCGAAGCGCTCGGCGAGCGCCAAATCACCGTCGACTGCGACGTGCTGCAGGCCGACGGCGGCACGCGCACGGCCTCGATCACCGGCGCCTGGGTCGCGCTAGCCGACTGCATCTCTTGGATGAAAGCCCGCAACATGATCAAGGGCAATGTGCTGCGCGACAATGTGGCCGCGATCTCCTGCGGCATCTATGGCGGCACGCCGGTGCTGGATCTTGATTACGCCGAGGATTCAGAAGCCGACACCGACGCCAATTTTGTCATGACCGGCGACGGACGGATCATCGAGGTGCAGGGCACGGCGGAAAAGACGCCATTCACGCAAGATGAGTTCCTGGCGCTGATGGCGCTGGCGCGAAAGGGCGTGGCGCGGCTGGTGGATTTGCAGAAAATGGCCGTGGCGTGATTTCGAATCGCGCTGCCATTGGCGTAGACTAAAAAGCGCATGCACCGTCGAATCACAGGCAGGCTCGTGATCGCGACCCACAATCCCGGCAAGTTGACCGAGATGCGGGAGCTCTTGGCGCCACACGGCGTCGAGGCTATCTCGGCCGGCGAGCTCGGCCTCGGCGAGCCCGAGGAGATCGGAGACAGCTTTCGCGCCAACGCGAAGATCAAGGCGGTCGCGGCGGCCAAGGCCGCACAACTTCCTGCGTTCGCCGACGATTCCGGATTGGCCGTCGATGCGCTCAACGGCGCGCCCGGAATCTTCTCCGCGCGCTGGGCCGGCCCGAACAAGGATTTCACCGTCGCGATGACGCGGATCGAACGCCTGTTGCAGGAGCGAGGCGCCACGACACCGACACAGCGAAGAGCGCATTTCGTTTCCGCGTTATGCGTCGCATGGCCCGACGATCATCTCGAGGAAGTCGAGGCCCGCGCCGATGGCACGCTGGTATGGCCGCCGCGCGGCAGTGCCGGCTTCGGCTACGATCCGATGTTCATGCCCGATGGATGCATCCGCACTTTTGGAGAGATGACGAGTCTCGAGAAGCATGGCCTGCCGCCGCTCGGGCTCGGCCTGTCGCACCGCGCCCGCGCATTTGTAAAACTGGCGGAGATCTGCCTTGACCAGCGCTGAGAGCCCCCACCCTGGCCCTCCCCCGCAAGCGGGAGAGGGAAAAGGAGAAGCCTTCGGCGTTTACGTGCACTGGCCGTTCTGCCTGTCGAAATGCCCGTATTGCGATTTCAACAGCCATGTCCGGCACGCCCCGATCGACGAAGAGCGATTTTCCCGCGCCTTTGCACGCGAAATCGAAACCACGGCGGCGCGCGCACAGGGCCGAAAGGTCTCGTCGATTTTTCTCGGCGGTGGCACGCCGTCGCTGATGCGGCCGCAGACCGTCGGCGCGATCTTGGATGCAATCGGCAAACACTGGCACGTGGCGCCAGAGGTGGAAGTCACGCTGGAAGCCAACCCGACCAGCGTCGAGGCCACGCGATTTAAGGGCTATCGTGCAGCCGGCGTCAATCGAGTTTCGCTCGGCGTACAGGCGCTGGACGACGCCTCGCTGAAGTCGCTCGGACGTCTGCACACCGCACGTGAAGCACTCGATGCGGTCAAAATCGCGCGCACCGCGTTCGATCGTTACTCGTTCGATCTGATTTACGCCCGCCCGGATCAGACACCCGAAATGTGGGCGGACGAGCTGAAGCTAGCGATCGCGGAGGCGGCCGAGCATCTGTCGCTCTATCAACTGACGATCGAAGAGGGCACGCCGTTCTTTGGCCTGCACGCCGCAGGCAAATTGAAGACACCGGACGAGACGACCGCACGGGCGCTGTACGATGTGACGCAGGATGTCTGTGCGGCGCATGGACTGCCGGCTTACGAGATCTCCAATCACGCGCGATCGGGCGCGGAATGCCGGCATAATCTGGTCTATTGGCGCGGCGAGGAATATGCCGGCATCGGTCCGGGCGCGCATGGGCGCCTCGATATCGACGGCACAAGGCACGCGATCGCCACTGAAAAGCGGCCCGAGGCATGGCTGATGCGGGTCGAGGCGAGCGGCCACGGCGTCGTGTCCGACGATCTCTTGAACAGCGAAGAGCGCGCCGATGAGTTCCTGCTGATGGGCCTGCGGCTCGCCGAGGGCATCGATCCCCGGCGCTATGCCGCGCTATCGGGCCGCGCGCTCGATCCGCACCGGATTGCGGTGCTGCGTGAAGAAGGCGCAATCACGATCGATGCCGGCGGGCGGCTGCGCGTGACGCAAGCCGGATTTCCGTAAAGCTATCGCTTGTCGTCCCTGCGAAAGCAGGGACCCATAGACCGCGACCTCTCGTTGGGCAGGATGGTCGACGGCTTTTGTTATCAACAACCGCCTGTGGCTATGGGTCCCGCGTTCGCGGGGACGACGAAAGGCTACGCCCCAAAACTCTTCGGCGATCCCGCGACCGGCACGCCGCCGCTTGATCCGACGCGCATCACCGCGAGGCCGCGCTCGTTGGCGCCGTCGGCGCGGAAGCGAAACAGGCCATCGATGCCGGCAAAGCCGGATGGATTTGTCAGGACCTCCGGCGAAAACCGCTGCGGCCCTTGGGTTCGCGCTAGCGCTGCGACCAGCGCGACTGCGTCATAGGCAAGCGTTGCGGTTCGCACGGGGTCGGAGCCGTATTTGGCGCGGTAGCGGGCCGAGAAACTGCGAAAACCTGACGGATCCGGCGCGGCGTAAAGGCCGCCTTGCAGGTTAGGACTCGCGAACACGCGGGGATTATCCCAAAGACCGGTACCGAGCAGCTGGATGTTTCTCAAGTTCGCTCCGGCCGCGGTCAGCGCGTCGGCGACCGTCACCACGGAGTCGCCGTCGTCGGCGATGAAAAGCGCATCCGCCTGGTTGAGGGCCTGCGCCACCGTGCGTGCGGCGCCGGCGCGATCGGCGCTGTATTTTTCAAACGCGGCGACGCGCCCGCCCCTGCGGCCGACCGCCTGCTTGAAGCTGGCCTCCACGACGTTGCCATAGGCGTTATCCGGCAATAGCGCCGCAAAGGATCGCTTTCCGATGCTGGCTGAATATTCGATGATCCGGTTGACATCGGATTCGGGCAAGAAGCTCAGCAGATAGACGCCGCGGCCCGCGACGCTCGAATCGGTCGAGAACGCGATCACGGATACGCCGCGCGCCCGTGTCAATTGCGCGGTCGCCGGGACCGACAGCGCAAACAACGGGCCCAGGATGATTTCCGCGCCTTCGTCGAGCGCCTGCTGCGTGCCCTGTTGCGCGCCTTGCGGATTGCCGCCGTCATCCTTGATCAGAAGCTGGATGTTCGGATTTTGAAATTCCGCCAGCGCCATCTCGGCGGCGTTCTTCATCGATTGCGCCGCGACGCCGGCGTTGCCCGTGGCCGACAGCGGCAGGATCAATCCGACCTTGACCTGGCCGTTGCCGGCGACGAGCGGCTGCTGCTGCGGTCCCGAGGGACCTGCCTGCGAGCTGAAGGGATTGGAAAACGAGCTGAGGCTCTGCTGCACGCCGGCGCAAGCGGAAAGCAGGGGCGCGCCGAGAATCAGGCCAATCGCCGTCCGCCGGGTTGCCCCGGACGACTGAGACTCTGAAGGCTCAGATTTGGGTTTGAGCGGCCCCACCATCGCATCTCTTCTCTCAACCGACCGAAATCGGTCAGGACATCCACCTCCCGATGATCAGGAAAGGTGGATTCAGGCATATTGTCGGCGAATAGTTAACCAAAACAAAAGGATTGTGGCGCAGCCGCGCGGGCTAAAGTTGCAGGGCCCTGTTCCCCTAACCGTTGTGCGGCACGGTATCGGAGCGCGCATCGTGCTGGCGTAAGCGCCGCGTCCCCTCTAGATCTTTGTTCGACGCGCTTTCTTCACGCGAACCGGTATCCACTTCGCTCGAAAACGCTCTAGATTGGGATTATGCGCGCAAAAGCGGCTTCGATAAATAGAACTGATAGCGAGCGGGAACCCTCGGCGCGGACATTTTCCATCGGCGGTAATATCCTGACGGCGCCGAAGCCGGTTCCAGGCCTGCATCTGGTGGCGACCCCGATCGGCAATCTCGGCGATATCACGCTGCGCGCGCTGGAAACCCTCGCCGGCGTCGACATCATCGCCTGCGAAGATACCCGCATCACCCGAAGGCTGACCGAACGCTACGCGATCACAGCCGAGCTAAAACCCTATCACGAGCACAACGCCGCGCTGGTGCGGCCAAAAATCCTGGAGCGGCTGGCGCAAGGCGCTTCCATCGCGCTGGTCTCGGATGCCGGAACGCCGCTGATTTCCGACCCCGGCTTCAAGCTGGTGCGCGAGGTTTGCGCCGCCGGGCATCAGGTGATCGCGTTGCCGGGACCCTCTTCGGTGCTGTCAGCGCTCTCCGTGGCGGCGCTGCCCACCGACCGGTTTTTCTTCGAAGGGTTTTTGCCGCCGAAAGCGGCTGCGCGCCGCGCGCGATTGACAGAACTTTCGCGGATCGACGCGACGCTGGTCATGTTCGAATCCGGAAACCGCGTCCAGGATACGCTGCGCGATCTCGCAGGCATCATGGGCGCGCGCGATGCTGCGATCTGCCGCGAAATGACCAAGCTGCACGAAGACATAAGGCGCGCGCCGATTTCCGAGCTGGCGAAAGCGGCCGACACGCTGGAGACACGCGGCGAATTCGTGCTGGTGATCGGCCCGCCGGCGGGCGCGCAGATCATGGCTGAGGATGCGCTCGACGATCTCTTGCGGTCATCGCTGCAACGCGACAGCGTCAAGGATGCGGTCGCGCATGCGGTCGAACTGTCCGGCCGGCCGCGCCGCGAGATTTATGCCCGTGCGCTCGAACTCGCCAAGGAAACCACGGGTGATCATGGCGAAGACTGACGGTGCCGCACCGCCCGACAAGCTCGCAAAAATCGCCTCGCCCGCGCGCGTCGCGGCGTTCCGGACCGGCCTTTCCGCCGAGACCCGCGCCGCCGCTTTTCTGATGGCGAAAGGCTATCGCATCCTGGCAAAGCGCTTTCGCACGCCTTATGGCGAGATCGATATCGTGGCGCGCAGGCGCAATTTGCTCGCCTTTATCGAAGTCAAGGCCCGCGCCAGCCTGGATGAGGCCGCCTATGCGGTGACGCCGCGCCAGCAGGCGCGCATTATCGATGCCGCGCAAGGTTGGCTGATGGCGCACCCCGAACATGCCGATTTTGAGCTCCGTTTTGACGCCATGCTGATTGCGCCGCGGCGCCTGCCGCGCCATCTGTTAGCGGCGTTCGACGCCAGCACCTGAAAACTCTATCCAACAGAACAAACTCGCGGACCAGCAAATGAAATTGAACGTCGCCGTCCAGATGGACCCCCTCGCGCGCATCAACATCCGCGGCGATTCGACCTTCGCGCTGCTGCTGGAGGCGCTGAAGCGCGGCCACGGGCTGTCCTATTACACACCGGACAAAATGTCGCTACGCGGCGAAGAGCTGATTGCGCCGATCCAATTGCTCACCGTGCGCGACGAGCCGGGCAATCATTTCACCCTCGGCGAGCCGCGGCGTGAGCCGCTCTCGGCCTTCGACGTGATCCTCTTGCGCCAGGACCCGCCATTCGATCTCGCCTACATCACCTCGACGCATTTTCTCGAGCGGCTGCATCCGAAAACGCTGGTGGTGAACGACCCCGCCAGCGTACGCAACGCGCCAGAAAAGATTTTTGTGATGGATTTCCCGCATTTGATGCCGCCGACATTGATCTCGCGCGATCTCGACGAGATCAATTCGTTCCGCGACGAGCACGGCGCGGTGGTGATGAAACCGCTGCACGGCCATGGCGGTGCCGCGGTGTTTCGCGTGATGCCGCAGGACATGAATTTCGGTTCGCTGTTCGACATGTTTTCCGTGACCTTCAAGGAGCCCTGGGTGATCCAGCGCTTCCTTCCCGCGGTCAAACACGGCGACAAGCGCATCATCCTGGTTGACGGCGAATTCGCCGGCGCGGTCAATCGCGTGCCGGCACCGGACGACCTGCGCTCCAACATGGTGCGGGGCGGCGTCGCGCAAGCGACCGAGCTTTCGGATCGCGAACGCGAGATCTGCGCGACGCTGGGCCCGGCGTTGCGCGAGCGCGGCCTGCTGTTCGTCGGCATCGACGTCATCGACGGCAACCTCACCGAAATCAACGTCACCTCGCCGACGGGAATTCGCGCGATCGAGCGGCTGGGCGGGCCGGATGTCGCGGCGAAGATTTGGGACGCGATCGAGAAGAAGCGGGGTAAAGCTACCAATCCAATGCCCTGATGGATTTGCTCTGCAAGGTGTGGACTTACCAAACCCGGAGCTATTGCTTGGCTGTCGACTCGCCTAAGTTGTGAATCGGATAGAATCACCACTTAGGAGAGTCATTTGGGCCTTCAATATGAAAATCTAGACAACACCACCCGGAAGTTCATGCTCGAAGAAATCGACATGGACGTCAAGTCCGACGTCATTTATCGCAGCCCCTATTTGACGCAGCGAGGACAAGGCAATTGGCCCGACCACCTCCGCGATGCTGCGGCCAACGGCAACGATGACTCGTTAGCTGCAAGCGTAAGGGGCCAATTTAACAGGACAACGCAGCGGCGAAAGCCAAAGGGCGGCGGATATTACACCGCGGCGGTTCCGGTGAACGCCGCCGAAGTCATCGCCGAGAGCGAATTCAATCGCTATTTCGTTAGGGGTCTTTGCCGCCGAGCGATCGCAGAAGGTATCAAGCGGCTCCAGATTTTCCGAGCGAAGATTGTCGCCGAGCCACGCCCGGAGTCTCAAAGGATAATTGATCTTCTGATTGATCCAGACGTCATTCTGATTGATGTTCGCAATAGTATTGGTGTCGAGACCGCTCTGGGGATTCCGCCCGGGCCCGGGTCCGGAATAACTATTAGAATACCCAAACCCTAGCGAACGAAAGTTCGGACCATCACTGAGGGAATAGCCGTAGCTATTTGCAGTTCGCGACACGCTTGAACCGAAGGCCTTTTTGAAAGAGCCCTATGTCTTCACTGCGTTACAGCCAGCTTTACATCGATCAACCCAATCCGCTGCCGGACAGTGCTCGCGCCCGAAACAGGTTGGCAAAACTAATGGAGAGAGTCACAGATAGGGACACTGCCTACTTGCTCAGTGGGTTCTTAGAGGCGGAGTTAGGGGTTGGTGTTGGCGTTGGCCGCCCCTCGCATTGGGGGAGTTTCTGCGTAGACAGCAACATCCGCGACCTTCTTGACGCTATAACATTGACCCACTCGTTTCTACTCGAAAGGCGCCTCGCATCTGCGTCTGGCTTGTGGTCGGACGGCGCGCGCCGAATTTTTCTTGAAGAGCGTCTGGCTTACGAAATTGACAACAGCTGCGTTGTTCACCCCTCGGTGGATCAGGAGTTCCAAAGAAACCGGCACGCAACCGTTGCCGGGCTTCAGTCTCCACGCTACGCGAACAGCCTAGCTGCGTTCGAACGCGTCTCTGACGAACTCGCGTCGGAGCCACCAAATGGAAAGGATGCTTGGCGCGCAGTATTTACGGCTGTTGAAGGCCTTTTCCGTCTAATGTTCTCCTCTGCTCCTCAGCTTAACACAGCTGCTGTCGATGCCAATCTAACGCCCTTAGTTCAAAAGATTTACTCCGGCGACGCCGTGGCTCTGCGCGCGGCAACCAAGCAGCTTGCTTCGCTGAAGGACTGGGTAGACGCCTCGCACAATTATCGGCACGAGCCAGGAAGCGAGGAGCCGGTTCAGCCTCCCATTGACTTGGCCATACTCGCGATTGCGAACGGAGCATCCTTCCTCCGATGGCTTATCGGGCTTGACCGAGCATCCCGCATATAGCTCTGCACGTCGGGCAAGAGGTCCCCTTTGGGGTTCAAAATTGCTGAAAACCCTCCACCCCGGAGCCTGCTTGAAATCCCAACGTGGCGCCCGCGCATACAGAGCCTTAGCCGGTTTGCATCTACGGCGCTTTTTTTCGCCGCGCCTTCCAAAGGCCTAAAAGCGGGCGCAACTTAAGGGTGCCCGGCGGCAAGGTCCGCCCCGCAACAAACTCAAGACTCTCATAAAAACAATGGAGGAACACGCATGACATATCATGTTTCGCGAAGGTCCTTGCTTGCTCTCGGTGCCGGCCTCGGCGCAACCGCCGCGATGGGCGGTACCGCGCTGGCGCGCGCGCCAAAGGCCGGGACGCAGCCGTCCTATTTCTACCGGTTCAACCTCGGCAATGCCGAAGTGACCGTGGTTTCCGACGGGCCGCTCCCGCTCGGCCCTCCCAAAGGCACCTTCGTCGGCGCGCCGGATGAAGAAATCAAAAAGATGCTCACCGACAACTTCCTGTCGCCCGACAATATCGTGCTCGAGCAGAACTCGCCGATCGTAAACACGGGCGACAAGCTCGTGCTGTTCGACACCGGCATGGGCACCTCAAAAGCGTTCGGTCCGACCACCGGGCGCCAGCAGAAGAGCATGGCGGAAGCCGGCATCGCGCCGGGAGACATCGACGCGGTGGTGTTCTCGCACGGCCATATCGATCATATCGGCGGCGTGGTCGATGACAGCGGCAAGGTGCTGTTCCTGAACGCGCAGTTTTATATCGCGCAAAGCGATTTCGACTATTGGACCGACGAAGGCAAGATGGGCGGCCAGTGGAAGGATTTCGTCGTACACGCCCGCAAGAACCTGATGCCCGTGCGCGACCGGCTGATCTTCTACAAGGACGGCCAGGAATTCCTGCCCGGCGTTCAGGCCATGGCCGCGCCCGGACACACCGTGGGTCACCACATCTTCATGATCAGCTCGGAGGGCAAATCGTTTGCCTTCCTCGCCGACCTCACCCACCACCAGATCCTGCTGATGGAGAAGCCGCGGATGCAATTCTCCTTCGACACCGACCCGAAGCAGGCGGCGGAATCGCGTGTAAAAATGCTGGACATGCTCGCGGCCAACAAGATCGCCGTGATGTCCTACCATTACCCGTGGCCGGGTTATGGCCATGTCGTGAAGACCGGCGAGGGTTTTCACTATGTCCCAGAGCCGATGAACATGATCCTCTGAACGGCAGCGGCGTCCGGGGGCGGCCCTTCGGTCGGCCCCCGGAGGCATTTAACCTGTTCGCGCGGCGAATTGCGTTTGTACCGATGCCGGGTGCCCTCCTTCTGGCAGATTCACCTTCGCGCGCCCCGGGCCCCTGTTCCTGTACCATGTTCCCCTAATGTTCTTGCTCCCGCCCCTTCTTTCGGCTACCGTCAGTTGCAGCAGAGGGGCGGAATGGTCGCGCGGGTTTCCACGGTAGCCTTTGAGGGGATCGAAGCCCGCGCCGTCGACGTGCAGGTGCAGGTCGCGCCGGGCCTGCCCGCTTTCGCCATCGTCGGGCTACCCGACAAGGCGGTCTCGGAAGCCCGCGAGCGGGTGCGCTCGGCGCTGATCGCCTCGGGACTGGCGCTGCCGGCGCGCCGAATCACCGTCAATCTCGCGCCCGCCGATCTGCCCAAGGAAGGCAGCCATTACGACCTGCCGATCGCGCTCGGCTTGATGGCGGCGATCGGCGCCATACCCCCCGATGCGCTTTCGGGATTTACCGTGCTCGGCGAGTTAGGTCTCGATGGCTCGATCGCCCCCGTAGCGGGCGTATTGCCGGCGGCAATCGGCGCCAATTCGCGCGACGAAGGCCTGATTTGCCCGGCGGCCTGCGGCGCGGAAGCGGCCTGGGCGAGCCCGGATATCCAGATCGTGGCGGCAAATTCGCTGATCCAGATCGCCAACCATTTTAAGGGCACGCAGGTGCTGTCGCGCCCCTCCCCGAAGGTGCATGAGGCGCAGGCCAATCTGCTTGATCTCCGCGACATCAAGGGACAGGAGAGCGCCAAGCGCGCGCTCGAGATCGCGGCCGCCGGCGGACATCATCTCCTGATGATCGGCTCGCCCGGCGCCGGCAAGTCGATGCTGGCGGCAAGGCTGCCGTCGATCCTGCCGCCATTATCGCCGTCGGAACTGCTCGAAGTATCGATGATCGCGTCGGTTGCCGGCGAGATCGAAGGCGGCGCGCTGACCGCGCGGCGGCCGTTCCGCAGCCCGCACCATTCCGCCAGCATGGCGGCGCTGACGGGCGGCGGCATCCGCGCCAAGCCAGGCGAGATCTCGCTGGCGCATCAGGGCGTATTGTTTCTCGACGAATTGCCGGAGTTCGATCCGCGGGTGCTGGATTCCCTGCGCCAGCCCCTGGAAAACGGCGAGGTCTCCGTCTCCCGCGCCAATCATCGCGTCACTTACCCTGCGCGTTTCATGCTGGTGGCGGCGATGAATCCATGCCGCTGCGGCCACGCCTATGAGCCCGGTTATTCCTGCAAGCGCGGCAGGATCGACCGTTGTACGGCCGATTATCAGGCGCGCATTTCGGGCCCGTTGATGGACCGCATCGACCTGCGGATCGAAGTGCCGGCGGTGACCGCGACCGACCTGATCCTGCCGCCGCCTGCGGAAGGATCGGCGGAAGTGGCGGCGCGGGTTGCCGCCGCCCGCGACGTGCAAATGGCGCGCTACGCCGCGGCCGGCTTGCCGCATATCCGCACCAATGCGGAAGCACCCGCGTCGGTGCTCGAGACAATCGCGCAGCCGGACGCCCAAGGCCTAAAGCTCTTGCGCGACGCTGCCGAGACCATGCGACTGTCGGCCCGCGGCTATCATCGCGTGCTGCGCGTCGCCCGGACGCTCGCCGACCTCGATGGCGCCGAGAAAATCGGCCGGCTGCATCTCGCCGAAGCTCTGTCCTACCGGGTGCTCGCCGAAGATCTCAGGCGCGCGGCCTGAGGCGCCGCGGGCCGTATCGCGATCGTCATGGACGCAAGGGGCACGACCCGGTCGCCGGCCCGCCTTTTTTGAAAATCCAGAAATTGCATTACGAAGGTTCGCTGTCAGCACCGATGAAAGCTGCGAGCTTTGACATCCTTTTCCTGCTGCTGAAGAAGCAGACGCCTGTCGGACGAGAGCTTGAAGGTGGTAGAACGGGATTCATCCGCTTTTGCTGAATGCCATACAACCGTCAGGCCTCCATCGTCGGTCGGCTCAGCGCTGTGAATGATCAGTTTGGTCCCAAACGTAAGATCCTGATGCTTCCTCGGAGTAACCACGAACTGACCTGGTGCAAATGTATAATTTGTCACCTCGCCACACCATTTTCCTGCAAGATCATCAATCTTCAGCTTATCGGCAGCCCCGGCAGTTGATTGCAGTGCGGCGAACAGACAAAACGAAATCAGTTGTCTTTTCACATTGAGCTCCATGAATAAAAAAAGAGCGAGCGCGGCAGATTGAGTTGGCCGTCCGTGCATCTTCGAGCCAACCCTTGGAGGGTGCAGCCAAATCGATCGCAGCAGACCTTCCCCCCGATCGCGACAGAGACGCTACACGGGAGCACCGGAGCGGCTCTAGATCGAAGTTGGCCCTGATTGTGAAGAACCGCGGCGGCTGGCGGAACGGACTATCCACTCGAAGGGCGCGCTTTGTGGAGGCACCCCCAACCCTCCTCCGCAAGCGGGAGAAGGAGCTCGCCGCGGCGCATCCTCGCGTCAACCAGCCGGTAACGAGTTTTGTTTACGCTCTGCAAACCATAAGCCCTGCCTCCGCACCGGGCTTATCGGCGAGCGAGCGTGTCATGTTGCGTTTCAAGATACTGGCCTCCGTTGTTCCATTGATGATCGCCGCCGTGTTCGCGCGCGGCGGGCTGTTGGCCGGACCGCATCCCTGCGTCGCGATTGGTGAGGCGTCGGTCCAGATCGCGGGCCTGCCCTGGAATGCCGACCTTCACGTCAGCTTCACCGACGATCCGGCGTCAGCAACGGTGCGGGTACAGCTGACAGACAACGCCGAGGCGGCCGATTTCGCCGTCGTCGATGATGTCGACACCGCGGA
>WNFM01115287.1_pt1 | contig 12312 bp, 11 predicted proteins | sample 5400271 | NCBI WGS metagenome assembly WNFM01 (sample SAMN13153352, study PRJNA577476) | soil metagenome | isolation source: 60 cm saprolite on Douglas fir-dominated hillslope | place: USA:California | collected 2013-09-17 | reverse complement strand
ACGGGATGGTAATGCGCAGGCCGCTCTCCACTCGCACGACGCCATGTTCGTGGTGGAAGCCGCCAGTCATCGAGATCAACGTGCCGCGCTTCGGCTTCAGCATCACGTCGGCGGCGGTCAGGTACAATTCTCCGCCCTCGAAACTCTCGTTCAAGTAGAGCACGCCCGATAGATCCCGGTAAGCGAGCTCGTGCGGCTTGCCGTCCGGATAAGCGTTGTCGGCGTGCGGCGGCATGAACAGGCCGGCCTTCCAGCTCATCATGTGCAGCCCGTCGGGATAGACCGGGACCTTCAGCTGCCAGAAGCGCTTCATCTCGGCGAGGCAGCGGCCCATGGCCGCCATCATGGTGAGATGCACGTCGGCGTACCAGAGCCCGCGCTTGTCCCAGAACGACGCCTCGTTCGAGGCTCCGAAGACCAGTTCGTGCAGATCCTCGAAGCTCTGCACGAGCAGCTCGCACTCGGTTTCGTTCAGCACCGCGTCGGCGATGAGGAAATCGAGGCCCAGCGCCTCGGCCTCGGCCCGCGTCGAGACGATTTTGGTGTTCGGGCCGGGGATGAACCGGCCATCGCTGTCCATTTTGGCCCGGTTTGGGATGACGACATTACCCGAATAGGCTGCCACCCGATTGAGCGGGCTGTCGGCCGCCCAGCGGGGACTGCCCGCCTGTTCCGGCGCCGGTTCCGCGACTTCGACGATTTCGAGCGGCCGCGGCGCCCGCACATCGACCGGCTCCTTCAGGCGCAGCTTGTTCAGATGCTCCGGCGCCAGCACGCCGTCGGGATGGCGACCGACGAAATAGTGCCGCTGCCACGCCTCCTTGATCGCGCCCTGGTCGCCGGCGCGGACGCGGGCCATGAATTCGTTGCGGGCCTCGCGGAACTGGTTGTGCCGCGCTTCGAGCTGCGGGTCGTCGGCCAGCCGATGGATCTGCAGCTCGGTGGTCGGCAAGACGCGCAGAGGCACCGGAAGAATGAAACAGAACGGCTCGCCCTCCTCGAACCGGACGATACCGGGACGAGTCAGCTGCCAGTTCATCGTGAAGGGATAGGGCAGCCAGTCGCTTTCGATGACGCCCGTAAGCGGGCTCGCGCCATCCTTCGGATCGTTGAACGGGCCGGTCGCCAAAATTCCCCATTCCGGTTCAGTCTCGATCACATAATCGAGGTGGAAGGTGATGATTCCACGCGAGAAGTTCGACCTGCAGAAATGATCGATGGGAGCTCCGTCGGGCAGCTCCTTGAGGCCAATCACCTGGATGTCCTCGACCGCCATGCCGCCGTTCCAGCGGATTTCGAGCGGGATCGGGCACAACACCTCCCACCCGTGGGAGTTGGCGATCGTCAGCGGCAGGCAGCGGTAGGCGTGGCGGTCGACGAAGTCGTCCATCCACTGCCGCTTGGCGCGCGCCGGGCGCACCTCGGGCGGATGCTCGGTCAAGGCGTGAAGCTTCACCACCATCGACCGCTCCTGGGCGGCTGCCGGTGCAGGCTTTTTCGTGGCCAAGCTGAACTCTCCCCTGCTGGGGATAGACTAGTTCAGCCGAGCACCTCTGCAAAGGCTTGGACTGCGAGCGCCGGATCGGCCTTGCCCCACACCGCCTGGCACACGGCGATGAAGTCGGCGCCGGCATCGACCAGCGGCTTGGCATTATCCGGCGTGATCCCGCCGATCGCGACGCAAGGGATTTCAGACACGCTCGCCCACCAGCTGAGGATCGGCGGCTGCGGGCGGTAGTGGGAAGGCTTGGTCGTGGTCGGATAGAAAGCGCCGAACGCGACATAATCGGCGCCGGCCTCGCCTGCGTCCATCGCCAGGTGGCGGCTGTCGTGACAGGTGCGGCCGATCTGCGCCGCGGGGCCGAGCAGCGCCCGCGCCTCGCGAATATCGCCGTCGCTCTGGCCGAGATGGACGCCATCCGCGCCGAGGCGCTTCGCCAGCGCCATGCTGTCGTTGACGATAAAGGCAACGTCGGCGTCGGCGCAAATGTGCTGCAGCGGCTCGGCCAGCCGCGCCAGCTCATGCTCGTCGACGTCCTTGACCCGCAGCTGGAACGCGGTCGCAAGGCCCGGCTCGAGCGCGGCTTTCAGACGATCTGGAAAGGCGCCGCCAACCTCCTGCGGGCTGATCAGGTAAAGCCTCGCCGGCTCGGTGCGCTCGGGCGGCGGGAAATCAACCGGGTCGAACTCGTCCTCATCCATGGCGAGCGCTCACTAGCAAGTTTGCGCGCGGAGGCTAGTCGCTCCTATCGGGTGCCAATGCGAGACAAACGCGGCCCAACGAGCCAGGACCCCGCGCTGTTGCGCCGTCTGCTGCGCGCAAAGGACCGAATGGACGCGGCCAGCGATGAGGAATGGCCGGTCCCCCGTCTCGCGCGCGTCAGCGGCGTTTCCGAGGCCCATTTCGCTCGGTCGTTCAAGGACGCCTTCGGAATCCCGCCGCACCGCTATCTGCTCACTCGGCGAATCGAGCGGGCCAAGGCTCTGCTTCGCGACACCGAGCGGTCCGTCACCAAGATCGCCTTCGATACCGGCTGGACCAGCCTGGGGACGTTCGGCCGCATCTTCCGCGACATCACCGGCGAGAGCCCGAGCGCGCTTCGAGCCCGTGAGAAAGCGGTGTCGCATGCGCTCGCGGAGGTGCCGCACTGCTTCGTCAGCTCCGCCCACCGGCCAAACCTCAAAATCGCAGTTTCGGAGAAGCGACGGCAGGAATCGGACGATAATGCGCGTGGATCCAACCGAGAGGAGATTCCATGAGCCAGGGTATCGGAGTAGCCGGTCTTTACGTCCGCGATCAGGACGAGGCCTTGGATTTCTATGTCGAGAAGCTCGGCTTCCGCGTCCATACCGACGCGCGCAACGGCGATTATCGCTGGCTGACGGTGCAGCATCCCGACCAGCCAAGCGTGCAGCTCGGACTGTTCAAACCCCAGCCGCCGACCGTCGACGAAGCCACCGCGCAGACCCTGAACGAGATCGTCGCCAAGGGCGCCATGCCGCCGCTCATCCTCGTCGTCGACGATTGCCGCGCCGCATACGACCGGTTTCGCGCATCCGGCGTGGAGTTCACCCAGGAGCCGATCGAACGCTTCGGCAACATCGATGCGAATTTCCGCGACCCGTCGGGGAACGGGTGGAAGATTATCGAGGCACGTTGAGACAATCCAGTCATGCAAGTGGATAGCTTCGCTTTGCTCGCAATGACGAAGAGCGTCAGGCGGGCACCTTGTGCGTCGATGCCTCGTAGATTTCGTCGATCGCTTGCCCAAGCGTGTGGTTGAACTCCTCGTCGCTCTGTTGCGCGCGGAGGTCGGACAGAAGCGCGCGGCTGAAGCTGGCGATCATGCCCGGATTCTGCGCCAGCTGGCGGCAGGCTTTCTCGCGGCTGAAGCCACCGGAGAGAGCGACGACGCGAAGCACCTTGGGGTGAAGAACGAGCGAGTCGAACTTGCCCGGCTCGACCGGGATCGAAAGCTTGAGCATCACCCGTTGGCCCTCGGGCAGCTCGTCGAGCTCCTCGAGGATTGCCGTCAGCAGCAGGTCGTCGCTTTCGGCCCGGTCGACGCTCCTGATGTTCACCTCGGGCTCGACGATCGGCATCAGGCCATGCGCGATCACCTGGCGCGCCACCTGGAACTGCTGCGCGACAAGAACCGAGATTCCCGAGATGTTGGCGGCGTTAATCACCGACCGCTCCTTGGTGCCGAACACGCCAAGACCCTTGGCGCGCTCGAGCAGGGTATCCAGGCCGGGGTTCGGCTTCATCATCTGCACGCCGTTTTCTTCGGCTTCCAGACCCTTGTCGATCTTGATGAAGGGGACGACGCCAATGTCGATCAGCGCCTGCGGAGTCGGCTTGCCGTTGACGGTGCCGTCCATCGTCCGCTCAAACAGGATGGCGCCGATCACCTTGCCGCTGGCGAAGCTGGGCGCGGTGATGATCCGTGTCCGCATCTTGTGGATGACGTCGAACATCTCCTCGTCGCTGGACCAGGCGCCCTCCTCGATCCCATAGCCCTGAAGAGCCTTGGGCGTGGACCCGCCCGACTGGTCGAGCGCGGCGATGAAGCCGTCGCCCTGCTGGATTTTCGCGGTCATTTCAGACTGGTTCATTGCTTCCCCTGTTGCTCCAACGCGGCGACGCCCGGAAGCGTACGCCCTTCCATCCATTCGAGAAATGCTCCGCCCGCGGTCGAGACGAAGCTGAAATCCGCCGCGACGCCGGCGAGGTTGAGCGCGGCGACGGTGTCCCCGCCGCCAGCGACCGACACCAAAGAGCCTTCCTTGGTCAGTGCCGCCGCGGTTTTCGCCAGCGCCACGGTAGCGATGTCGAACGGAGGTGTCTCGAATGCGCCGAGCGGACCGTTCCAGACCAGGGTTCGGCAGGTCTTGAGCACGTCGGCGAGCGCCTCGACCGCCGCGGGGCCGACGTCGAGGATCATCTCGTCGGGCTGAACCTCATGTACGTTGCAGGTGCGCAAGGACGGCGGATTGGGCGCGAATTCCTTCGCTACCACAACGTCATAGGGCAAATGGATGGTGCAGTCGGCCTGCTCGGCGCGCTCGAAGATGCTCTCGGCCTCGCCCGTCAGCTCATGCTCGCACAGGCTCTTGCCGACATTGACCCCGCGCGCGGCGAGGAAGGTGTTGGCCATGCCGCCGCCGATGATCAGATGATCGACCTTGCCGACCAAATGGCCCAGCACCGCGAGTTTGGTCGAGACCTTGGCGCCGCCGACCACCGCAGCGACCGGCTGCTCGGGCTCGCCGAGCGCCCGCTGCAGCACCTTGAGCTCGGCCTCCATCGCCCGGCCGGCATAGCTCGGCAGGAAATGGGTGATGCCCTCGGTCGATGCGTGCGCCCGGTGCGCGGTCGAGAAGCTGTCGTCGACATAGACATCGCCGAGCGCGGCCATGGCCATGGCCAGCGCCGGATCGTTTTTTTCCTCGCCGGCGTGGAAGCGCGTGTTCTCGAGCACGCCGATATTGCCGGGGAGCATGGTTGTGACCGCGCGCTCGGCCTCGGGGCCCTGGCAATCCTCGATGAAGCGGACCGAGCGGCCGGTCAGGCGGTGGATCGGCAGCACCAGCTGCGCGGTCGACATGTCGGGGCGAGATTCGCCCTTGGGCCGGCCGAAGTGCGCCAGCAGCAGGACGATCGCGCCGCGGTCGCTCAGTTCCAGCACCGTCGGCAGCATGGCGCGAAGGCGCGTGTCGTCGGTGACCTTGGCACCATCCATCGGCACATTAAGATCGACGCGGACCAGCACGCGCTTGCCCGTCAGCTCCTCAGGCAGGTCGTCGAGGGTCTTGAACCTAGTCATCTCTAGTCGTCACCCCAGCGAAGGCTGGGGTCCATGTTTGTGCAAACACTCAACTCTCCCAGCGCTTCCTTGACGTGGATGCCAGCCTTCGCTGGCATGACGATAGAGTTATCCCAGCTTGGCCATCACCGCAGCGGTATCGACCATGCGGTTCGAGAAACCCCATTCATTGTCGTACCAGCTGACGACCCGGACGAGCTTGCCTTCGAGCACCGCGGTTTCGAGGCTGTCGACGGTCGAGCTCGCGCTGGTGTGCATGAGGTCGATCAGGCTGACGTCGGGCACCGGCACCCGGATCGCCGAGCCGTCGAGCTTGCCCTTTAGTTCGGGGAGCACCTCGCCGACGGCACGCGCGGCGCCAGTCGTCGTCGGAATGATGTTCATCGCAGCGGCGCGGGCGCGGCGAAGGTCGGAGTGGATCTGGTCGAGGATCTTCTGGTCATTGGTGTAGGCGTGGATCGTGGTCATCAGGCCCCGCTCGATACCCAGCGCGTCGTTGAGGACCTTGGCGACCGGCGCCAGGCAGTTGGTCGTGCACGAGGCGTTGGAGACGATCCGGTGCTCGGCAGTGAGCTTGTCGTCGTTGACGCCATAGACGACGGTCAGGTCGACGCCCTTAGCGGGAGCGGAGATCAGCACCCGCTTCGCGCCTGCCTCGAGATGCTTCTCGCCGCCCGCGCGATCGGCGAAGAAGCCGGTGCATTCGAGCGCGATCTCGACGCCGTTGGCGGCGTGCGGGAGCTTCGCCGGGTCCTTTTCGGCCGTCACCTGGATGCGCTTGCCGTTGACGATGATGTCGTTGCCGTCGACCGACACCTCGCCCGGGAACTTGCCGTGCACGCTGTCGTGCTTGAACAGCCAGGCGTTGGCCTTGGCGTCCGCGAGGTCGTTGACGCTGACGAGGTCGAGGCCGCAGTCGGGCCGCTCGAGGATCGCGCGGGCGACCAGGCGGCCGATGCGGCCAAATCCATTGATGGCGACTTTGGTCATTGAATTCCTCTTGTTCTCATGAAGTCGGTGATACGCGTGGCGACCTTGCCGGGCGTCAGCCCGAAATAGTCGTAGGCGGCGAGTGCCGGCGCCGAGACCCCGAAACGATCGACGCCGATGCGGAGGCCGTGGAGGCCGGTATAGCGTTCCCAGCCGAAAGTCGTGCCGGCCTCGATCGACACGCGCAGGATCTCGCGGTTGCTGGCGTCGGGCAGAATCTCCTCGCGATAGTCGCGGGGCTGGGCGTCGAAACGCTCGGTGCAGGGCATGGAGACCACGTCGGTGCCGATCCCCTGCTGTTCAAGGCTCGCGGCCGCCGCGAGCGCGATCTCGACCTCAGAACCCGTCGCAACAATGATGACTTTGCGGTTGTTTTCGGCTGGTTTCAGCCGATAGGCGCCACGCGCGCTGAGATTTTCCCCCGCTGCCTCGGTGCGCAGCGGCGAAAGGTTCTGGCGGGTCAGCGCGAGCACCGAGGGTTCTTCGCTCTGCAGCGCCAGCGCCCAGCATTCGGCGGTCTCGACCGCATCGGCGGGGCGGTAGACCATCAGTTGCGGCATCGCCCGAAGCGATTGGAGGTGCTCGATCGGCTGGTGGGTCGGTCCATCCTCGCCCAGTCCGATCGAATCGTGGGTCATGACATAGATGACGCGCGCCCCTTGCAGCGCGCTCAAGCGAATGGCGGGGCGCGCATAATCGGTGAAGACGAGGAAGGTCCCGCCATAGGGAATGACGCCGCCGTGCAGCGCCATGCCGTTCATCGCCGAAGCCATGCCAAACTCGCGGATGCCGTAATAGATGTAGCGCCCGGCGTAATTGTCGGCGGTCAGCGGCTCGAGCGCCCTGGTCTTGGTATTGTTGGAGCCGGTGAGGTCGGCCGAGCCGCCGATCGTCGCGGGGATCGCGGCATTGATCGCCTCCAGCGCCATTTCAGAAGCCTTGCGCGTCGCGACCGGCTTCAGCCCGTCCTTGAACAGCTTGTCGAGGTAAGGCTTGAGCCAGGAGTCGCTGACCTTGCCATTCAAGCGCGCGAGGAATTCGTCCTTGCGGCCGCTTTCCTCCAGCCGCTCATTCCATAGCGCATGGTCAACCGCGCCGCGCTTGCCCGCCGCTCGCCAGGCGGTGAGCACGTCGTCGGGGACGGTGAACGCCTCCGGCTCCAGGCCCAGGCCTTCGCGCGCCGCCTCGACTTCGTCCTTGCCGAGCGCGGCGCCGTGGGTCGCGGCGGTCCCCTGCTTGTTGGGGGCGCCGAAGCCGATGATGGTCTTGCAGCGGATGAGGCTCGGGCGGGGGTCGGCGAGCGCTTCCTCGATCGCCCGGCTGACGTCGGCGGAGTCGAGCCCATCGCACTCGCAGGTGTGCCATTGCGCCGCCCGGTGGCGGGCGATCACATCCTCGTTGCGCGAGAGGTCGGTCGAGCCGTCGATGGTGATGTTGTTGTCGTCCCACAGCACGATCAGCCGCCCGAGCCTGAGGTGCCCGGCGAGACCGATGGCTTCGTGGTTCACACCCTCCATGAGGCAGCCGTCACCGGCGACCACGAAAGTCCGGTGGTCGACCAGCTCGTCGCCATAGACGGCGTTCAGATGCCGCTCGGCGATCGCCATGCCGACGGCCATGGCGAGGCCCTGCCCGAGCGGCCCGGTGGTGACCTCGACTCCGGCAAGCTCAAAATTCTCCGGGTGGCCCGCGGCCGGCGAGCCGAGCTGGCGGAAGCGCTTGATGTCGTCGAGCGTCGGACGCTCGTAGCCGGTGAGGTAGAGCACCGAATAGAGCAGCATCGAGCCGTGGCCAGCCGACAGGATGAAGCGGTCGCGGTCGGGCCAGTGGGGATCGGCGGCGTCGAACTTCAGGTGCCGGGTGAACAGAGCCGTCGCCGCATCGGCCATGCCCATCGGCATTCCCGGGTGGCCGCTGTTTGCGGCCTCGACGGCGTCCATCGCAAGAGCGCGAATGGCGTTTGCGAGGCGGCGATCGGTCGGCTGCATGGTGCTCCGTTAAATGGAAACCGTTCCGGGAACCCGGACGATATTGCGGCTCCTTTGGAAGGTGAGCCGTGCAGCGTCAATGCTTGCGGCTGGGTGGCACTTTGCGTAGGCCAATCCGCGATGGACGATAGCGAGGTTTCGATGGCTTTGGAGCGCGCCGAGCGCGCCCTCCAGCGGATTGAGCGCGCGCTTGCCGGCAGGCAAAGCGATGCTGGCCGCGACGAGGCGTTGCGCGCCCGCGTTCGCGAGGTGGTCGAGGAGCTCGACGAATTGATCCGCGAGGCCGCAGCCTGATGGCGACAATGCTCGACCTCAACATCGCCGGCCGTACCTACCAGGTCGCTTGCCGCGAGGGCGAAGAGGACAATTTGCGGGCCGCGGCGCGGCTGGTCGACGGCAAGAGCCGCGAGGCGCTCGCCGGGCTCGGCACGCTGAGCGAGGCGCGCCAGTTCCTGTTCGCGTCGCTGTTGCTGGCCGACCAGCTGATCGACAAGGGGCCGGAAGCCGCGGCGGCGGCGGCGGCTCCCCCGCCTCCTCCTCCAACCCCGACAGGTCCCGATCCCGCGCTGATCCTGCGGACCGAAGCGTTCGCCGATCGCCTCGAAGCGCTGGCGATGGCGCTTGAGAATGACAGCGGGAATCCCTAAATCGGGAAGCGACGGGTACTGCCCGGTACGAAGCCACGAAAATCCCTGAGGCGATTAAATATCCTAGGGAGTTGTCCCTGCCCGGACCCTGGTCCGGATCACACGACGCCCACCTGACGTTTGTGGCGTCAGAGGATTTCCGGCAAACGGCCATGGTGGTCCCGTCACCTCCCTTTATGAGCGGCCCCCAGAATCCAGGGGGGCCAGGGATGCAGCCGCTTTCCAAGGACTCGCTGCGGCGCCTCGCGCTCGATGCGCGCAAGGCGTTCGTCGCGACCATCTCGGACGCAGAGCGGGCCTTGCTCGAGCAGCGCCTGGCGCAGCACCTCACCTCTTTATGCAGCGAAGCCAGGGTGGTCGGTGGTTATGCCGCGTTGGGGTCGGAGATCAGCCCGCTCCTGGCGATGGAAGAAGCGCGCGCGGTGGGGCGGATCGTCGCCTTCCCCGCGTTCGATCACCCCGCAAAGCCGTTCAAGTTCCGCGCCGGCGATCCGCTAGAGCCCGGACCGTTCGGAATCATGCAGCCGCGGGCGCGCACCCCGGTAGTCGAACCAGACCTGATCCTGGTTCCGCTGATCGCGATCGACGGCGACGGCACGCGCCTCGGCCGCGGCAAGGGGCATTACGACCGGGCGCTGCCACGGCTGAAGAAGGGCGGCGCAAAGCTGATCGGAGTCGGCTGGCCGTTGCAGCGGCTGGTAGAGACGATCCCCGCCGACGAATGGGACGTACCGCTCGACGCCTTCGCCTCGCCTGAGGGCCTCGAAATCTTCCGCCGCTAAAACCTCAGGGCACCGTGGCCAACGTGACCGAAAAGCCACAACTGCCAATGGAGCGCGCGAACTTAGGAATTATTCAGTGAATTTCGCCGAAACGCTCTTCGGGCGCCGCGATCCGGATGATATTGGGTCATCCTTCGCGGCGGGCACGTTTTTGCCGCGCAACAGGGAACAGGCTCATGCGTATCAAGGCGTTGGCCGTGGTCGTTCTTCTGGCGATGAGCGCCGCGCTGTTCATGCAGATTCGCAAGGACAATCGCGCCGATGCGGCAGCAAGCAATTGCTATTCTGACGCCAAGGGACCTTCGGCTCCGACGCTCTGTAACTAAACACCGACTCCGCGCCGGCAGGCTGCTAAAGCGCTTGGCCATGGCCGAGCCCTCACCCCGCAAACTGGTCGGAATCGCGGCGATTCTGTTACTGATCGCACTTTGGGCGGCGTTCGTCGCAGCCCTTGCGCCCTTAGTCGGGCGATGGCCTGTTCTGATCCAGGCGCCCTATTATCTGGTGATGGGCCTGGTCTGGATCGTGCCGCTAAAGCCTTTGTTGCGGTGGATCGAGACTGGTTCGTTTCGGGCAAATCCATAGCCCAAAGTTGAATCAACTGTATTACATAGCTATAGCACCGACGTGGCAAATGTTCTGACCCTCCCCCGGCCGCGGCCACTCATGCGCGATCTCGCCGCGCGCGCTGCCGCGCTATGGGGCGCCCATCCGCGCGAGACATTGGGTCTTGGCCTGTTCGCGCTGGTTGCAGCTACGGCAATAGCAACGACGTCGCTGTCGCCAGCGGTTCAGCGCCCGCAGTCGGCACCGCCTGCACCACCGCCAATGGTCGTTCGCCCGCTCGCGCCAGACCAGGCGGCGAAGGTCAATGCCGAAATTCCGGTCGTGGCCGGCCCGAATCCGGCTGCTGCATCGTTCCTGTTCAAAGGTAGCTCCGCCGCGCGGACGCAGGCCCTCAACTGCCTGGCGAGTGCCGTCTATTACGAGGCGGGCAACCAGGACATCGACGGCGAGCGCGCGGTCGCCCAGGTCGTACTCAATCGGGTCAGGCACCCGGCCTTTCCGGCCAGCGTCTGCGGCGTGGTCTATCAGGGCTCGACGAGGCCGACAGGGTGCCAGTTCACCTTCACCTGCGACGGATCGCTCAACCGCCAGCCCGATGCCGACGGGTGGCGCCGCGCGATGGCAGTCGCCCAAGCGGCGCTAAGCGGGGAGGTTTACGCGCCGGTGAGCTGGGCGACCCATTATCATGCCGATTATGTCGTTCCCTATTGGGCTGCGACCATGGCCAAGAATATTGTGGTCGGCGCCCACCTTTTTTATCGCTGGCCCGGCGGATGGGGTCAGCCGGCGGCGTTCAGCAAGGCTTATGCGGGAACCGAACCGAGCGCGAGCGCGCTTCGCGCCGCGGCACTTGCCACGGTCCATGTGATCGCGCCTCAACCGGGATCGCTCGCGGCGGCAATCGAGAAGATACCCGGCGCTGAACCGCTCAAGCTCAGCCCGTCGCTGCGCGGCGACAGGCGCGTCGCGGTTCGTTTCAACCTCGTCGCCCGCAAAGCGGCGGCCGAAGTCAAGCCCGAGGATTATGCCAAGAAGTTCGGTGCGTCGGATAACCTCAAATGGTCGCTTTCGGGTGATACCGTCGCCGACAACCAGCAGCCGCTCGGCAAGCCGGCAGCGGCTGGCGGAGCGTCGGGCGCGCGCTAATTCGCCCGCGCCGGCGGCGGGGCGAGGGCCAGTTCGACTTGCAGCCTGATGCGGTCCAGCCGGCCGTCGATTGCGACATAATCGTCCGAAAGAGCCGTCGCCCCGCTCCACAACCGGCCGGTCACCGCAAGCTCGCTGAACGGTCCCTGGTCGCGCAAGGGATCGCGGTCCTGGAGCTGGACGACGGCGTCGTCGAAGGCGGCGCAGCGATCGAGCTCGAGCAGACTGGGATCGTTACGCAGCCGGTGATGGCAATCGCGGCTGGCGCTAGCGAGCGCCATCTCGTCGCGGGTCCGCGCAAGGAACTGCGCGCGGCGGGCGGACGCGTCTATTTCCGGCACGTGCAGCGGCTGGTCCATCGGATCCGCTGGCTCCGCACCGTCGCGTACACCCGCCAAGCGGTGAAGGACGGCGGGACGCAAGGCATCCGCCGACAGGCCGAGCGGCCCAATCACCAGCAGCAGCGCGACCGCACCGGCCAAGAGCATCAGCGCGAACGCCGCCCAGCCGCGGCCCGCGGCCGCAGACCCTTCGCCCCATTCGTCATTGAGGTCGAGAGGATCCTTAAGGTCGTGGCCGGCCCTCAGCTCGCGATAAGCGCGGTTCAGTTCGGCAGCTCGGCGCGCGTCGCCGCCCGCGCGGTCCGGATGATGTTCCTTGATGAGCCTTTTATAGGCCCGCTCGATCTCCGCCGAGTCCGCATCCGGCCCCAGCCCCAGCGCAGCGTAAGCGGACGCATCGTCGGACATCGCCCGCCGGTTTAATTCAGGTTCATCCGATATGGAATGTGGCGCGAGTGACGGGGCTCGAACCCGCGACCTCCGGCGTGACAGGCCGGCGCTCTAACCAACTGAGCTACACCCGC
>WNFM01289029.1_pt1 | contig 12315 bp, 12 predicted proteins | sample 5400271 | NCBI WGS metagenome assembly WNFM01 (sample SAMN13153352, study PRJNA577476) | soil metagenome | isolation source: 60 cm saprolite on Douglas fir-dominated hillslope | place: USA:California | collected 2013-09-17 | reverse complement strand
TGGGAAACTCGGTCTTCGGCAGGTTCAGTGTTTTCTTCAGTTCGAGTGGTTCGGCCATAGATTTGAGCGTTCGGATAGTCCCCTATTAATCTCCATTATTTGCCTGCATGCCGTCCTTTGGTTCAGGTATACGGCGGGAAACATCGGAAAGCAGTGTAAGGACGTATGTTACAATGAATGACAGTCGGTGTCAGCCATCTGGGCCGCGCAACCTTTCCCGGCCAGCGCGAATCTTATTGGTCAGGTACACCGAACGTTGTGGTTCTGCGTCTAAACTGAAGAGGTAAACGGTGCCGGGCAATTTTATCAATCTGCTGCCTCCTGAGTTCACAAAGGCCAAGGTGTCTCGAACAGGCCCAGAGCCTGCGGTTTCAGTGCCTTCCTCCGCTGTGCCGAAATTCGTCAAGCCCGATATTCTCATTCCCGATAACTTCTGGTCGAACCTGAGGCAGTTTCTAGTCGAGCGACCCATCAAGGCGCGCGAGCGGGCGGATGCTCCATTCACAAAAACATCATTTGGCATGGGGCTCGGCGATAACCTGAAAGATTTCTTCAGCTCCGGACCAGTCTCCAAAGGTCCGGTAAACAGCAAGCTGGCGGTCGCGTGGGGATCGAATTTCGGCGGATTTGGGACGCGCATCAAGGAATTTTTCTCGCCTCCGAAACAGGCGCCGCTGCCCTTTGCAGTAAAGCCGGTGAGGGTGAAGGAGATTTGGTCGAAGGATGAAAACTTCGGGACCAGCCAGATGCTCGCTGTCGGCTTGCACATTGCGGCGATCGGCCTGCTGGTGATTCCGCTTTTCACCAATGTCCTGCCTGCTTCCACGGAAGCGAAGAACAAGCAGGTTAACGTCACGCCGTTGGACATATCGCCTTATATGGCGAAGCTGCCCGCAGGCAATGACAAAGCGGGGGGAGGCGGCGGAGGGAACAACCACACGCTGACTCCGACATCCAAAGGGAAACTGCCGAAGTTCTCTTACACGCAATTTACCCCGCCTCAGGCAAAGATTGAGAACTTAGATCCCAAGCTGGCGATGGATCCTTCACTGCTGGGGCCGCCAGACTTGAAGGTAATGAACAACAACATGCCGAATTTCGGCGACCCGCTGGCGAAGAACGTTACCGATTCTCTCGGGAGTGGCAATGGCACTGGTATCGGCAGCGGCTCCGGCGGAGGCCTTGGCCCCGGTGAGGGCGGCGGCACAGGCGGCGGAGTTTTCCGCGCTGGCGTGAATGGTGTTGGAACGCCGAGCTGCTTTTATCAACCGGCGCCTGAATATTCCGAAGAAGCCCGCAAAACGAAGTACCAGGGCGCAGTCGTCGTTGAGGGCGTGATTAACCTGGATGGCCGAGTCACCGACATCAAAGTCGTTAAGGGCGTCGGGATGGGATTGGATGAAAACGCCGTGGCCGCCGTGAAGACGTGGCGCTGCAAGCCAGCGTCTGGCCCGAGCGGCAAGCCAGTCCGCACACTTGTTCCGATTGAAGTGACCTTCCGGCTCTACTGAGAGCCTCCTTGAAAAATTTGCTTGCGGCACTCTGATTCGGCGGTTGTGTTTGCGCTGAATGTCCATCAGAAAATTCCGTTTGTGCTCGTTTCTCAGGCAACCAATCCAATTCCCTTCGCTTCTCATCACCCGTTCGCCGCCCGTCTCGTCGAGGAGTCTGGCCAAATCTGAGGCGGGCGCGGAGGCCTGCCCATGCGCGATCCGCTCTCGCGTGATTTCTCTGCCCTTCAGCCAGTACAGGACTCCTGGCTTCACCGTGTACGCGAAAATTTTCGGCAACTTCTTACTCCGGCACGCATTTTCCCTTCTTCAGCCAACGGCGCGCCTCTGCATCTGTTGCGTTTTGACAGGTCACCACGCTCGAGCCGCGCACAAAGCGTTTCTTTCCTGACGCACACCGCTTTGATTGCGACGATGGCTCTCGTTGCCATTCATCAACCAACGCACGGGGATCCTCCCGGTAATACCTCAACGAAGATTCTCGAACACCTCACGGCTCCAGCTCACTTTTTCGCGACGAGCAATGGCGCTGCGCCCGATCCCGGCTCTGGCAGCGGAGGGGGCCGAGTGCCGATTCCCACGACCGCTGGAGACCTGCTGCCGCTTTCTTCCATTCAATTGGTCCGGCCGTCTCTCCCTCCCATGCGCGAGGTCAACATGCCAGTGCCGCCGACGATATTCGATCCCGTCGCGGCGCCGGTGCTGACTTCCGTGAATAAAATCGGCCTGCCATGGATGAAGGACGATACGGGATCACCGGGACCAGGCGATTCCGACACGATTGGCAGCAGTTCCGGACGCACAATGGGAGATGGGCTGCGCGATGGGCCAGGCGGGCGAGGAGAATCCTCAACGACGTACCGTGAAGGGGTTACTCTGCCAAGGTGCGTGTATTGCCCCGATCCGCAATACACAGACGAAGCGCGCGAAGCAAAGCTGCAAGGAAAGGTGACGCTGCAAGTTTTGGTGGGCGCGGATGGGCGCGCCGCACAGATTCGCATCGTGCAAGGAATCGGATTGGGTCTGGACGAACGCGCGGCGCAAGCCATTCGCGGTTGGAAATTCGTGCCGGCGCAGGATGCTGGACGGCGCCCCGTTCCAGCGTGGGTCACCGTCGAAGCAATCTTCCGGTTGTTCTAGACAGTTGTTCACCTGCGGAGTAGCATTTTCACCGTGCCTTACGATTTCTCCGAAAACGAATATGAGTTGGACCCGCTGGCCAATTCTGCCCGTGGAGGCCGCCCACCACGCAAGCTTACGGGGGTCGGCATCGTGGATCCACCGATTCCTCCCAAGAGGCCGCCCGGCCCCCTTCCCGCGGTTCCTGCTTCCCCGGTATTCCGAGTTGTTGCAGCACTAATCCTCGCGGGGATTGCTCTCACGCTGCTCTTTCTCCTCTTTGCCAGGCATTAACAATTAAATGAAGTCGGCAAAGATCACCTTATCGGTCCTCCTCTTCCTGACGATTCCGTCTGGCGCGGAAGAACCCAAATCGTTCCGCGACATGCAATGGAAATTTCTGGAGCAATCTCAAAGAAGGCTACGATTACTTTGAGCAGAACCATCGCCTCCCGCGCATCAAAACGCGCGCCGATGGCGCTTATTCGTTCTCAGCGATGTAGGCGCCCCTTACAAGCAGGTCAATAACTGGTGCACGTGAAAATCGCGTTCGAGTCAATGGAGTCTTGCGGATCCTCATTTGAAGAGACATACTCGCCAGATAAACTTCTTATTTGGAGGCGGCTATGCGTGAAACGAGGCGCGTGTTTTTCATGACTATGGCCGGAGTAGCCGGCGTTCTGGCGGCCGAGGAAGCGTGGCCGTCCACACAGAACCCGCCAACTCCACCGCCTCCTCCGCAACCAGCGGGAAGGCCGAACCCGGCGGAGATTCATACGAATCCGCAGGCCGTCGCCGCGGCTAAACGAGCCCAGCTACAACAAAACGAAAAGGAATTCCGCCAAGGGGTCGATCGGCTTTTCCAACTCACCAGCGAATTACGCGAAGAAGTCCAGAAGACCACAACCACCGACGTGCTCTCGATGCGCATGGTCAAGAAAACCGAGGAAATTGAAAAACTCGCCAAAGTTCTTAAAGCCAAAGCCAAGGGCGGATGAAGCCGTTCGGAGGTCTCCTAGATTACTCATTGGCATCTCGGATTAGGATACCCGGCGGGGAACTCCTGCCTCTTGCATTTGCATTTCTGTTACGATTTTGGCATGAGAAAAACAGCTGTCATCACCATGGTTGTCGCGATCTTCGCTCTTGTCTTTGTGAGCGGGGCGCGGGCACAAAGCGATTCAGGCACACTCGAAATCGCCGCACGCATCACGCCAACGGGGGCGCGCCCGGAGCCCGTACGTCAATTCACGTTTTACATCCTCACGAAAAGCTACTCGGACATCGTAAAGGAAGTAGAAGAGAAAGATCCCATCCCGCCACGCGATCAGTTTATTGAGGGCCTCAAGGTTTCCCCCGAGCTGCGCACCTGGCTGAAGGGCCATGAAGTTCTCGACCTATCCCAACCGGACCTGGACAAGCTGATCACCACCGACGACGTTCTTAATGTTCCGGAATTCATGTCGGCCTACCAGCGCTCGAACAGCGGCGGTGTAACTCAAGGCATGCCGCAGCCAAAGTATACGCAAATCGATCAGACAGCGCAGCCGGAGAAATACGAGAAACAAAAACAGGAATACCTGGTTGCTCTGAAGAAATTCGTTCGTCAGCACCCCACCACCATTTCCGGCATCGAGACTGAGCTGGAGGGCGTCAATCCACAACACAAGTGGGCCACGCTGCAAAACGACCGCCGGAAGCGCGTGGCACGCATGGCCCCGGAAATTGCGCAAGTCAAATTTCTAGCCGGCAAAGTGGACACGGATCTCGAAGGACGCGCCTTGGTTTCAGGCCTTGCTCCAGGTGACTATTGGATCAGCTCGCTCAATCTCGATGCCGATTCGGGAGATATGCGCGTGCGCTGGGATGTCCCGGTCAGAATTGAGCGCGGGAAAACCCTTCGTCTCGATTTGTCGAACCTGAACTCCATCGACGTGCGCAGCTCCGCTCCCTAGCGCGTTCGAGCGCCTCCATGGGCACGCCGCTAAATTGGATTGCGTTCAACCTGTTCATCGTCATAGCGATTGCGCTAGACCTGCGCGTTTTTCACCGCCGCCCGCACAAAATCGAAATCCGTGAAGCGGCGCTCGCCAGTTTCGGCTGGATTTCGGTTTCCGTCCTCTTCGGAATCGGAATGCTCTATTTCCGGGGGCCACAGCCGGCGCTCGAATTCTTTACCGGCTATCTGATTGAAAAAGCTCTCAGCGTCGACAATCTGTTTCTATTCCTGGTGATCTTCCGGGCCTTTGCCGTGGATGAGCGCATGCAGCATCGCCTTCTGGAATGGGGCGTGGTCGGCGCTCTGGTCATGCGCGGTGTGATGATCGCTCTGGGCGCCGAATTGATCGAACATTTTTCCTGGGTGATGTATCTGCTGGGGGCGTTCATCGTCTACGCGGGCATTCGCATGCTCTTCTATCACAAAGGAGATATTCATCCAGAGCAGAGCAGGATTTTCCGCTTTGCCAGCAAGCATCTTCGTGTAAGTCATGACTACCACGGCGAGCATTTTTTCGTGCGCCATGCGGGCAAGCTGTTCGCTACGCCGTTGTTTCTCGTTCTTCTCGTCGTCGAGATCACCGACGTGACTCTGGCTGTCGACTCCATCCCCGCGGTATTTGGCATTACCGAGGATCCTTTTATTGTCTACACTTCGAACGTGCTCGCGATTCTGGGGCTGCGAGCGCTCTATTTCCTGCTGGCGGGGGTCATCGACCGTTTGCGTTTCCTGGATGAGGGGTTGGCAGTCGTTCTCGTTTTTATCGGCGGGAAAATGATCAGCGAACGGTGGCTGCACATCCCGGTGGCAGTATCGCTCGGCGTTGTGGGAGGCGTACTGCTGATCGCTCTGCTGGCCTCGATCTTGTTTCCACCAAAGAAACCAGCGTAGCGCTCAGTCTTCTTCAAACATCAGTTCATCCACGTAACACCACATCCAATTCTCGCCGGGTTCGAGTGAACGTACGATGGGGTGCTTCACGGCATGAAAATGCTTGGTGGCGTGTTTGTTCTTGGAAGAATCGCAGCAGCCGACGTGGCCGCAGCTCAGACACAGGCGCAGGTGCACCCAGCTATCCCCCATTTTCAGGCATTCTTCGCATCCCTTCGTCTTTGGTTTTACCTTCTTGATCTGATCGAGATGCGTGCATTCATCAGCCATAGGTTGCCTCGGTTCTAATTGGGTGTTTGGACCGGCACTTGAACGGGGATGCGAACCTGGAAGCGAGTGTCCCCGGGAACGGAGGTCACGCTGATCTGGCCGCGGACATTTTTGATAATGCGGTTGACGACATCGAGGCCAAGGCCGGTGCCCTCCCCAACACCCTTGGTAGTGAAAAAAGGATCGAAGATGCGGGATTTGACTTCAGCTGGGATACCCGGCCCGCTGTCCGCAATTTCGACAAGAATAAAATCGTTCTCGAGGGCCACACGAATGCCCAGTTTGCCGGCGCCGTTCATGGCGTCGGCGGCGTTGTCAATCAAGTTCGTCCACACTTGATTCAACTCGCTGCCGCTGGCCATAACCTTGGGGAGGCCGGGAGCATAATCCCGAGTGACGGTGATCCCGCGTTTCAGCTTGTGATGCATGATCGTGAGCGTGTTTTCGATACTGTGCTGGATATCTACTTCCTGCATGGAGCCTTGATCCATGTAGGAATATTCCTTGATCGCGCGAATGAGATCGGAAATGCGCGCGGAGCTGTTTTCAAGTTCTTCGGCGATGCGATCCATTTCCAGAAGCGTGGCGAAGCGAATGAGTTCGGAGCCGACGGACGCACCAGCGGCTTCGGCAAACCGAGCCAGATGGGAGTCATCGACATTGGCATCAGCAAGGTGAGGGGCGAGCTTCCAGGCTTCCGGGACGTTGTGAGCTTCCAGCCAGGACTGAATGGCTTCTTCTCGCTCAACGCGCGCGAACTCGTCCTTGAATTGCGCGGGCGTTAACGAGGAGCGGATTTCCTCTTCTGTTTGCGCGAGTTTGGCACAATCGTCGGGGCCAATCTTTGTGCTACGAGCGGCACCGCGAAGGCGGGCAAGGCAATCGCGCAGCGCGGCAGCGGAACGTCGCGCGGCAGCGGAAGGATTGTTGAGTTCGTGCGCCAGGCCGGCGGAAAGTTTGCCGAGCGAAGCAAGCTTTTCGCGTTGTTGTTCGGTTCGCGTGACTTCGCGAATGCGGTCAGCCAGCAGACCAACCAGCCGGCGGGTGAGCTCCGGCATTCGGTGGAACAGTTCCGGGAAATTGGAAGCGGGAAACACCAGGTAATGAGTAGGCAGAACGGCGCGGCCGGTAACGGTCACAATTTTCAGCCGGGAGAAAGGAAGCATACCAGTAACGTCTCCGCCGCGCGCGGTAAACACTGGCCCGTCCGGGGCACCGTGTTCACTGCGGGCTCGCATTTCACCTTCGAGCATTATGACCATACTGTCGGCGGGCACGCCTTCGCGAACGATGATGTCGCCGACGGCCGCTTGATGTTCGTTGCATTGGGCGACAAACCAGAGTAGATCGTCATGCGGCAGGTCTGTGAAGACCTGCATTGCACGCAGCTTTCTCACCAGTTCTTCGGCGGGGGATTTCGCGGAAATCTCGGTCATGCGCGTTTTGCTCCCTGGGTGCAGTCCATCATTGAACCTTCGCCAGATACTGATGCATGAATTGCACTACCACGGCGCCCTCGCCCACACCGGAAGCCACGCGCTTCACGGAGCCGTGGCGCACATCGCCGACCACAAAGATACCCGGCACATTGGTCTCCAGCAAACCCGGGTCGCGGTCCAGCGTCCAGGACGCTGGCCTCTTCCCGGCATGCAACAGGTCCGGACCGGAAAGAATGAAGCCGCGCTCGTCGCGCTCGATCGCGCCGCCAAGCCACTCTGTCCTCGGTTGCGCTCCGATGAAAATGAACAAGCTCGTGGCCGGGAGTTTCTTTCTTTCCCCAGAGGGAGAGCACTCCACAGTAATTCCCGTGAGCCGCGTTTCTCCCTTTACTTCAACCACGCTCGTCCTCGGCCACACTTCGATGTTCGGCGTTTTTTCGATTTGCTCGATCAAGTAGTGCGACATCGTGGCGGCCAGTGATACTCCGCGGAGCCTGCCCGGCGGAATTCGCGCCGCCAATGATGTACACCGTTTCGCCCTTGCAGGCCAGTGCTTCGGAAGTTCCGCCGCCATAATACACGCCGGCTCCCTGCAAATGATCGATCCCCGGCACATCCAGGGTCCGCCACTGAACACCCATGGCCAAAAGAAGCGCATGACAGGAAATCTCTGAACCATCTGCAAGCTTCAAATACCGGTAGGGGCCCTCGACTCGAATGCTCACGGCCTCTTGCGGCGAAAGAATCTCCACGCCAAAGCGCCGCGCCTGCGCCACGGCCCGCCGTGCCAGGTCCATGCCACTCAGTCCGGAAGGAAATCCAAGATAGTTCTCAATGCGAGAACTTAGCCCGGCTTGGCCGCCGGGCGCTTCGCGTTCGATGATCACCGTGCGCAAGCCTTCGCTCGCCCCGTACACCGCGGCGGCAAGCCCTGCCGGACCTCCGCCAACGATCGCAAGATCGTAAAAATTGGTCAGCGCATGCGTGCGCAGGCCGATTTTGTCCGCGACGGCGGGCAGGGGCGGCTCCGGAAGTCGCGTGCCGTCAGGAAACAAAATTAATGGAAGTTTATCCGCTTCGGGCCCCAGCGAGTTAATCAAGCCACGCACTTCGGCGTCGCTCTGCGCCAGCTCCACGTCAATCCATTGATAAGGCACCTGGTTGCGCGCCAGAAATTCACGCAGCTCATAGGAACGATTCGACCAGCGTGTGCCAAGAACGCGAATCCCCTCGTAAGGCGGGCGAAACGTCGCCGTCCAGTCATGCAACAGATCGTCCAGAGCCGGGAAGAGTTTTTCTTCGGGAGGATCCCAGGGCTTCATCAAGTAGTAGTGCACGCGAGCTTCGTTGATGGCGTCGATCGCAGCATTCGTATCTGCATACGCGGTCAGGAGGGCGCGCTTGGCAAGCGGGTGCATCTCCATGGCTTCGGCAAGGAAATTCACACCGTCCATTTGGGGCATGCGCTGGTCGGCAAGCAGCAAAGCCACGGGATTATTGCGCGCCTTCAATTCCTTGAGGGTAGCTAGCCCGGCGCTGCCGGAGCTGGCGCGCATCACGCGATAGCGATCCGCATAGCGGCTGCGCAAGTCGCGCTCAATGGCCCGCAATACTTCGGGGTCGTCATCCACCGTTAATAATACTGGCTTTGGCATATCCCTCAGATGCAGCGACCGCGGTTTTCGATGCGTCTTAGGTGCACGGCCGCGTGGCTGCCGCTTCTTTTCAGGCCGCCCTCAAGCTACAATTCTTGGAGCTTCCATGTCCAGCCCACTCGCCCAATCGATCGCGGACCTCTCGTCCGCTGATGAACCCAAAAAGCTCGCAGCTGCCGGTGAAGTGTACCGCCTCGGCCGCGCGGCGGCGGGATCTGCCATTGCCGCCTGGTGGGCGGAGAGCGAACTCTCCGCGTTACTCCTCGCTCCCAACCCTGTCATAACCGTTGGAGTCGCGGTTCAGAGGGACACTTTCAGCCGGATTCGAATTGCCAATGGGACGCCACGACTCGCGGATGTGCCACCAGACCAGGACGCGGAAGAATTCGACCTGGATTTCAAGGAAGAGATTTCGCTGGACATTCTCACCACGCGCGAGCCGGGCGGCTCAGGCGCCATTGCGAAATACCTGGCTAAATTGGGAGAGGGCATCCAACAGGTAGAGTATCGCTGTACCAATGTCGACCGCGCTTCGCAAATTCTAAAGGAAAAATTCAAGGTAACTTCCGTCTATCCGGAAACTCGAGCTGGGGCGGACGGGACGCGAGTGAATTTCTTTTTCGTCAAGTCTCCGGATGGGGGCAATGTGCTCATCGAATTGTACGAATTACCGTCCCGCGGATAACGATTCACACTCAGCTGTGTCAACTGCTTCCCGCTGAAACTGGTTTTTCTGCGTTCATTATTTCCGTCCAGGCCCGCAATACTTCCGCGACCGTCCAGGCTTGGGCGATACAGCCGCGCGGCGTAAAGGGAGCATCGCCGTCGAAGATTTCGCTCAGCGTGCCGAGTCCGCTCGAATAAATCTGGCGGCCCAGCGGCTCGAGATAATGAAGCGCGCACTCTCGGTCGTGATAGACGCGATAGTGTGCGAGCGCGAATGGTCCCAGCAACCAGCCCCAGACCGTGCCTTGGTGATATGCAGCGTCGCGATCGCGAGGGCTGCCGCCGTAATGACCCGTATATCCCGGCTCGCCTGGCGCAAGACTGCGCAACCCATGCGAGGTCAAGAGTCGCCGCGCGCAAACATCGACGACCGCCTTTTGCTGCTCCGGCGATAGTGGGCTTACTGGCAAGGACACGGCAAAAATCTGATTTGGCCGGAGTGCGGCGTCATTTCCGATTCCCGGCGAATCGATGACGTCGAAACAGCAATTGCGGTCTGCATTCCAAAACTTCTGAAAGTTTGCCCGCGCTTTGGCAGCCAGTTTTTCATACATCTCGCCCGGTTTTGCGAGCAACTTTGCGAATCCCGCCATTGTTTGTAGCGCGTTGATCCACAGAGCATTAATCTCCACGGGCTTTCCCGTGCGCGGCGTCACTACCCAATCGCCGACTTTTGCATCCATCCAGGTAAGTTGCACACCGGGACCACCGGCGTACAGCAGCCCATCCGCTGGGTCGACATGGATGTTAAATCGGGTTCCTGCAAGGTGTGCATCGATCATGCCGGCGAGAATCGGGAAAAGTTTTTGTATCGTCGCGGAGTCTTGCATCGCGGCAAAATACTGTCGGACGGCTTCGAAATACCAGAGCGCGGCATCGACCGTGTTGTATTCCGGCTTGCCGCCTGCGTCTGGGAAATTGTTCGGCAGCATTCCCCCGTCCACGTATCGCGAAAAGGCAAGAAGGATTTGCCTGGCCACGCTCGCGCGTCCGGTCGCGAGCGTCAATCCCGGCAGCGCAATCATGGTGTCGCGGCCCCAGTCCCCGAACCAGTGATAGCCGGCGATGATGCTCCGGCCATCAGGCTCTTCCGGAAGGCTGCGCTTTACGAGGAATTGATCGGCAGCGAGGATGAGTTGCCAAATCCAGGAAGGCGACTCTTCCGCTATCGCTTCGTTCTTTGCTTGCCAGTCTTGGAACAACTTCACATCGTGATTGGCATGCTCCGCCCGAAGGGTTTCGCCATCAAGCGAAGCCGCCATTTCCGTAGTGGCGACGAACGTGACGCTGGCGCCGACTTCGAGCCTGGTGCGAAACAGCGCGGCAAACAGGCGATCTTCTCGGTCGCTCAGACCACGCGCGGTTTCTTCGGAGTAATTGCAGCCGCTATACCACTCGTGGCGCGGCTCGCAGGTCGCTGCACTGCATTTCAAATAAAATGGCGCCGCACCCTCAAATGCCAGCACCTTCACGCCTTGCTCCACGAGCGCGATATTCATGTGCCAGTCGCCTGCCTGAGTCAAAGAAACGATAATTCACGAGGGCCTTCAGATCCATTTCGACCGCGCTGCTTCCCCGCAGCAGCGTGTATTGAATGTACGTCGAGTTTTCGCCCTGGCCCATCCAGACGCGCTTCTCCAGCAGCGCATCCGCGAAAGCATAAGTCCACACCGGCGTCGCGCCTTCCAAATGAAAATCCTCGAGGAGTAGAAAGCCTTTTGGATCGACCGCCCCGCTGGCCCAGCGATGAGTGGCAAGCGAGAAGTCCGTTCCGGCATAGTGAACGATTTCGTCGATCGCCGAAACCAGCAGTGTGCGGCCCACGGGCGGCTGTAACGCCGCAATCAGCAATCCGTGGTAACGACGCGTCTGGCTTCCCCCAACTGTTCCGGACGCATACCCGCCAATTCCGTTGGTGACCAGCCACTCGCGCGACTCGGCAGCCGCAAGATCGCCACAGGTCTCGCGGCCAAATTGTACTTCCGCTTTTTCTGACACCAGCCGCTCCTCGAACCATAGGCATTGCCTAGCGCGGTATTCCCGGCCCTCTAAATCAGATTCGCACTTTCAACGAAAGTTTCAACTGTCACCGTAGACCGGAATCGCGGCTCCGTGAATGACTTTGGCGTCTTCACTGCATAAAAAGAGGATCACTCGCGCGATATCCTCGGGCTTCGGCCATTTCGAGAAGTCTGCTGTGGGCATGGCTTTGCGGTTTGTCTCCGTATCGATGATGCTGGGGAGAATCGAGTTCACGCGGACGCCGCTGCCTTTCAAATCCGCGGCTAGAGAGTCCACCATCGCCACCGCAGCGGACTTTGAAGCTGCATAAGCGGCTGCCCCACCGGCATGATCGAACGCCGCCTTTGCGGCTACGTTTACGATGGCTCCGTGGCCTTCTTTCAACATCGCGCGCGCCACCGCGCGCGATAGCGCGTAGCCCGCGCGAAGATTCAGCGCCAGCATTTGATCGAAGACTTTCGTTTCCAGGTCCCACAACTTCGTGCCGCCGGCGTAACCACCCACCGTGTTGACCATGGCGTCCAACCGGCGGTATTTCCCTACAATTTTCTCGACGAGTTGGCGCACCGCAATTTCATGCGTGACATCGACTGCGTGCCCTTCCAGATTCGCCTCGTTTTTTTCCGCTGCATTCTTCAGGGCATCGAAACCTTCTTTCACGCGGTAGGTAACGACGACTTGAG
>WNFM01015572.1_pt2 | contig 12315 bp, 12 predicted proteins | sample 5400271 | NCBI WGS metagenome assembly WNFM01 (sample SAMN13153352, study PRJNA577476) | soil metagenome | isolation source: 60 cm saprolite on Douglas fir-dominated hillslope | place: USA:California | collected 2013-09-17 | reverse complement strand
TTCCGAGGTCGCGCGCTGCTGGGCGTCGAAATCGGCCGGCACGTATTCCGCCAGCATCACCGGCGTCATCGGCAGCACGTTGAGCAGCCGCACCGCACCGTTCCAGGTTTGCGACAATGTCGCGGCGGTCGCAATCGCGGGCTTGGCCAGATCGGTATCGGTCAGATCAATCGGCACCAGGATGGATTTGAACATCTGCGCCTCCTGCTGGAGGCAAGCCTAGAGCCTTATCCGTTCTGATTAAATCAGAATCGGGCTCTAGTCTTTTGTTTTGACGCGTTTTCTTTACGCGAACCGGTATCCACCCTCGGATCAAGTCCGAGGGCATGCTTCGCTCGAAAACGCTATGCCACGGGTGCGCGGCGATGTCCGCCGGCCTCACTCGTCGGACGCCTGCTTCAGTAATCTGGGACTCGTGAAGCGCACGAGTTTGCCGCCGCGGAACGCCACCTCGCTCCAGTCGTCGATCGCAAAGTCGAGGATCGCAAGGCCTGCGGTCGGCAGGTTGTCCTCGAGCGCCTTCTTCGCCGCCGTATCGCCGGCGCCGGTCAACATCAGCGCCAGCTCGTGCATGCCGGGATTGTGGCCGACCACCAACAAATGGCCGGAATTGGTGACTTCGGCCATGCGGACGATCTGCAACAGCTGCGCCGGTTCGGCGCCGTAGATATCGGTCAGAAATTCGACCTGCCACTCCGCCTGCCATTGGGCCCGGGGCGAAGCTGTCTGTTCCCGGCGCACGTCCGTCATGGCTTGCCCGGCAACCTCCCAGGTCTGCCGGGCCCGCACCGCGGTCGAGACCAGAACCGCGTCGGGGAGGGGCGGATGCCGGCCGATCCAGCCTATGGCGGCGGCATCCAGCCGGCCGCGGTCGTCGAGGCGGCGGTCCTGGTCCTGGCCTGAGGGTGCGTCGTGTTCGGTCTTGGCGTGACGCAGCAGCATCAAACGGCGCATGGGCGCAATCTCGATTCGTTTTGGCCTGAATTAATCTACAAGCTCATGCTTAGGACAAGGTGACAAGCGCCGCAGCGGTCCGTAAGAAAACGCCATGGCTGAGACTTTCACAAGTGCGACCGACGCCCCCGACGACGACGCGCCCTTTCGCTCGCGCCTGACGTTCGAACTGGATGTCGATATCTGCATCGTCGGCGCCGGCCTTGCCGGCCTCACGGTGGCGCTGGAGGCGGCCCGCCTCGGTGCCAGCGTGGCCGTGCTCGAAGGACGGCATGTCGGCTGGAACGCGTCGGGCCATCAGCTCGGCACCGTGATGCCGGGCTATGGTCTGCCGATCGGTGACTTGATCGAGCGCGTCGGCCTCGAGGACGCCCGCGAGCTGTGGGCGCTGTCGAAGGAGGGCGCCGACTATGTCCGCGCCGCCGCGACCGAGGAGGCGATGCCGGGCATCGCGCTCACCGAAGGGGCGCTGGAGGTTTCCAACGTCGATGCCGGCGACACGCTGATCAGCCGGCTGCAGGTGCTGAACGAGGATTTCGAGACCGAAGTCGAAGGCTGGCAAATCGATCGTGTCCGCGATCAGCTCGGCACCGGGCGCTATTTTCACGGCATCTATTACCCCAAGGCATTTCAGATCGACGGCCGCAAATACATCCAGGGTCTGGCCGAGCAGGCGAGGCGGGCAGGCGCGCGCATCTTCGAGGATACGCCGGTTGTCAGCATCGATCCGTCGGGCATTCGCAAGCGCATCGTGACGCCGTCGGCGCGGCTGCGCGCCTCCCACATCGTGCTCGCCGGCAACATCCATCTCGGTGCGCCGCTGCGGCGGTTGTCGGAGACGCTGCTGCCGGTTTGGCGTTATGGCGCGGTGACCGAGCCTTTGGGCGAGCGCCTCGGCGAGGTCATCCAGTTCCGCGGCTCGGTGAGCGACAGCGACGGCGTCGATCATTTCCGGATCGTGGGCGGCGACCGGCTGATGTGGGCTGGCCCTGAAACCACCTGGGACGCGCGGCCGCGCCGTTTCGGTTCCGCCATCCAGCGCCGCATCGCGACGGTGTTTCCAAAGCTCGGCAAGGTCGCGATTTCGGATGTGTTTGGCGGTGCGGTCGGATTGACCGTGCACGGCATGCCGCAGATCGGGCAGTTGCGCAAAGGGCTGTGGGTTGCCTCGGGCTTCGGCCGTCAGGGGCTCAATACCTCGGCGATGGCGGGGCAGCTGATCGCGCGCAGCATTTTGTGGGGCGACGAGCGCTGGCGGCTGTTTTCGCCGTTCGAACTGGTCTGGGCCGGTGGCGCGACCGGCCGGGTCGCCGGCCATCTGATCGGCATGTGGGGGCGTGGCAGTTCGGCGGCCGCCGGTGCCTTGGCCCGTTACCGGGAGGGTGCCCGCGCGCGGGAGCGTATCCGGGAGGCGCGGCTGGCAGAATCCAACCGGCAGGCTACAGCCAACCGGCCGCCGTCGCCGCCATCGCCGCCGCGCCGCCGTCCGCCACCCGGCGCGCCGCGTCCGCCCGGCGCTCCGCATCCGGTGCGTCCGCAGCCACCGGCGCCGGTGGAGATGCAGGACGCCCCGCCGGTGGAACTTGCCTCGCAGGAAAGTGAGAAAATTCGGGACGGATCAGTGTAACTTCGGTCCCAGCGGGCCGTATTTGATGGCGAACCACCTCATTCCGCTTCGCACGGAGACCCCTATGATCGACCGCCGTATCCTGCTCGCATCCGCAGCCAGCCTGTTTGGCCTCGTGGCTTTCCGCTGGCTGCGCGCCACGCCGGCGCAGGCCGCCGAAAAATTCGAGGTCGAAAAGACCGATGCCGAATGGCGTGCGCAACTGACGCCGCAGCAATATGAAATCCTGCGCAAGGAAGGCACCGAGCGGCCGGGCTCGAGCCCGCTCCTGAAAGAGCACCGCAAGGGCACCTTCGCCTGCGCTGGTTGCGACCTGCCGCTGTTCTCCTCGGAAGCCAAATTCGAGAGCGGCACCGGCTGGCCGAGTTTCTTCCAACCGCTGGAGAACGCGGTCGGCAAGACCGAGGACCGCACCTTCGGAATGCTGCGCACCGAAATTCACTGCCGCCGCTGCGGAGGCCACCTCGGCCACGTCTTCGACGACGGGCCGAAACCGACCGGTTTGCGCTACTGTATGGACGGCTTTGCGCTGGTGTTTCACCCGGCGACGCCGACGGCGTCCTAGCGCATGATCCGGAAAAGTGGTTCGGTTTTCCGTCAAAGATCATGCGCAAAACATAACGATAGGGGTCGGGCCTGCTTGAACCCCGTTCAAGCAGGCCCGACGCTTTTCGCCCGGCAATTGTTGCCCCGCCCGGCAATTGTGCCCCGGTCCCTGGACCGGGGCTTTTTATTTAACCGACTGAAATGAAAGGGTTTTCGGGTTTGGCATAGCCCTTGCGAATCTCTCCTGCGATTGCGGCCCTAGTTTTGCGGATCGGTTGGCCGCCCGGATCGAATTTGGAGACGATGTCATGGGTATCTTTGACGCACTGAACACTTCCGTCGGCGGCTTGCAGGCCCAGTCCTTCGCGCTTCAGAACATCTCGGGCAACATCGCGAACGCCTCGACCACCGGCTACAAGGGCATCGGCACCAGCTTCGAGGATCTGATCCCGCAGTCGTCAACGCCGGACCGGCAGGTGGCCGGCGGCGTCACTGCCTTCGCGCAGGCGACGATCACGACGCAGGGCACGGTGACTTCGACGACGGTCGCGACCAACATGGCCATCAACGGCCAGGGCTTCTTCAACGTGCAGAAGCCGATCGGCATCACCGACAACTCGCCGGTGTTCGACGGCACCACCGACTACACGCGGCGCGGCGACTTCCAGCTCAATGCCAGCGGCAATCTCGTCAACGGCGCCGGCTACTACCTGATGGCCGACCGTCCTGCAGTTCCAGAACAACTTCATCCCGGCGCAGGCTACGACTGCGATTCAATATGCGGCCAACCTTCCGACCACGCCCTCGACCGCGGCATCTTCCGGCGCCACCGCCGGGACGCTGGTTTCCGTTGGCGGCCTCAACCCGGCCGACTTCACCCCCCCTTATAGCCCAGTCGTGTTAGGCACGCCGGCGCCGCTCTTTACCGACGCAACGACGACGGGAAGCACGGTCAAGGACAAGAACTCCGTTCAGGCACCCATCAGCGGCTCGACGCAGCTTGCCGGCGCAATAAACACTCCCTCGCTGTCGGCGAATTTCGTGGCCGGCGACACCATCACCGTCAACGGCAAGACCATTTCGTTCAACAGCGGTTCGGGCAATTCGGGCTCGGCAGCGGCAGGCACCCTCTCGATCGATGTTAGCCTTCCCGCCAATAACGTCGGGACGCTTCTGACGGCGATCGATGCCATCACCGGCACTTCAGTTGCCTCGACCGTCAGTCCGACCGGCGCCATCACCCTGCATTCCGGCACGGCCTCGGACCTGACGATATCGAGCAACGCCGCGGGAACCGCAACGACGCCCCCGACGCCTGCTAACGAGGGGCGGCGGCGGACCCCCGGGCAAAGGCGTCGTGATCGGCAGCGACATCTCGATCTTCACCAAGGAATCCATCAGCGGCGGCGCCGTGACGGCCTATGATGCGACGGGAACGCCAGTCAATCTGCAGCTCCGCTGGGCCAAGACCGACAGCTCAGCGCTCGGCTCCGGTCATACCGACACCTGGAACCTGTTCTATCAGGCCGCCCCGAACGCGACCGGCGCGAGTACCGCTTGGGTCAATGTCGGCACCAACTTCGTGTTCGGCCCCAACGGATCGCTGACCAGCCCGTCGGGCTCGACCATCAACCTCACCAACGTGACGGTCGGCAACCAGTCGGTCGGAAACCTGACGATGAACTTCGGCTCCGGCGGCCTGACCCAGTACGCCTCTACCGGCGGCACCGCGACCATCAACCAGATCTCGCAGAACGGTTACGCCGCGGGACAGTTGCAGTCGATCGCGGTCAACAACAACGGTCTCGTGGTCGGTACCTTCTCCAACGGCCAGAACCTCGATCTTGCCGCGGTCTCGATGTCGCACTTCAACGGCACCAACTACCTCAAGGCGCTGGATGGCGGCGCCTATGCCGTCACCAACCAGTCGGGCGTGGCGATCGCGGGTGCCACCGGCAGCATCAGCGGTTCGTCGCTGGAAGGGTCGAACACCGACATCGCGGACGAATTCACCAAGCTGATCGTGACCCAGCAAGCCTATTCCGCGAATACCAAGGTGATCACCACGGCCAACAGCATGGTTCAGGATCTCCTGAACGTTCTACGCTGATCGATTTGGGCAAGCGGCAAAGGTGAGCCTGGTCTGACCTGAGGCGGTAAACATGAGTTTGAGTTCCTCTCTCGCCACGGCAATGACGGCGCTGCGTGCCAACCAGGCAGCGCTCTCGATCGTATCGTCGAACGTCGGCAACGCGCAGACGCCGGGTTACGTCGCCCGCACCATCAACCAGGTCGCGGAAGCAACCGGTGACGTCGGCTCGAGCGTCCGGGTCACCGGCGTCAACCGTTCGCTCGACCAGTTCGTGCAGTCGCAACTGCGTTCCGAGACCTCCGGCGGCGCCTATGCCGACCAGACGGCCAGCGTGCTGACCCAGTTGCAATCGGTTTACGGAACGCCCGGCGCCGCCGGCTCGCTCGAAACCGCGTTCTCGAATTTCACGACGGCGCTGCAGTCGCTGTCGACGACATCGGGAAGCGCGTCGACGCAGATCTCGGCCGCGCGGGCCGCGCAGTCGTTGGCGCAGCAGCTCAATTCCACGACGCAGGGCATCCAGACGCTGCGTTCCAATATGGAGCAGGACCTCAACATCTCGGTCGGGCAGGCCAATGCGGCGATGAACCAGATCGCTCAGCTCAACACCCAGCTCCAGAGCATGAAGACGGACGACCCCGCTGCCGCGAACCTGATGGATCAGCGCGACAGCGCGATCGACCAGTTGTCGAAACTGATGGATATTCGCGTTTCCACCAACGGCAGCAACCAGACCACGGTCTACACGTCCAACGGCGTCGAACTCGTCGGCCTGCAGGCCTCGCAACTGAGCTTCAACTCGCAGGGCACGCTGACCGCGAACTCACAGTGGAATGCCAATCCGGCCAATTCTTCGGCGGGCACCATCTCCTGCAAGCTGGCGAACGGTTCGACGATCGACATGATTGCGTCCAATTCGTTCAGGTCCGGCCAGATCGCAGCCGACCTGACGCTGCGTGACACCACGCTGGTGCAGGCGCAGACCCAGGTCGACCAGTTGGCCGCATCGATGGCGAGCGCGCTGTCGGATACGACCACGGCCGGCACTGCGGCGCCTGCGGCGCTTGCGCCGAAAGCCGGCTTCGATCTCGACCTGTCGAACGTGCTGCCGGGCAACACCGTCAATCTCACCTATACCGACACCGCGACCAACACCCAGCATCAGGTCACGATCGTTCGCGTCGACGATCCGACCGTACTTCCGCTGTCAAACCCCACCGGCGCCAATCCACAGCGGATCGGCATCAATTTTTCGAGCGGAACGGCGTCGGTCGCAACGCAATTGAACGCCGCGCTCGGCGGCGCCAGCCTTCAGTTTTCCAATCCGTCCGGGTCGACGCTGCGCGTCGTTGACAACGGTGCGGCTTCGACGGCCGTCAACGCGGCCTCGGTCACCAAGACGGCGACGTCGCTGGCGAACGGAAGCCCGCAACTGCCGTTGTTCACCGACGATGCCTCGCTCTACAGCGGCTCGATCTCCTCGGCCGGCACGCAGTTCGTCGGGCTGGCGGGACGCATCACGGTGAACGCCGCCGTTCTCAGCGATCCCTCTACAACACGTCGCCGGCGACCCAGGCCGGCGACACCACGCGTTCCGATTTTCTCTACAACCAACTGACGAGCGGGACGTTCAGCTACTCTTCCGCGACCGGGCTTGGCACGCCGGCGTCTCCCTTCAAGGGAACGCTGAGCAGCTACATGCAGCAGTTCCTCAGTCAGCAGAGCAACGCTTCGACCACCGCGACCCAGCTTCAGCAGGGCCAGGATGTCGTCGTCAACACGTTGAAGCAGAAGATGCAGTCGACGTCCGGCGTCAACATCGACACCGAGATGGCGAACCTGATCGCGCTGCAGAATTCCTATGCGGCCAATGCCCACGTGATGTCGGTGGTTCAAAGCATGATGAACAGCCTGTTGCAGGCGCAGGTGTAAGGCGGACGATATGGCCATCAACTCGCTCAGCTACGCCGGCTCCCTGATCCTGAACCAGTCGGTTCAGGCCCTGAAGAACCAGATGACGGTTCTGCAGTCGCAGCTCACGACCGGAAACAAGTCGACAACCTATGCAGGCATGGGCGTCAACGAAGGCTTCGCCATCGCGGCACGGTCGCAGCTCTCGAACATTTCGGCCTTCACCGATACGGCGACCGTCATCAACGCCAACATCGGCGTCGCCAACACCGTGCTGCAGGCGATGAACGACATCGGCAAGACGATCCAGAACAGCGCGTACGGTTCCTCGCAGGCGTTGAACACCGCGGGTCAGAGCATCGCCCAGCAGACCGCGACCTCGCAGCTTTCCTCGATGCTCGGAATTCTCAATACCCAGGCTGGAGACCGCTATCTGTTTTCCGGCACCGCCGTCACCACCCCGTCGGTCGCGTCGATGGACGACATCATGAACGGGACGACGACGCAGGCCGGATTGAAGCAGGTAATCGCCGAGCGCAAGCAGGCCGATGTTGGTACCGCCGGGCTCGGCCGTCTCGTCATTACGTCGCCGACGGCAACGTCGGTGCAGGTAGCGGAAGATGTCGCCGGCTCGCCGTTCGGCCTGAAACTGAGTTCGGTCTCGTCGTCGCTGACCGGTGCTGTGGTGACCGGCCCGTCCGGATCGCCCGCGGGTATTTCGATCGACCTCGGCGCCACCAACCCCAACAATGGCGACAAGGTCAGCTTCACCTTCAACCTGCCTGACGGTTCGCAGGAATCGATTGCGCTGACGGCCTCCAGCGCGACGCCGCTGCCGGCGGGCAGTTTTGCCATCGGCGCCAGTTCGACGGCGACGGCGGCCAATCTGAACGCGGCTCTGAGTACGGCGATCGGCACTTTGGCCAATACGTCGCTGGTGGCGGCGTCTGCGATCCAGGCCGGTAACGATTTTTTCAATACGACGGGAACGGCGACCGGTAGCGTGGTCAACAACCAGGTGACACCGACACCTGCGCCCATCACTGGTGCGACGGCGTTGTCCGGCGCGGTGGGTACCGACTCGCTGGGCGCGAGCTTCGGGGTCAACAACACCATCACCGTCAACGGCACGCCGATCACTTTTGTCGCGTCGGGCGCCACCGGCAACCAGCTCAACATCACTGACAGCGTGCAGACGCTGCTGACGAAAATCGATTCGATCACGGGCACGTCCACGCCATCGACCGTCAGCGGCGGCGTGATCTCGCTTCACACCGACAACGCTGCGAGCCTGTCGGTCTCCAGTTCGAACGCTGCCGCGTTCGCCGCGCTCGGCTTCGGCGCGACTGCGACTGCGACTGTGCCGCCGTTGCGGGTCGGCGGTTCGCCGCTGGGCTCCGCGACATCGCTGGTCAGCGGCACGCCGGCGAATACGATCAGCTGGTACACCGGAAATCCCGGACCGACCGCTACCGCGCGCGCATCGGCAACGGCACGGGTCGATACCTCGGTCAAGATTGAATACGGAATCCAGGCCGACGAGCCGGCCATCCGTGCGCAGCTTCAGGCGCTGGCGGTGTTTTCCGCGGTGACGACATCGACGACGAATCCGAATGGGGCCGGGCAGGTATCGGCACTGAGCCTGCGGGTCACGCAGGCCCTTACCGCGCAGCCGGGAAAGCAGACGATCCAGGATATCCAGACCGATCTGGCAACGGCGCAGGCCACGATCAGCGATGCCACGGCGCGGCAAAAGCAGGCCAAGGGAATGTTGCAGAGCATCGTCGACCAGACCGAGACTATTTCTCCGGATCAGGTGGCGAGCCAGCTTCTGGCACTTCAGACCAGCCTGCAGGCGTCCTACCAGACCACGTCGATGCTCTCCCAGATGAGCCTCGTGAAGTACCTGCCGGTGGGGTAGTCCTACGGGCGGGGCGTTAGGTTTTCGTTAACCACGATTATTTACAGTTAGGTGAGGATTGCGGCTTCCGTCGGCCGCTTCGGAGCCGTTCATGACCGATCAAATTCGCCTGGTGGTAGCCACGCCCTGCTTCGGCGGACAGGTTTCCAGCATCTATGCCAGTTCGATCTTCCAGTTACAGCGGGTGCTGCGTTCGAGAACCAACATCGATCTCAAGGTCATGCTGCGCGACGGCGATGCGCTGATCACGCGCGCGCGGGCCAACCTGATGACGATGTTCCTCGACGACCCCGCCGCCACCCATTTCCTGTTCGTGGATGCCGATATCGGGTTTACGCCCGAGCAGGTGTTCCGGCTGATCGAATCCGACGCCGACGTAGTGGCCGGCCTGTACCCCATCAAGCGCATCAACTGGGACAAAGCGAAGCGCATGCTGGAGTCGAACCGGCCGAACGTAGCTTCGTCGGCACTCGACTATGTGCTGGAGATCAACGATCCCGAACAAGTCGTCGTCGTCAACGGCTTCACGCGCGTGCGTTACGCCGGAACGGGTTTCCTGATGATCAGGCGCCATGTGTTCGAGCGGATGTGCGAGCATCCGGCCTACGCGCCGCTGCAGTTCTTCCGCGAACATTCGGTCGATGCGCTGGCGGGAAGCCCCAACCGCTTCGCGCTGTTCGAATGCATGATAGACCCGGCGACCGGGACATACCTCAGCGAGGATTTCGCCTTCTGCAAGCGCTGGACCGATATCGGTGGCGAGATCTGGGCAGATCTGGAGAGCCGCCTCGATCACGTCGGTCCATCGGTATTCCGCGGCGATGTTGCGTCGCAATTTGCCGTGCCCGCGAGCGAGGCGGATGCTGCGTGAAAACATGTCGACGCTGAGCGCCTCGCTTCGGTTGCAGGCGGTCGAGGCGCCGATCTCTCAGGATCGATCCCGTTCGGCTGCCGCTATGGCCGATCTGTTCGGGCCGCTGGACGGTCTGCTCCGCGGCGGCGGCGATCCGCGGCTCGACATCGACCCGACGAGCGGCGCCAACGAATATGGCTGCGAGCCGTTTCCTTGTCCGGGCACGCTGAGCTTTGCCTCAAGCACGGCGACATCGATATCGGCGCGAGCCTATGCGCGTGCGGCGGAAGCGCGGGATTCCCTGATGCGGTCGGCGATCGCCATCGGTATCGACGGAGCATTCGAAGCCCGCATCGAAGCCATACGCGACGAATTGAAAGCTCATCTTGGAATATCCGGAACGCGGGCCGATGTTATTTTCGCGCCGTCGGGCACCGACGCCCAGCTTCATGCGCTGTTTCTGACCCGGGCGCTGCGCGGTCCTGCGCTAACGACCGTCATCGTGGCTGCCGACCAAACCGGAAGCGGAACCGCAGACACCGCGCGCGGCCATCATTTCAGGGCCGCGACGGCGAACGGAGTTCGGGTTCGAAAGGGAGAGCCCATTGCCGGATTGGCTGATTCGGTCGCAAGCGTCGCACTGCCGCTGTTCGACGACGGCGGTGATTTCCGCCCGCAGACTGAGACCGATTCACGGGTTCTCTCTGCGATCGAAAAGCTGGTTGCGAGCGGCAGCAACGTTCTCTTTCAAGTCATGGATTCGTCGAAGCTGGGCTGGCGTGTTCCAAGCGAGGCGTGCCTCGAGGAGATATCGCTACGCTGGCCCCAACAGGTCCAGGTCGTCGTCGATGCCTGCCAAATGCGTCTCGGTCGTCCGCGGCTGCGAAAATATCTCGATCGTGGCTATCTGGTGATCGTTACCGGCTCAAAGTTTTTCACCGGCCCTCCCTTTAGCGGTGCACTGCTGGTACCTGCGGTTCTCTCGAAAGCGCTCGATGCGGTTCCCGGGATTGCATCGGGGCTGCGTGAATATAGCAGCCGCAGCGACTGGCCGATGCGGTGGTCGGCCCTGCGCGCACGCTTTCCGGTCCGTACCAATTTCGGCCAATGGCTTCGCTGGGAGGCGGCACTCGAGGAAATCCACGCATACTACAGCGTGCCCGACGAATTTCGCCTTCTGGCTCTCACGACGTTTCGCACAGGCGTGGAACGGATCATCGCGTCGTCGCCATTCCTTCGCCCGTTGCCGCCGCAGCAAAAGCCGGATGGCGCCGGCGCTGACGACGAGGAACTGGCTCAGACGACGATCTTTCCGTTTGCGATCAGGCGTGGCGATCGGCTTTTGTCTCCGTCTGATTGCAGGAAGATATATCGTGGGCTTGCATGCGATGCGCAGGATGCGGTCGTGGCGAGCGGGCTCGGATGTGCGCCGGAAATCGCAGCGAAGCCTTGTCTGATCGGCCAACCCGTCGCCTTGAACGAGGTCGAGCAGGGTCCGGTCGCGGCGCTTCGCATCTCGGCAAGCGCACGCCTCGTCACCGACACGTGGTCGCCCGACCGGGAGAGAGCGCATGACAATTTGCAGCGCGAACTCGGCCATGTCGGCGCAATCGTTTCAAAGATCGAGTGGCTGCTTGCGCATTTGGACGGCTTGAACGTGATGGAGATTCCGCGTGCATCCTGATTTTCACGAACCGCTCGCCGTCGCCGAACCGGAATGCGCGGACAAGATCGGCATGGCCAAGCTCGCCAAGCTGGCATTCGACGGCGGGGACCTGCGCCCGATGTGGCGCGAGCTGATCGCCAAGCTGATTGACGGCACAGCGGATGCAGGCGAGGGGCTTGACCTGTCGCTGATCGCGCAACTGCTCGGCGACAAGCAGACAGGCCTTGCGATCCAGCAGGACGTGCTAAATTCCCAACGGCTGTTTCGCTCGCCGTGCCCGGCGAAGCAGCCCCGATTGAGGGTTCTTGCGCTCGCCGCAGCCACCGACATGGGCAGCAACACGCCGATCAAATTCCTGCTTGAACAGTCCGACATCGATCTCATGATCCTGTATGTGATCCCGGAATTCGAACTGCCAATGCCGTTGCCCGATCATGACGTCGCGATTGTGATCGCCTCGGACTCGGAGGATTGCAGGGCGGCGCTCGGCCAGATCGATCGGGCCGCGGCGCGCTGGCCGCGGCCGTTGCTCAATATCCCGCGGCAGGTCTGCAATCTGGACCGGGACAAGCTTTACCGCCTGCTTGCCGATATCGAAGGGCTGGTCATTCCGGCAACGATCGCTGTCACTCGCGGGCAGCTGCAGGAAGTGTCGCGCTCGGCCGAGGTGCTTGGCGGGATCGCAACCGAACTCGCCTTTCCCATCGTCGTCAGGCCGCGTGGCTCGCATGCCGGGGTCGGGCTT
>WNFM01340703.1_pt1 | contig 12316 bp, 14 predicted proteins | sample 5400271 | NCBI WGS metagenome assembly WNFM01 (sample SAMN13153352, study PRJNA577476) | soil metagenome | isolation source: 60 cm saprolite on Douglas fir-dominated hillslope | place: USA:California | collected 2013-09-17 | reverse complement strand
TACAAAAAGTCGTCCGCGTTTTCGAGTACGTCGTTCCGCCTGCCAAGAAATAGGAACGGGTTCGAGGCCCGCGTCTAGGGTTTGCGCTCGGACAGCATACGCTCGATCTCGCCGACGAGCTTGCGGTCGCCGGGCGTCACTCCGCTGCCGAAGGACAACACTTTCTCGCCCGAACGGTCGATCAGGTATTTGTGGAAGTTCCACTGGGGGCGCTCGCCGGTCTTCGCGGCAAGCGTCGCGTACAAGGGGTTGGCGTTGCCCGCCGACACGCCGGATTTCGCGAACATCGGAAAGCTGACGCCGTAGTTGACCTCGCAAAATTTGGCGATGTCGCGGTTGCCCCCCGGTTCCTGGCCGCCGAAATCGTTGGCGGGGAAACCCAGCACGACAAGGCCTTTTTCGCGGTAGCGGCGGTACAGCGCCTCCAGTCCTTCGTACTGGGGCGTGTACCCGCATTGACTCGCGGTATTCACCACGAGCAGCACCTTGCCCTCGAATTGGCACAACGGCGTGGCCTGATCGGTCAGGCTCGGAAGGGTGTGGTTGAGCAGCGGCGGGCACGCGGCGAGCGCGGGCGCGGAGATCGAAGCAGCGAGCAGCAGTCCGAGGAGAATGCGCATCTGCGGGAACCCAGTAATGAGGCCAGCCTAAGGTACAACCGGCGGTTCGTTCTGTCAAAATAGGCGAGATGGAGATCCCTTTCGAGCGGAAGATTTGCCCGCCTCAGGAACTTACGGCGCGGCTCGGATCCCTTGCGCGACCCCTCGTCTTCACCAACGGCGTGTTCGACATCCTGCATCGCGGACACGTCACCTATCTCGCCGAGGCGAGCTCCCTGGGAGCGACGCTTCTCGTCGCAGTCAACAGCGACGCGTCGGCTAAGCGTCTCGGCAAAGGCGAGGAGCGCCCATTCAACCCGCTCGCCGACCGCATGGCGGTGGTAGCGGCCCTTGGATCCGTCCACCTCGTGACGTGGTTCGACGAGGATACGCCGCTCGCGCTGATACTTGCCTCGCGGCCGGAGGTGCTCGCGAAGGGCGGCGACTGGAAGCCCGAAGCGATCGTTGGGGCCGCCGAAGTGCGGGGCTGGGGCGGACGCGTGCATTCGATCCCCTTCAGGCACCAGCGCTCGACGACCGCTCTGGTCAAGAAGATTCTTGGCTAATTTCCTTTGCGCTTTTCCTCCGGCGCGCAGTCCTTGAGCTCGCTGCCCGCAAAGCTCTGGCGCAAGTCGTTCAGTTTCGAGACCAGCGCATCGGGGACTTCCCGAACGGTGAAGTAGACTTTCTGCACGGACGTTTCCCTTGGATCGACCCGGGCCGATCGCACTCCCTTTTTGCGCAACTCGGCGAGTCTCGACCGCGCTGCCTCCTCGGTTTTGAACACACCCAGAGAAATCGCGAATCGGAACTTGGAATCCTCCTGAACGATATAGAAGTCTTCGACGCCGAGCTTCCTGAGCTCGGCGGCTTTCTGGTTTGCCGCCTGCCGGTTGCGTTGCGGCGGCATGAATACCCAGTAGCTCGCGATTTCTTCGGCACGCCGCTGCGAGAGCCTCGACCCGAGCGCAAGAGGTTCAAGCGCCTGTTGCACGCGCACCGCGTCACCCGAGCTGAACGCGCCGAGCTCGAGGCACGCGGCGACGGTCGCCTTGGGCGGCGGTTTGGCGCGCTCCGCGGTCTGCTTCGTACGCTCAGTGGTAAGGGCCGCGAGCTGATCGGCACGGAGCAATCGGATCGCCTGCGGGTTGAGCTGCTGCTCCATCAGCTGCGGCTCGTCCGATGCACGGCCGCCAAAGTAGATCCAGGCGAAAAAACCGAGATTGGCGAACAACAGCAGGAAAGTTACGGTTTTCACGATTTCCCGTGGGGTGATTTCACCGCGTCCTGTGAAATTCGGACGAGGCCTTCCAGCACCAGATTATCCACGAGCCGCACGGGAATGCTGAGGTGCCGGGCGATCAGGCGAGCGGATCCCCCCGCGAGCACGCAGGCTGCTCCGTGCTCCATCGTCGCGAAAGCGCGCTCTATCGCCCCCGCTTGCGCGAGCAGGCAGCCGGTTTCGATGGCATCCGCAGTATTTCGAGGTTCGGCGGAAAAACGCCCTCTTGCGAGCGGAAGTTCCGCGGTGCCGCGGGCAAGCGAGCGCTTCATGAGATCGAGGCCAGGAAGAATCACGCCGCCGACGAACCGGCCGTCGCCCCTCAAGACATCCACCGTGGTCGCGGTTCCCGCGGAGACCACGAGGCAGGGCCCGTGGAGAATCGACCAAGCTCCGATCAGCGCGGCCCAGCGGTCGGGCCCGAGCTGGTCCGGCCGCCCATAGCCGTTCGTGACCCCGCATTCGCGCCGCTTCGTCTTTACCCAGGCGGGTACGATGGATCGTCGAGCGAATAGGGTCTCCAGCCTCTTGCGCACGGACCGCCCCGCGACGTTCGCGACGATGACATCGTCGGCAGGCACGAGTCTCTCCCAGCTCTTCTCCAGGCGGCCGATCTCCGAGACAGGCACCGCGCCGGTTCTGCGCCAGCCCCCATTCTCGTGCAGCCCCCATTTCAGCCGCGAATTGCCGCAGTCGACCGCGAGGATCATCCCGGTCTGAGCGAGAGCTCACCGCTGTGGAAGCGCTCTATTCCCTCGACCGAAGCGAGGATGAGCGCGCCGTCCTCCGCGACTCCGACGACCTTGCCTTCGGCTACACGCCGGCCGGCCTGCGACAGGGCGACTCGCCTCCCCTTCCAGGCGTGGCGTTGCAGCCACTCCTCCCGAAACGGCCCGAAGCCTTCCTGGGAGAACCGCGCGAGAACCCCGGCAATGGACTCGAGCGCCGCGACGAGCACGGCGGTCCGCAACGGCACCGCGTCGCTGTGGCTCGCGATGTCGGTCGCCGGCGCGGCAATCCGCTCGCGCGTCTGGGTGCCGAGACGCACGTTGATACCGACTCCCACGATTACGGCGCTCGGACCCAAGATGTCGCCCGAGCTCTCGATCAAGATCCCGCCGAGCTTGCACCCCTCGCAATAGAGGTCATTCGGCCATTTCACTCCCACGCCACACGTACCCAGGCGCTCGAGCGCCTTCGCAGCACCTACCGCCACGGCGAGGCTCAAGCCCCCGAGCGCTCCAGCGCCTCGGGGAAAACGCCATAGAATGGAGAAAGCCAGGCTTCCTCCGACCACGGAGACCCAGGAGTGTCCGCGCCGACCGCGCCCGGCGCTCTGGTGCTCACAGGCGAGTACCGTGCCGTGCGGCGCGCCCGCGGCCGCGCGCTGGGCAAGAACCGTATTGGTGGACGGACATTCATCGAGCACCTCGACGCAAAGCTCGGGCGAGACCTTCCTCAATCCCTCGGTGAGTCCGTCCAGCTCGAACAGGTCGAGAGCCTCGGCCAGCCGGTAACCGCGGCCGCGTACCTTGAATACGCGCAATCCCAACGCTTCGATCCGCCTGATGAGGTTCCACACCCCGGCGCGCGAAAGACCCAGAGCCAGGCCGAGCTGCTCGCCTGAGTGAAACCTGCCGTCGGCCAGCATGCGAAGCAGCGAAAAGGGGGCTGTGCCCATGCGCAAAATCGCGAGAAAAAACCGGACAAATACTAGCACCGGGGCAGCGTGCGCGCGGAGGCTGCTACGATTCGTGAAAAAGTCACGGAGGATCGATTTTCAATTGTTCCGCAGCGAGTCAGGTGATATGATGCCGTCATAGTAGATTTCATGGCGTCCAGCGACGAGTTTCTGCTGGACGTTTCAGGTTGCCCGCCGGCCCAGCAAACGGCGGCTAAACGGGGGAAACCCTCCCTTCCCCCGTTTTTTTTTGGCCCTGCGAATTGCGGCTGATTCGGTTGTCCGCAATCGTGGTAGCCTGCTCCCGGACTTCACCCCGCTGCGACCCGACGCATGCATCGACCCTGGCCTTATCCGCGAGTACTGGGCCATCGCGGCGGCGGCAAGCTTGCCCCCGAGAACACCCTGGCGGGTATTCGCAAGGCGGCCGCAATGGGATTTGGCGGCGTGGAGTTCGACGTAATGCTCTCGGCGGACAAAGTCCCTCTGCTGATCCATGACGAAACCGTGGATCGCACTACGAGCGGGCATGGCAGCGTCGCCGCGACGCCCTACGCAAGGCTCGCGAGCCTGGACGCCGGCGCCTGGTTCAGCCCGGAATACCGCGGTGAGCGCGTGCCCTCGTTCGAGGAAGCCGGGAGGCTCTGCGCCCGGCTGGGGCTCTGGGCCAACGTCGAGATCAAGCCGGCGCGAGGGTTCGAGCGTGAAACCGCAGTGGCGGTCGCGAAGCTCGCTTTGGAGTTATCTCGTCCTTCGAGCCGGTCTCGCTCGATGCAGCGCGCGCTGCCGCGCCGGATCTCGATCGCGGATATCTGACCGACCGCCTCGGGTCGGGTTGGCATGAAGCCGCGCGGGAGCTCGGGTGTGTGTCGGTGCATTGCAACTCCAAGTATCTGACCGAGGCGCAAGCCGATGAAGTCCAGGGCGCCGGCTACTGGCTCCTTTGCTACACGGTCAATGAACCAGCGATCGCGCGGCGCTTGTTTTCCTGGGGCATAGACGCGATCTTCACCGACCGGCTGGATTTGATCCCGCCGGACTTCGCCTGAGCTGCCGTCCCGGGAGCGCAGCTTTCCCTAATCGATCTGCATCGCCACCAGGAAGCGCGACACGAGGTTGTACCCCGCGATCGTCGCGGTGAGCTCGACCGTTTCCCGGTCGTCGAAGTGCCGCCGCACTTCGGCGAAGATCGGATCGGGTACGCGGATCCCGCGGGTCATGCAGTCGGTATAGGCAAGCACCGCGCGCTCGCGATCGTCGAAGCGCTTCGAAACCTGCCAGCCGGGAAGCGCATCGATTTGCTCCTGGCTCATGCCGTCCTTCAGCGCGAAGGGCACGTGCGCTCGGTATTCGTATTCGGCGCCGTTCAGGAGCGCCACGCGCAGAATGGCCAGCTCGCGGTAACGCCCGGCGAGTTTCGCTTTTTGCCGGATCGCGGTGAAAAGCTTGAGCCAACCTTCGGCCACTGGCGGGCTGTTCAGCAGCGCGCGATAGAGGTGCAGCAGCCTGCCTCCGCGCTCGGATTTGATGGTCGCGATCAGCCCGGCCAGCTCGGGGTGGTCTTCCTCTTCGATCAGCGGTACGCGCGTCAAGATGCCTCCCTCACGACACTAGAACGGCAATTTCGCACCCGGTTTGGCCGAAAGCAGAACCCGTCGGAATTCGGATTTGATGCGATCGAGGCCCGCCTCGTCCTCCGCTTCGAAGCGCAGGACGACGACCGGCGTCGTATTCGACGCGCGCGCGAGACCGAACCCATCGGGGTACTCGACCCGTAGCCCGTCCAGTCTGATCACCTCGGTCGCACCCGGGAATGAGGCGTTCTTCCCCAGAGTTTCGATCAAGCGATGCGGTTCGCCCTCCGCGAGTTTCAGGTGCAATTCAGGCGTACTCATCGAATCGGGAAGTGCGTTGAGCGTCGCCGTGGCGTCGGCGGTCTTGCTGAGAATCTCCAGCAGACGCGCCCCGGCGTATTGTGCGTCGTCGAACCCATACCATCGTTCGACGAAGAACGTGTGCCCGCTCATCTCGCCGGCGAGCGCCGCGCCGCGCTCGCGCATCCTCGCCTTGATGAGCGAGTGACCGGTCTTCCAGAGGCTAGGCACGCCGCCGTGCTGGCGGATCCAGGGTGCGAGGTTGCGCGTGCTCTTCACGTCGTAGATGATCTCGGCGCCCGGCTGGCGCGAAAGGACGTCCTTCGCGAACAGCATCAGCTGCCGGTCCGGGAAGATGATCTTCCCCTCGGCGGTCACCACGCCAAGGCGGTCGCCGTCGCCGTCGAAGGCGAGCCCGACCTCGGCGCGCTCCCTTTGCACGAGGGAAATCAGATCCTCGAGGTTTTCCGGGTGGGACGGATCCGGATGATGATTGGGAAAGCGGCCATCGACCTCGCAATAGAGCTCCAGCACTTCGCAGCCGAGCCGGCGGTAGAGCTCGCCCGCCGTGGCGCCGGCGACGCCGTTACCGCAGTCGACAGCGATTTTCATGGGACGCGCGAGCCGTACGTCGGAGGCGATGCGATTCAGGTAACTTTCGCGGATGTCGGCGCGACGGTGTTGCCCCGCGCCGCGGGTGAGCTGGCCGGACTCGATCCTCTTGCGCAATCGCTGGACATCCTCGCCCGCGAGAGTGGTTCCCGCGAGCACCATCTTCAGTCCGTTGTACTCGGGCGGGTTGTGGCTGCCCGTGACCGCGACCGCGCTGCCGCAACCCAGTTCGTGCGCGGCGAAATAGGCGACCGGAGTTGCGAACATCCCGATCTCCGCGACGTCCACGCCGCTTGCGCGGATGCCCTCCATCAAGGCCCCGGCGAGCTCGGGCCCGGAGATGCGCCCGTCGCGGCCCACTGCGATCTCCCGCCGCCCGCCCCCGCTGCTACGGTCGAGCAGCTCGCTTCCGAGCGCCTGCCCGATCAGGCGCACGCCTTCTCGGGTGAGCGATTTGCCGACGACACCGCGGATGTCGTACGCCTTGAAGATTTCTTGAGGGGGTAAATTCATCGGGGAACGCCGCCTTGGTTCGACATTATCCATCCGCAGCCAGTGCGTCTTCGAAGAAAGCAGTCACCCGCCGGGGCATCCAGCCCAGATTTCCGGGAAACGGACCGCTGACGAATGCGGCGTGCCCGCCCTCGCCGGGAAAATCGCAATTCACGTGCACGGAAACCTCATTCGGGCGCGGCAACGCCGCCGCCGGGAGAAAGGGATCGTTGCGGGCGTTCACGAGTAGCGTCGGCACCGCGATGCGGCCAAGGACGGGCTTCGCGCTCGCGCGCGTCCAGTAGTCGTCGGTATCGCGGAATCCATGGAGGGGCGCCGTGACGACGTCGTCGAATTCGCGCAGCGTGCGCGCGCGGCGCATCGCCTTACCGTCGAACAGTCCCGGAAAACGCTCGATCTTATGCTCGCCCTTTTTCTTCATCGTCGAGAGAAACGCTCGCGCATAGACAAGGTTGAATCCCCGGCCGAGCGCGTCGCCTGCCGCCATGAGATCGACCGGGGCCGATACCGCCGCGGCCGCCGTGAGGACGTCCTTCGCCCGCGCGTCCCCGCCGAGCCATTTGAGAAGCGCATTGCCGCCGAGCGACACGCCCACCGCGAAGAGCGGTGCGCCGGAGGCCTCGCCCGAAAAACGCCGAAGAATCCAGCCTATCTCCTCCGCGTCACCGGAATGATAGGCCCGCGGTAGTCTGTTCGGCTCGCCGGAGCAACCGCGAAAATGCGGCACCGCGCAGCGCCACGCCCGCTCCCTGAGCTCGCGCGCGAGCGCACGGGCGTAATGGCTGCTCGAGCCGCCCTCGAGGCCGTGAAACAGCACGACGAGCGGGGAATCGGCCGGGCCTGCCAGACGATCGACATCGATGAAATCGCCGTCCGGCGTATCCCAGCGCTCTCTCTTCCAGTCAACACTCGAACCGCAGAACAGCGCGCCGTACAGTGTCTGCAGATGTCCGCCGGGCAGCCACCAGGGAGCTCGGTAGGGGCCTTGACTCAATGCAGGATTTTCGGCGACTCGGCGGGAGCGCGGGGCACCTGCGGGGCGGGCGAACCGTGATGCAGGATCATTCGCCAGCCGTTGCCGGTGCGGAGATAGACGTTGGTGACGGCGACCGGCGGACGCGAGCGCGACTCGCCCTGCACCAGGATGTTCTCGTGCACGCTGTGGATCGCGAGCATCATCCCCGAGAGCACCACCTGGTTGGAAACGTGCACCTTGAGCCGCTGGCCCGAGGCGAAAATCTGCGCCCAGCTCTCGCGCACCTGATCGTAGCCCGCGAGCCTCGCTCCTCCCGGATGCACGCACACGATCTCCTCGTCTTCGGCCCACACTTCCATCATGGCCTCGAGCTCACCCGCTTCGAGCGCCTCGTAGAACGCGTTCTCTGCATCCTGCGGCGTCGGAAAGGTGCTTTTCTTCACGAGGTGCAGCTCCGGAGCCGCGTAGCGTAGCGGAAAAGGCTGGTCGCCGCCAGCGCGCGAGACCCGCACCAAACGCATTTCCGCAGTTCACGCGGGAGAACCGTCGAAACCGATCACCGCTTCGCACCAGCTCGCGACGCGCAAGAGCCGATCGTCGCCGCCCGCGGGACCGGCGAGTTGCATTCCGTAGGGCAGGCCGCCGTCGGACAGACCGGTAGGCAGCGTAAGGGCCGGAAATCCCACGAGCGTCCAGAGCGTGCAAAAGCTCGGATCTCCCGTGACGTCGAGCCGCTCCGGGGCCGCGCCGGGCGCCGGAAGCGATGCGAGCGCGTCGCAGTCCTCGAACAGATCGAGCGCGAGCTCGGCGAGCGCAGCGCGACTCACGAGCGCGCTGCGATAATCGTCGTGCGACATCGCAAGCCCTTCGTCGATCGCGGCGTTCAAGACGGCGCTCATGACTCGCCGGTGCATCGCCTGCTTGGGAGCGTGGTGGCGGGCCCCCTCGTAGAGCATGATCGTGCGGTGCACCCGATGTGCTTCGTCGAAGTCATCTGGCAACGCGACGGTTCTCAATTCCGTTCCAGCGTCGGCCAGACGCTTCAGGCTCACTTGCAGATGCCGTGCGGCGTCCGGTTCCGCCGCGTTCCAGGGAAAGCGCGGCAAGACGGCGATTTTCGGCGGACGAGAGAGCGCCTCGATCTCCCGGGCAAACGTACCGGACTCCGCAAGGCTGGCGGCGAAGTACGCGGCGTCGGCGACCGTGCGCGCAAACATCCCCACCTGGTCCAGGGTTTCGGCAAAAGGGAGGGCCCCTTGGATGGGCAGGCTGTCCAGGCTCGGCTTGAAGCCGACCACTCCGCAAAACGCCGCGGGCCGGATCACCGAACCGTTGGTCTGCGTGCCCACTGCAACCGGAACGTGGCCGGCCGCAACGGCCGCGGCCGAACCGGAGGAGGAACCACCGGGCGTGTGCCTCGGGTTCCAGGGATTGCGTGTCTCGGCCGGATGCATGTAGGCGAATTCCGTGGTGGCCGTCTTGCCGAGCGCATAGCCGCCAGCGGCGAGGATTCTTCCGACGAGCTCGGCGTTTTTTCCTGGCTGATTGCCGACGAACGCGGGCGAGCCCATCTCGGTGGGCAAGTCGTCGGTGTCGTAGACGTCCTTCACCCCGACCGGAACCCCGTGCAGCGCGCCGGTGTGCCCGCCCTGAGCGCGCTCGGCGTCGCGGGCGGCGGCGAGCCTGAGTGCACGCTCATCGTCGAGGGCAATCCACGCTCTGAGCCCGCCTTCGCTCGCGCGGATGCGCGCAAGGCGCGACTCGCAGTAAGCGCGAGCGGTCGGCGTACCGCCGGAGAGCGCCTGAACGGTCCCTCTCAAGTCCTCGGGCGAGGCCGACTTCGCGGCTGGGCTCCTGAGCGGCATGCGGCGACTGCGCGCCCTAGCGGCGCCGTTTCGGCCAGGCTTCCGGGTTCAGCAGATTGGGCGGACGCCTGCCCGACAGCGCTGCACCCAGGTTCCGACTCGCGAGCATCGCCATCGCCGTGCGCGTTGCGCGCGTGGCGCTGCCGATATGCGGAACAAGAGCGACGTTGTCCGCCTCCAGGAACCCCGCGTTGAATTTCGGCTCGCCTTCGAACACGTCCAGACCCGCCGCGGCGATGCGCCGTTCCTTGAGCGCGTGGACGAGCGCCGCATCGTCGATGATCCCGCCGCGGGCGGCGTTGACGATCACCGCGGTCGGCTTCATCAGGGCAAGCTCGCGAGCGCCGATAAGATGGTGGGATTCCGGCGAATACGGCATGTTGAGGCTGACGAAATCCGATTCCTTGAGGAGCTTCTCCATGCTCACGTACTTCGCGCCCAGCTGCTTTTCGACCGCCTTCGGCACGCGCTTGCGGTTATGGTAGAGGACGCGCATCGAGAACCCCATCGCGCGCCGCGCGAGGGCCTGGCCGATCCGCCCCATGCCGATGATGCCGAGCGTCGCGTGGTGCACGTCGACGCCGAGGAATTGGTCGTTCTTCCAACCCTTCCAGTTTCCGGCCCGCAGCCAGCGCTCGGCTTCGGTCACGCGCCGCGCAGCGGCCATGAGCAGCGCCCAGGTCATGTCGGCGGTCGTATCGTCGAGCACCCCCGGCGTATTGGTCGCGAGGATGCCTCGCTCGTTGCAGGCTGCGAGGTCGATGTTGTTGTAGCCGACTGCGATGTTGCACACGGCCTTCAGGCGCGGCGCCGCGGCCAGCGTCGCTGCGTCCACGCGGTCGGAACCGGTCGGAAGCAGGCCGTCCTTGTCGGCGATCCTGCGCCTCAATTCCTCGGCGCTCCAGGGCGCATCGTCCTTCTGGTTGTCCTCGACTTCGAAGCGCTCCCGCAGCTTTTCGATGACGTCGTCGAAGGTCGCGCGGGTAACGAGAATCCTCGGCTTCACTTTGTTCTAAAGAGCGAACCCTGATTCAGCGGCCATAGACCAACTGCGGCAGCCACAGGCCGATGCCCGGGAACAGGTACAGCAGGACCAGAGCGATGAGCTGGATCCCCATGAAAGGCATCATGCCGGCGAAGATCGCGTTGAGGGTCACGTGCGGCGGCGACACCCCCTTCAGGTAGAACGCCGCCATCGCCACCGGCGGCGAAAGGAACGCGGTCTGCAGGTTGAGCGCCACGAGCAGCCCGAAGAACAGCGGATCGATGTGGAAATGCGGCAGCAGGTCCACTCGAGCGGCCAGCCGAGGATGAAGATGATGAACTGCGCGAGGATCATGAACTGCACCGGCGTCATGTTGAGCGACAGCACCCACTTCTCGATGACCTCCTGCCCGCCGAGCAGCGCGAACGCCGCCGAGAAAATCCCCGAGCCGACAAACAACCAGCAGACCATCGCGCTCGTCTTGGCGGTGAGGAAGGACGATTCCTTGACGATGGCGCCGAGCTCCTTCACCGTGCTCCAGACCGCCTTGCCGGTGTCCTTGCCGCCGGACTTCCCCTCGCGCCAGTAAGCGATGAAGCGGTAGACCCCCGCCAGGATGAATCCGCCGAATCCGCCGATTGCCGCCGCCTCGGAGGGCGTCGCCAGCCCGAACACGATCGAGCCCAGCACTGCCAGGATCATCAGCGCCAGCGGAAAGAACGAGGTGAGCAGCATCTTGAATACTTCCAGCCGCTCCCAGCTCCACAGCCAGTAGATGAGCGCGATGATGGCGATACAGACGCCGAACGTGATCCAGAGCCAAAGGGGCACCGGCAGCCGATCGGATCCCGCCGCGCCGGCAGTGTTCCCGTCGGCGGCCGCCGCGGTCTGCGGGGCTTTCGCGGCCTCCGCGCCCGCCTGAGGGGCGGCGGGCGCCTTCGACGACTCGGCCGAAGGTTCCTTGACCCCCGATTCCTTTTCTTCCGGTTCCTGGGCGCCGATGAGGCCCGTCGACTGCTCTCTTTCCTGTTCGGGCGCCGCGACGAGGCCCCCGGCCTCGATCAGCCCGGCCGTGCTGGCCTCGACTTCCGGCGCCGTCGCGATGCGATAGGTGGCGCCCAGCAATGCGGCAATGAAGAGCGCCGGCACCAGCGTAACGACCAGTTGCGCGAGCACAGTGCGTTTCGCGACGCCGGCCACGCTGCCTCCGGTGAGACCTCGCCACAGCCCCGTCAGCGCGTTGCTGCCATGCTGCGCCAGCGCCCGCGCAAAGGGTGGAAGATCCACGCTCCGCTCGCTCGCAGCGAGCGGAGGCATGAGGTGAGGTTTCCACCACGCGAGCACGATGACGTAACCGATATAGAGCCCCGCGAGCATGAAACCGGGCAGGAAGGCGCCGGCGTAGAGCTGCACGACCGATACGCCCGCGACGGAGCCATAGACGATCAGCAGCACCGAGGGCGGGATCAGGATGCCGAGGCAGCCGCCCGCGGTCACCGCGCCCGCCGCCACCTTGACGTTGTATCCCGCCTTGAGCATGGCCGGAAAGGCGAGCAGTCCCATCAAGGTCACCACCGCGCCGACGATTCCGGTGGCGGTCGCGAAGATCGCGCAGGTGACGATGGTCGCCACCGCAAGGGCCCCGGGCACGCGCGCGCTCGCGAGATGCAGGCTCCTGAACAACTTGTCGATGAGCTGCGCCCGCTCGACGAGGTAGCCCATGAACAGGAACAGCGGGATCGCGATCAGCACGTCGTTCGACATCACGCCGTAGGTGCGCTGCACGAAGAGATCGAGCACCTGCCGGCCCGCGGTCGCCGGATCCACGCTGCGGTAGGCGAGCCAGGCGAAGAACACGCCCATTCCCATGAGCGTGAAGGCCGTGGGAAAGCCGAGCATGATGCCCACGCAGATCAGCGCGAGCATCAT
>WNFM01308899.1_pt1 | contig 12316 bp, 5 predicted proteins | sample 5400271 | NCBI WGS metagenome assembly WNFM01 (sample SAMN13153352, study PRJNA577476) | soil metagenome | isolation source: 60 cm saprolite on Douglas fir-dominated hillslope | place: USA:California | collected 2013-09-17 | reverse complement strand
AAAAGGCGCTCAAGTATAGTTTTAACTGCGCGTTGCCAGATGTACTCACCGCTTTCTTTCCTGACCAACCTCTTGTGACGCGCTCCGAACGACGCCTCGCGCACTCACAGCACCAAGCTCATTACCATGCGGCTCTTGCATCAATTGTCGCAGAACTACCTGAAGAATCGCGAGGTTGTTCCTGGCTCAAGTATGGGCCACATGGGTTGGAATGGCTCTTTTCGCGTTACAAAAACGCTCCTTCTGAGGAGCAGGAGCAGCAACTTACCCTTGTGCGCCACATAATAAAGGTGCTCGACCGGCTGCCTTCACCTGATCAGCCCGAACGCCTGGCCCTTTTTGCGCAGCGCACCAGCGGCGATCCGCATGCACTCGATCCTGATAGAGCTGCGGGCCGTCTCTTTCTGCTTGCCCTCGGTGATCTGAAAAACGGCTCGCAGCAGACTGTCCTGCCTCTTCAAAATCGTACACAAACACTTCGCCTGTACAATGACATGGGACTGCTCGTTGACACCATTTCATCAAATGTGGCCGTCTTCAACCTCGCGGGTGCTACTCATGCCGGCGGCTCACCGGACCCGCTCTTGCAGGTAGCAGGCAAACGCGTACTGCTCCTTCCATTGAGGCAGGTACTTGAATGGCAACACGTCGTAGCGGCAGGTAGGGATATCTATGTATTTGAGAATCCCCAGGTATTCGAGGAGGTAATCGCTGCTCAGGAGATGGATACATGCTTGCACACGCTCATCTGTACTTCCGGCTGGCCCAGTGCAGCCGCACTCACCCTACTTGACCGATTGCTTGCAGAGTCTCCTGACAACCGCTTTTTCTATAGCGGGGACTTCGATCTGAAAGGCTTGCAGATTGCTGCTTTTCTGCTTGCGCGTTACCCCGGGCATTGTCTCCCCTGGCGCTTCGACGCTGACACATATTTACTTGCCCTGCAATCTGATGGCGTTCTGGCGCGCGCAAACGAACTGGAGGTACTCAGTACGCTTCCTGATGTATTTGCACCATTAATAACAGCGATGCAGGAGAAAAAAGTGTGGGTCTACCAGGAAGGTATCACACAGGTCCTGGTTAAGGACATAAAGAAGAATGTTATGCAGGAGACCGCAGCGATCCAGGCATACAAAAGATAGGAGAGGGTTTACCTTCTCCTCCTTTTCGTTTTAGATCCACTCAGCTTGCCGATATTGGGCAGTGGTCCAGACTTCTCCCACTTAAGTACCTGGCGGAACAATGGAATAAGCTCTAATCCGGGGTCGAGGCCTTCTGCCCTGTCCAGGAAAATTTCTGCCTGGCGATAATCTTTATTTTCAAGGTAGATCGAGGCCAGGTAGACATTCAGAACAGCCGAAGCGGGGTTAGCACTCAAGCCATCCTCAATGGCCTCGATAGCTTTCTCCCGTTGCCCATTTTCAGCATATAACTTGCTAAGTACAAAGTAAAGGTCTTCATCACCAGGCTCTAAATCAATGGCATGCCTATAGTTCGCCTCAGCTTCTTCGAGATTATCAAGCCTCTCGTAGGTTTTGGCAAGGTCAACCCAGGAGTCGGGAAGATCAGGTTCAAGTTCAGCGACGCGTTGGTAGTGGCTCAACGCTTCCTCGTATTGCTCTCGTTCCGTCGCAATCTCACCCAGATGCATCTCGATGTGAGCCTCGTCAGAGGAATCGGTAGTCATCACTTTAGCTCGCAGCAGGTATTCCTCTGCTTCATCAAGATGATCATCCTCTATGAACAATTCCGCCAGGGAGATACGCGCTTCCGCACTATCCTCGACGGTCAACGACTCATTCAGTGCTTCCTCGGCAAGTTCCTGGAAGCGTTGACCCCTCTCATCGTCCCCGATGTCGAGGTATTTCTGGCTGAGCCTTTGCTGCACTTCAGCCAGACGTCTCAAGTACAATCCACGCTCCTCTTCAAACTGCCGTGCCAGTGGTTCCACGTAGATAGCACACCGCTCAAGCTGGTTAAATGCAATCATTCGCCCACTCGCCTCTTCGTACAATGCGCGGTCAAGCGGCTTCTTCTGGATGAGCGCATCGATGTAAGCAACAGCGCGCTCCATTCGCCAGAAAATCTCCTCTGCATAGCGTTGCGTATCCGCCTCTGTGAATTGCTGCAAGTCTGCCAGATTGTGCTTTTCCCTGAACTCTTCCAGGTACTTGTCGAGTTCCTGGATTCTCTTCTGTAACTCATCGACGGGTAAACTCCGCGCGTTTGTTCCTTCATCGATCATCCTCTGGATGCGCCACTCACCTTGCTCCTGAACTAGCGTATAACTTGTCCAGAACCAATGTCGCTGTGTTTCTTCGTAGACGGCAGTCGCTTTGGGAAGTTCTGGCAATGTATCGCTGAGAGGTGTTTCGTCCATTTCGATGGACCAGCCAGCCTCGATCTCCTTGCTGTTAGACGAACGGCTTATACCAAATGGGAGCCAGAGCCCTGATTTCTGAGGCTCACGTTCATGGACAAAGTTTGGCTCCAGGTCTCCTGGATTAGCTTCGTCTGACCAGGCCTCGCGGCGCTCAATCCACTCCTCCTCTGAAAGCCCCTGGCGAACAGGACTGTCACTGGTCAGCAGTTGATAGGAGGTGTCGTAGTCGCCGTTGACCCATGACTCAACAAAGGTGGTAACGACCTCCTGTGGGGTTAAGTCATGTAAGTCAAGACTCTCTTCTTCTTCCTCAGCTTCGGTAAGGTCGGCTTCTTCCTCTTCGTCGATACCGGGGGCCTCTAGTATCAACCTGTTGACCAGCGAAAGGTTATTGCGATAGTCTCTGTGAGGTACCGTGCCATGCTGTTTGTTAGTCGCAAGCGCATCTAAAAGCAGGCGACGCCCTTCTGCCAATGAACAATCCTTCGTTGTAACGTGCGTCTCCGCTGACATTCGAGCAATGAAATTGTCAATGCTGCGCTTGCTGTCAACTCTAATGAAGAAATCTTTAACACCATCATGCCAAAACTCGAGTAAAAATCCAAGAATGCGTATCTCTCCATTCCCCTGTTCAAAACCAAGAATGAGATTTACCTCGCCCGCTTCGAGGGTATCGGTAACAACACCTTTCCAAAACTCTAGAGGGGTGGTTGTGGTCTGAACAGCAAGGGGTTGCTGAACGGGTGGCTCCCACTGTGGGTAAATTCTTGCTCCCTGGATTTGTATCAACGAGCGATGTGCTTCCTTGCGGACACTTTTTATAGGGCTTAACTCGTTGATAGCAGCCAGAACATCAGCAGCATCAGTATGGTGTTCCTTTGATAATGCTTTGAGTAAGGCGATCTGAGCGCCTTCTGGTATTGTATTGATCGCAGCCAGCGCTGTTTCTGCCTGCTTCTGGTCGACGCTTGTATGCAAATCGTTGGCAGTCTGGTGATACTGTTCGAATATGCGTTGTGCCTGCTCGTTATCTTCCTGCGAAACAGGGAGCGATACTTTCTTTTTCTTTGCCATATCGTCTACCAGCTTTCCTCAACGCCAGGTCGTCTCTAATTCTCTACGGACCCATTGTACTCTTCTCCCAGATATTGCACAATATGCCGGGTGACAGCCTCAGTGACGACTCTCCACGGCTAAAGCTGGGAGTTTCTCAGAGGCGCGTCCTCTGAACGCTCCGCCCGAGCGCGGGTTTCTTTTTCGATGGCTTGCAGTCCAAACAGGTCCTCCTCTTAGCTGGCGACTGTGACTGTCCCCTTATCCCCATCGACCGTGATACGCTGTCCACTGCTCAGACGCTCGGTTGCCACGCCAGCCCCCAGTACAGCCGGGATATGATACTCGCGGGCCACAATCGAACTATGGCTGAGTGGGCCACCCACATCGGTAACGACGCCCGCGGCAAGAGCAAAAAGTGGCGTCCAGGCGGGCGTCGTGATCCTTGCCACCAGGATATCACCCGGTCGCATCTGATCAAACTCACCGGGACCCGAGATCACACGCGCCGGGCCAGTGACTCGCCCGGGGCTGGCCGCGATTCCCTTCAGCATATCACCCTTGGGCTGGTCAGTACGAGCCGGCATCATACTTTTGAAGTCAATCCCCAAAAAGCGAGTTCCGCCTTTGAGCGGCAAGGCCACTGGCGGCGTGAGAGCGTGTTCGCTCTCCCAGGTCGTGCGCCGCTCGGCCACGATTGCATGATAAACCGCCGGTGATTGTCCTGTGTCCAGCGCGGTCGCGGCCTGCTGCAATTCGTCCAACGTCAGCCAGAACACGTCGTCCCGGGTGTCGATCACACTCGCCTCGCTCAAGCGCCGCCCAATCTCGTGCAGCATCTGGCGCAGCACTGGCCAGCCCAGGCCCGCGTCGGCGAGTGCATCCTCGCGCAGTGGAGCGTAGCGCTGGGCACGCTGTACAAGATTCCGGAAGATCCTCAAACGAAGGCCGCGCCGCTGCTTGAGTTCGGTCTCTGTAGCCTGCTCGCGTGCTGCCTCGGCAGCTGCCCGGCGTTTATAAGGATCTGGCGCCTGCCCGCTCAAGAAGAACTTGAGGGTTTCTAAGACTGGCGCCGGGTCATCGGCGAGCACGGCTTTGGCAAAATCGAGGTCATAGATGGCGTGTCCGAAACGGGCCAGGTGTTCAGCCAGCCGTTGCCAGAATTCGGGCCACGTCCCATCTGCTGCCGCTCCTCGTGCTGCCTGCTCGCGATACGCGGTTGTGAACTGTTCGCTCGACATGTTTGCCAGCGCGGTGGCCAGTTCCGGCCGTTCGCGCACCCACTGCGCCAGGTCATACAGCGATCTCTCGGCCTGCATCGGTGCGCTGTCAAAGCCCAGCACAAAAGTCAGAGCAGGGGGAGCATTGCGCCCCTTGAGGAACCTGTTGTACACCAGGGTAAAGAACGACTCGCTCATATACGCTGCCGGCAGGATGCCACTCTGTACAGAGAGATAGTACATACCAGCTTCGTCAGCGATGTCGCATACCCCAGCCAGCAGAGCTCCGGCTGGTGTGGCGGCCAGGTCCGCTGCTTCCCAATGCTTGACAACCTCCGCGTACCGGGAACGCTCCTCCTGCCAGCGCGGCTGCGAGGTACGAAACAGGCGCGGCATAAGAGCAAAAAGGCGTGGCATGGCGAGCGCCACCTTTACCGTCTGCGCAGGCGTGAAGGTGAGGTCATAGTAGCCGTACCCGTTGATGGTAGTCAGCAGCTCACCAGTAGGAAACATGTTTGCTACCCCCATGCTACTCAGGAGCGCACTTGTAGCCCTGGAAAATGCAGGGAGTCCGAGCGTGGCGAACAGGGGTGAAAGTGGATCAGGCAGAAGTTCGAGCACGCTTCCACGCATGTAGTGTCCCTTGGGTTGGGGAAGTTTCCATTCCGCTGCTCGTGTCTCCTGGGACCCGGCGGCAGGTTCGGGCAAGGCGGTGATCGGGCGGGCCTGCACGACGGAGACGTGGCCATCATGGAGCGCCCACTCGATATCCATTGGCCGGCCATAGAGGTCCTCGATCTGCACACCAACGCGGGCAAGTTCAGCAGCTTGCGCCGGGCTGAGCACCGCCCTGGCGCGCCGGTCTGCTGGCACCGCTTCCTCGCGCGTGCCTTCGAGGGTAAGCACGGTCATCACGTCCTTCTCGGTGATCTCCTGTTCAATGATCTTCCCACTTGCTTTGCTAACGACAAAAGAATCGGGCGTGACCTGCCCCCCGACAATGGCCTCACCCAGCCCCCAGGCAGCGTTGATCATCACCTGGTCACGTGCCCCGGTCAGCGGATTCGCGGTGAAGAGGATGCCTGCTGCATCGGCGGGCACAAGTTCCTGTACCACCACCGCCAGACTCACCTCCTCTTGCGCGATGCCCTGGCGGGCGCGGTAGCCAATCGCCCGCGCGGTCCAGAGCGAAGCCCAGCAGCGTTTGACGGCATCGAGCACCATCGCTTCGCCGCGCATGTTGAGATACGTCTCCTGCTGACCGGCAAACGACATTTCAGGCAGGTCTTCGGCAGTAGCAGAGGAACGCACCGCGACGGGCAGGTCACCCCCCGTAGCTCCCCGATTCATCGTGGGAGCCCGATTCATCGTGGGAGCCCGATTTATCGTGGGGGACTCCTTGTTTATCGTGGGGAATTCCTTATACGCCTGGCGAATCGCCCCGGCAATATCATCGGGCATCCCACTCCTGGCGAAAAGCTGTCCTATCTGCCTTGATGCCTCTTCGAGCGCAGCAGGCTGATCGGCAGCGACCGGGGCGACAGCCGCCAGAATCTCCTCTTGCAGCCCATTCTCGGTCACAAAGCGGCGATAGGCGGCCGTGGTGATGTGGAAACCAGGGGGCACAGGCAGGCCAGCCGCTGCCATACGTGCCAGCGAAGCGCCTTTTCCTCCCACCTGCTCCAGCGTGGCAGAGGCATCATCCAGCGCTAAAACGAGAGGGATAGATGGTTCATTGCTCATTGCGAATTCTCCTGAAGGGTCATGATATTACTTCTTGCTGAAACTGTTCTTGTCTAATTGCCATATCACGATCCAGGTACTGCATAAAGATGTGGGAGACGGTTTGTAATTCATCGGATGGAACAGAGCGACCAGGCTCAAGTGTGCAGTGCACCGTCTCGGCCATCAGCTCTGCAAGCTCCTCGTCGGAAAGTATGAACTCGTCTGGCATCAATGGCACTACGAGGAAAAATCCTGCAAAAATGGCGGAGAGCATATACATCTGCGCTCGCAGGCTGAGATCAGTACGCACCAGGTCATGTTCGCGCAGAAATTCGAGGTAGGTTTTGAAGCCCATTAGCCTCTCTGCGTAGGCAGCACTACTCTGATCGAGGTGTGCCAACTTCCCTATCACGTCCATATCGCGCAGGAGAACCGCCTTCATCAAGGGGCGTTTCATCAGGACAAGCGCCGAGTGTTTGAGGATCCCTCGCAGCGTTGCACCCGCGGGATCGCGCTCAATGCGCTGCTTGAGATCCTCTGCCAGCTCTACTTTTTCACGTTTGATGAGCGCTGCGAACAGCTCTTCTCGCGTTTTCCAGTGCAGATACATAGTGCCTTTGGCTACTCCAGCCTGCCTGGAGACATCGTCGAGGGTGATCTTGTGGTAGCCCCAGCGCAGGATCAACGCGGAGGCCGCATCCAGAATGCGCTGTGCCCGAGCCTCGCGCCTGGAAACTTCAGGTTCGCGTGTGCTCGTTTCCTGGCTCTGCTGTGCCAAAAGTCTTTCTCCTCTGCAATCAGGCAAATGACTATTTAAGATGATCTGGTCAAGGAACTATCTATCAGAAATATATAGCGGAGAAGAGGAAAAGTCAAGGGTTATGGCTTCTCAACAGACATTTAGAGATAAGACTTCCCGTGAGAGGACTTGAGCGGTGTCCTGGCTGTCATCCTGAGCGCAGCGAAGGATCTCTCCGTCCGTCGAGCCAGACCCTTCGCTGCGCTCAGGGTGACAGGAATTATCTCTAAACGTCTGGCTTCTCAATCACATCTTCTGAACGCTTGCTTGACCTGCACATTTACTTCCTCTATAATACACATGGGCTTCCTCAAATGATCTCTCAACTTGAGAATATGTCATTGCCTGCAACCGGGTGTTCAGGAGCCGAAGATGGCAGATCGCACTGGACAACAATTCGGCAACTACCGGCTGGTGCGCCTGTTGGGCCAGGGCGGCTATGCTGAGGTGTACCTGGGCCAGCACCTGCGGCTGAACCAACAGGCCGCCATCAAGGTGCTGCATGCCCATCTCACCGAGGCTGAGGCCGAGCACTTCTACCAGGAAGCGCAGACCATCTCCACGCTGGTCCACCCATCAATCATCCGTGTGTTCGATTACGATGTGCAGGACGGCGTGCCCTTTCTGGTGATGGATTACGCCCCCAATGGCTCCCTGCGCAGGCGCTATCCCAAAGGCAATCCGGTGCCCTTGCCCCAGATCGTCTCCTGGATGAAGCAGGTAGCCGGCGCCTTGCAATATGCGCACGACCAGAGATTGATCCATCGCGACGTCAAGCCGGAGAATATGCTGCTGGGACCGCGTGAAGGCGTGTTGCTTTCGGATTTTGGCATTGCCACCGTAGTCCACAGCAGCGCCTCGCTCAGTACGCAGAGCGCGGTGGGCACGCTGGCCTACATGGCCCCCGAGCAGATCGAAGGGCACCCGCGTGCAGCCAGTGACCAGTATGCGCTGGGTGTGGTGGTCTACGAATGGCTGTGTGGAAGCCGCCCCTTCGAGGGCTCACCCACCGAGGTGATGGTGCAGCAGTTGAGCATGCCGCCTCCATCCCTGCACGAGAAAGTGGCCACGGTCCCGCTCGAGATCGAGCAGGTGGTGCTGCGAGCGCTGGCCAAGGAGCCCAAAGCGCGTTTTGCCTCGGTGGCAGACTTTGCTGCTGCCCTCGAGCAGGCCAGCCAGCGCGCCCTCGCACCAACCGCTCAGCTTGCTAGCGAGCAGCCCGCCCGCAGTCTGGCTGCTGCAACAAACCATGCTACGGTGGCGGTTGCGCCGAGTCACTCCGTTCTCCCAACGGAGGCGACCCCCTCTGCCGATCTACCAGTGGGGGATCTCGAGCCGACCGTGTACCCGGGCTCCTCTGCGCCAAACGGCCTTGACACTCCCCAGAGCGGAGCTGCGTCCGAGACGCCGCAGCAGGGCCACTTCGTTGCACCCACAGATGCTGTCGTGCCCGCTCCCCTGGAGCCGACCGTGCCGGTCCAGCGGAAGGCCAGGCGTCTCCCGAGAACCCGTGCAGCACTACTGATTGGATTGGTGGGCGTGATCATTGTGGGAGGCATTCTGGGCAGCCTCGGCCTGCTCGCCCACTTCAGCGTGCTTGGCGCACACAGTGGCCCTTCCACGCTCACTCCAGTACGCGGGGGCACCTGGATTATTGACCGAGATGGCGACCCGGATTCGCTCATTCCCAATGGTGGGGGCGATAACGGCATGGACCAGGCGCTCTACCTGCCGCTCTTCTATGGGGACGCGCAGGGCATCATTCATCCGGGAGCGGCGAGCGAGGTCCCAACGGTGCAGAATGGGGGCATCAGCCCCGATATCAAGACCTGGACGTTCCATCTGCGAACGCACCTGGTCTGGTCGGATGGAGCGCCCTACGATGCCCGCGACGTGGACTTCACCTGGAAACTCTGGCTCAATCCCAAGTTCGGGGCCGCCTTTCCTAATGGTGCGACTGGCTATGAGCTGATTCGCTCGGCAGACGTCTCGGCGGACCACCTGACCATCACCTTCCACCTCAAGCAAGCCTACGCTCCCTTCCTTTCATATTGGGTAGATGGCATCATGGCGCCACTGTCGGCGCACCATTTCAGCTTGATGGCGCCCCAGGCCATCTTGATGGCGCCCGAGAACCTCAACCCGCAGGTCACCAGTGGCCCGTTCATGATGAGCGAGAGCAAGCCGGGAGATCACTACACGCTGGTGCGCAACCCTCGCTACTACTGGGCCAGCGAAGGGCTCCCCTACCTGGACAAAGTGGTGTTTCGCCTTGGCCCTAACCTCCCCATCAAAGTTGTTCTGCAGACGCAGACCTTCGATACGTACGGGCCTGTGGGTGTACCTGAAGCGGCCCAGTTGCGCCTCAGCGGCTATCGGCTCGTCACGGAACCCGCACAGCCCAGCTTCGAGGGGATGTTCTTCAACTTCCACAACACAGTGCTGGCCAGCCACCTGGAAGTGCGCCAGGCGATGGCGATGGCCGTGGATCAGCAGGCCTTGATCCAGCAGGCGCGCTACGGCTTCGCCACGCCGCTGTGTACCGACCACGCCTCGGCGCTGCATCCGGGCTATCAGCCGGGTGACCCAGGTTCCTTAAACTGTCCAGGGTTTGATCTGGCGGCCGCCAATAAACTGCTCTCTGACAACGGCTGGGTGAAGGGTCTCGATGGGGTGCGAACCAAGGATGGGCAGCGCCTGGAGTTTGAGTACTCGACGACAACCAACGCTGATTGGCGCAGCGAGGTCGAAACGATCCTGCAACGCAACTTTGCGGCGATTGGCATCAAGCTCGACATCCAGAACTATCCCCATATCATCCTCTTTGGCTCCATCCTGCCTGCAGGGAAAGCCTCGCCACCCACGGGAGCGGTAGCGGGCAGGTATGATATTGCCGAGTTTTCAACCGGCTTTTGGTATGACCCCGACGATTCCTCGTTGCTCTCGTGCGACCAGATCCCACCCAATGGATACAACGTGGACTTTTACTGCAACCATGCCCTGGATGCTCTCTACAAGCAAGAGCTGACAACAGTGGATCCGGGCGTGCGGCAGCAGGTGTTCGAGCAGATCCATCAGATCTACCTGACGCAGTTCCCTTTCATCACGCTCTTCAGCACCATATTCCCTTTCATCGTGCGTAATGGGACGCACAACTACCTACCAGGACCCTATAACGATGCCTACAACATCGCAGAGTGGTGGTGCGATGGAGGGAAGTGTTAGGCGCACCTCTTCCTCTACATCACGAGTAGTCCAACCGCCCGCCCAGTTCGTTTGTCAACGGGCGTAGGTGAAGGTAAGGAATAGAGGCATGCAATATATGTCTCTATTTTTAGCAACTATACAAGCTTCATTGCAGCGTCCCTTCCTGGCGAATGTATTCGATGATACCACCTGCAGCCACGATACGGGCCACAAAGGGGTCTAAGGGCTCAGATTGAAACACTCGCCCCGTCGTCATATTGCGAATGACACCACGCGCCAGGTCTACTTCCATCTCCTGTCCAGCGGCGCTGCCCAGTACCGCCTCCTCACAGACAAGTACCGGCAGGCCGATATTAACAGCATTGCGGTAGAAGATGCGGGCGAAACTGCGCGCAATGACGACGTGAATACCGCATGCCTGTAAAGCGCTTGGAGCATGTTCGCGTGACGAGCCACAACCAAAGTTGTGGCTGGCCATGACCACATCACCTGCCTGCACCTGTTGCGCAAACGCTGGCAGCACTTCGCATAGACAATACTTTGCCAGCTGCGCTCGATCAGTGGTCACGTTGTAACGTCCTGGAATGATCACATCGGTGTTTATGTTATCACCAAGCATCCATATACGACCCATTGTAGTCTGTTCCTTTCTATGTCTTCGGTTACAAGTACTCAACATTCAAAGTATCCTACGGCTATAAGAAGTTCCTGGGATCGGTAATATGCCCGGTCAGGGCTGTCGCCGCGACGGTAGCCGGGCTACCGAGGTAAATTTCTGCGCTGGGATCACCCATGCGTCCTGTAAAATTGCGGTTCATCGTCGTCAGCGCACGCTCACCGGGGGCCAGGACACCGTAATGCCGGCCGATACAGGGGCCGCAGCCCGGTGTGCCAACCGAAGCGCCTGCCTGCACAAAGGTTCCCAGGTAACCGAGGCGCATCGCTTCCAGGTAAACCTCGCGAGAAGCGGGTACTACCACCATACGGATTTGGGGATGAATGACCTTTCCACGCAGAATGCTCGCCGCGATAGCAAGATCGTCGAGCCTGCCGTTTGTGCAGGTGCCGAGAAATACCTGGTCGATCTTCACCTGCTCGACTTCCTCAACGGGAACGACGTTGTTGACATCAGGAGGACACGCAATTAGCGGCGGCAGATGCGATACATCAATTTCCACAACCCGTTCATAGTACGGATCACGCGGCCTGAGCAGCGGATAGTCGCGGTCGGTACGACCGCGCAGCCATGTTTGTACGGTTGCATCAGGGGCAACAAGTCCCGCTTTGCCACCCATTTCAATCGCCATGTTGCAGAGCGTGAAGCGTTCGCTCACCGGCATCTGCTCAACTAGCGTTCCGGTGTACTCGATAGTGCGATAGTTAGCGCCATCAACGCCAACCCTGCGCACCATTTCAAGCGTCACATCCTTTGTATAGACGCCAGAAGGAAGTGTTCCCGCCAGGCAAACGTTGATGGTTTGGGGAACACGAAACCAGGCCCGTCCTGTGGCATAGGCTACCCCGATGTCCGTAGAACCCATGCCGGTCGCAAAGGCTCCAAGGGCGCCATAAGTACAGGTATGACTATCGGCTCCAACAATGATATCGCCAGGGATTACGTAACCGCGTTCTGGCATCACCTGGTGGCAGATGCCTTCCTGCAAAATGCTGATATCTTGCTCATGTGCAAAAGCGCGGATATCGCGCTGCAGTGTTGCTGCTGCAATAGTCGCCGCAGGCACGATATGATCGAAGACGATATGCGACCTGTGTGGATTGAAAACGCGCCCACCACTCTGATGGGTCAACTTGCGAAATGCCTGAATTGCTAGTGGGGTCGTGGTATCATGACTCATCACACGATCAACATCCACTATGACCGTCTCGCCCTGCTTTACAGCTCGACCCAGCTTGTGACTAAAGATTTCC
>WNFM01265510.1_pt1 | contig 12316 bp, 7 predicted proteins | sample 5400271 | NCBI WGS metagenome assembly WNFM01 (sample SAMN13153352, study PRJNA577476) | soil metagenome | isolation source: 60 cm saprolite on Douglas fir-dominated hillslope | place: USA:California | collected 2013-09-17 | reverse complement strand
GACGGACCCCTGCGGTCGTGCCAGCTGCTCTACCTGGGAGGCCTGGATCTGCGGCAGTCGGGGCGTGTCATCGAGGCCCTCAAAGGCGCCCCGGTCTTCACCGTGGGCGATGTCAGTGGATTCGCGGAACTGGGTGGCGTGGCGCAGCTCAGGCTCGAGAACGGCCGGATGCGCTTTGCCATCAACCCGGCGGCGGCGCAGCGCGCGCACCTCGCCCTGAGCGCCAAGTTGCTGAGCCTGGCGACACTTGTGAAGGATGGGTCCGATGCAACGCGTTAGTCGCTGGTTCCGGAATCTGCCCCTCGCGCGAAAGCTCGTCACGATTGGCGTCGCGACCAGCGCCACCACGGTGCTCGCGGCCTGCGTCACGATTCTGGCTTACGACGTCGTGAGCTCCCACGATCGGCTCGCGCGCGAAGTTGCCCTGCTGGCCGACGTCCTCGGCTCCAACTCGACCGCCGCGCTCGCCTTCAAGGATCCCGCCAGCGCCAACGAGATCCTCGGCGCCGTCGCCGCCAACGAGCACATCGCCTACGCGGCCATCCGGCTGCCGGATCAGTCGCTCTTCGCCATCTACGATCGCGTCGACGCCGTGCGCGCGTCCACCTGGCAGGAGACAAAGCTGCCCGCAGACCCCCATAGCTGGCGGGCGCTGCTGGATCGGTGGCTGGTGCTCGAGCGGCCGATCACGCTGAAGGGCGAAGTGGTGGGGACGCTGCTCGTGATCTCCGACACGGGCGAAGTCGAGGCGCGCGCCCTCCGGTTCGGCGGCATCATCCTGTGCGTGCTGATCGGCGCCGTGGCCCTGGCGTTCGGCCTTGCCTACAAGCTCCAGGGAGCGATTTCCGCCCCGCTGCTGCGCCTGAACGCCGCCACGCAGGTGGTCACGTCCGAGCACCGGTACGACCTGTCGGTCGCGAAGGCCGGAGAGGACGAAATCGGCGCGCTCATCGACGGCTTCAACGGGATGCTCCGGACAATCCAGGCGCGGGACGGCCAGCTGCGCGAGCACCAGGAGCAGCTCGAGCAGACCGTGGAGGCGCGCACGCTGGAGCTGCGCGCCACCAACGTGGATCTCACCACGGCCCGGGACAACGCGATGGCGGCGAGCCGGGCGAAGAGCGAATTCCTGGCCAACATGAGCCACGAGATCCGGACGCCGATGAACGGCATCATCGGGATGACGGAGCTTGCGCTCGACACCGGCCTCGACGATCAGCAGCGCGACTACCTCTCGACCGTGAAGGCCTCGGCCGACTCGCTCCTGACGATTCTGAACGACATCCTCGACTTCTCGAAGATCGAATCGCGAAAGCTGGAGCTGGAGGCCATCGGGTTCTCCCTGAGGGACCTGGTGGCCCAGACGCTGAAGCCGCTGGCCCTCAAGGCCGATCAGAAGGGGCTCGAGCTGCTGTGCGATGTTCATCACGACGTGCCGGCAGGGATCGTCGGCGATCCGGGACGGCTGCGCCAGGTGCTGTCCAACCTGATCGGCAACGCCACGAAGTTCACTGCGCGCGGCCACATCCTGCTGGAAATCGGCCAGCACGCGCACGGGGCCGGCTGCACGATGCTGCACTTCACGGTCACCGACACCGGCATCGGCATTCCTGCGGAGAAGCACGGGACGATCTTCGAGGCTTTCAGCCAGGCGGACGGATCCACCACGCGGCAGTACGGAGGTACGGGGCTGGGGCTGACGATTTCCGCGACCCTCGTCCAGATGATGGGCGGCCGGATCTGGGTGGAGAGCGCGGCCGGCCAGGGCAGCGCGTTTCACTTCACGGCCGCGTTCGACGTCAGGGAGCTCGAGACGCCCAAGCTCCTGCCCGAACCGCTGCTGGCCGACCTCCCGATCCTCGTCGTCGACGACAATCCGGTCAACCGCCGCATCCTCCACGCCCAGCTGACACGCTGGCAGACGCGGCCCACGTGCGTGGCCAGCGGGCAGTTGGCGCTGAAGGCGCTCAGGACGGCGGCGGACGCCGGCGCGCCGTTCGTGCTGGTGCTGCTCGATGCGAACATGCCCGGCATGGACGGCTTCGACGTCGCCGAACAGATCGCGGCGAACCCGGACCTGTCGGGTCTCTCGATCATGATGCTGACCTCGTCGGGCAAGTACGGGGATTCCGAGCGAGCCCGCGCGCTGGGCATCTCGGCCTATCTGACGAAACCCATCGATGCGGCGGGCTTGCACGAGGCCATCTGCCGTGTGCTGGAAGGCGCGGCGATTCCCGGCCTGTCGCGTCCGGCGACACCGACGTCGGGGAAGGGCCTGGCGCGCCCGCTCCGGATCCTGCTCGCCGAAGACAACGTCGTCAATCAGCGCGTGGCAGTCGGGCTGTTGACGAAACGCGGCCATGCGGTCACGGTCGCGAACAACGGCGTCGAGGCGCTGGCGGCGCTCGAGCGGGCGAGCGTTGACCTGATTCTCATGGACATCCAGATGCCGCAGATGGGCGGATTCGAGGCGACGGCGGCGATTCGGGCGCGCGAGCGCGAGTCGGGCGGCCATGTCCGCATCGTCGCGATGACGGCGCACGCGATGACGGGCGATCGCGAGCGGTGCCTCGCCGGGGGTATGGACGGCTACCTGTCGAAGCCGATCGACCCCACGCTCCTGTTCGCCACGGTGGAACACGACGCGGCCGCGTCGCCGGAGGCGGCGGCGCCGGCGCCCGCGACGATGGCATCGCCGATCGAGCGCGAGGCGCTGATGGCGCGTGTCGGGGGGGACGAGGAGCTGTTCGCCGAGGTCATCCAGCTGTTTCTTCTGGATTGTCCCGCGCGCGTGGCGGCGATCAAGGCGGCCGTCGAGAGCGGGGATCCGGAGGAGGTCCGTCTCGCGGCCCATGCGCTCAAAGGATCGGCCGGCAATCTGTCGGCCACGGCCCTGACGTCGGCCGCGAGGACGCTGGAGCGCATCGGCGCCGAAGAGCGGCTGGAGGCCGCGCCGGCGGCCTTCCGCAACCTGGCCGCGCAGGCGGTGCTCGCCATGGACATCCTTCGGCAATGGGTGCCGGCTCCGGTGGACGCCCAGTGATGGGCGCGCCCGAGTCGAAGCGGAAGCTGATCCTGATCGAGCTGGTGGTCGGCTTTTCGGTGCTCGGCGCGATTCTCGTCGCGACCGGCTGGCTGGCGGTCGCGCGGATGGCGAAGCTCAACGCGGACCTGGACCAACTGGTCACGAACCGGTGGCAGTCCGTCCAGCTCTCGCGGGAGGCGCTGGGCTACTCGAATGCGAACCACCGGATCACGATGGAGCTCTTCCTGGTCAGCGATGGCGCCCAGATCCAGGCGCTGCGCACGGAGCGTGCCGCGAACTCGGCGCGGATCGCCACACTCGTCGACCAGTTGCAGGCCCGGGCCGATTCCGCCCAGGAACGCGATCTGCTGGCGGATGTCCGCGCCAACCGTGGTCCGTACGTGCAGAGCTATCTCAACGCGCTGCACCTGCTGCTGGACGAACACGATCCGAAATACGCGCGCGTCGCGCTCGTCGGGGAAACGCTCCCGTATCTCGCCCTCTATCACGCGGCCTGGGACCGGTTCGTCGATTACGAGGGCGCCCTGATGAATCAGGCCGCGGGCCGCCGCGCGGAGCTGTATGCGGCGACGCGCCGTCGCGTGCTGTCGCTCCTCGCGCTGGGCGCCGTGGTGGCCGTCTTCGTGACGGTCGTCGTGACGCAGCGCGTGCGCCACTCGCTCGCGGAACAGGGACGGGCCGAAGAGGCGCTGCGGCGTCATCAGGACCTGCTGGAGGAGCGCGTCGCCAATCGCACCGCCGATTTGTCGGCGCTCAACGATGATCTCTCGCGCGCGCGTGACGCGGCGATGGAAGCCAGCCGCGCGAAGAGCGAGTTCCTGGCCAACATGAGCCACGAGATCCGGACGCCGATGAACGGCATCATCGGGATGACGGAGCTCGCGCTCGACACCGGCCTCGACCATCAGCAGCGCGACTATCTCTCGACCGTGAAGGCCTCGGCCGACTCGCTCCTCACGATTCTGAACGACATTCTGGATTTTTCGAAGATTGAATCGCGAAAGCTGGAGCTGGAGGCCATCGGGTTCTCTCTGAGGGACCTGGTGACCCAGACGCTGAAGCCGCTGGCCTTCAAGGCCGATCAGAAAGGCCTCGAGCTGCTGTGCGACGTTCAGGACGACGTGCCGGCAGGGATCGTCGGCGATCCGGGACGGCTGCGCCAGGTCCTCTCGAACCTGATCGGCAACGCCACGAAGTTCACCGAGCGCGGCCACATCCTGCTGGAGGTCCGTCAGGATGCGCACGCGGCCGGCCGCACGACCCTCCACTTCACGGTCACCGACACCGGCATCGGCATTCCCGCGGAGAAGCACCAGACGATCTTCGAGGCCTTCAGCCAGGCGGACGGATCGACCACCCGGCGGTTCGGGGGCACCGGGCTCGGGTTGACGATCTGCGCGACGCTCGTCCAGATGATGGGCGGGCGCATCTGGGTCGAGAGCGCGGCCGACGAGGGCGCGTCGCTGCACTTCACCGCGGCCTTCGACGTCGCCGAGCTTGACGCGCCGGGGCGCGCGTGCGAGCCGCCGCTCGCCGATCTGCCGGTACTGGTCGTCGACGACAATCCGGTCAATCGGCGCATCCTCCACGCCCAGCTGACGCGGTGGCAGGCGCGTCCGACCTGCGTGGCGAGCGGCCATCTGGCGCTGCACGCGCTCGCCGGCGCGGCGGAGGCCGGCACCCCGTTCGTCCTCGTCATCCTCGACGCGAACATGCCGGCCATGGATGGGTTCGACGTGGCGGCCCGGATCGCCGCGCGGCCGGAGCTGGCCTGGCCCGCCGTCATGATGCTGACATCGTCGGGTCAGTACGGAGACGCGGCGAGGGCCCGGGAGCTGGGCATCTCGGCGTACCTGACGAAGCCGGTCGACTCGGCGGGCCTCCACGGCGCCATCCGCCGGGTGCTCGAAGGTGTGGCCGCGCAGCGCGCAACCGAGCCCGCCCGGCTGCCGTCCGCCGGTGCGCCGCGCCCGCTTCGCATCCTGCTGGCGGAAGACAACATCGTCAATCAGCGCGTGGCCGTCGGCTTGTTGACGAAGCGCGGCCACGACGTCCTCGTGACGAACGACGGCGTCGAGGCGCTGGCGGCGCTCGAGCGGGCGACCGTCGACCTGATTCTCATGGACATCCAGATGCCGCGGATGGGCGGATTCGAAGCGACGGCGGCGATCCGGGCGCGCGAGCGCGAGTCGGGCGGCCACGTCCGCATCGTCGCGATGACGGCGCATGCGATGACGGGCGATCGCGAGCGGTGCCTCGCCGGCGGTATGGATGGCTACGTGTCGAAGCCGATCGACCCCGCGATCCTGTTCGCGACAGTGGAACACGACGCGGCCGCGTCGCCGGAGGCGGCGGAACCGTCGCCCGCGACGATGGCGTCGCCGATCGATCGCCAGGCGCTGATGACGCGGGTCGGCGGGGACGAGGAGTTGTTGCTGGAGATCATCCAGCTGTTTCTCCTGGATTGTCCCGCGCGCGTCGCGGCCATCAAGGCGGCCGTCGAGGGCGAGGATCCGAACGAAGTCCGCCTCGCGGCCCATGCGCTCAAGGGATCGGCCGGCAATCTGTCGGCCACGGCGCTGACGTCGGCCGCGCGGACGCTGGAGCGCATCGGCGCCGAACGGCGGCTGGACGCCGCGCCCGCGGCCTTCCGCGACCTGGTTGCGCAGGCGGCGTTCGCGATGGACGTCCTTCGGCAGTGGGTGCCGCTTCCTGTGGACCTGATGTGATGCGCGCGCTAGTAGCTGACGACGATCTCGCGACCGTGGCCCTGCTGCAGCGCACGCTCGAGCGCTGGGGCCTGGACGTGATCGTCGCGCACGATGGCACTGAAGCCTGGAAAGCCGTGGAGGAGGATTCGGGCATCGGGCTGGCGGTGCTGGATTGGAGCATGCCGGGGCTCGACGGCCCGGAGGTCTGCCGTCGCATCCGCGCCGACCCCGCCCGCGCGCACCTTCACGTGCTGCTGCTCACCGCCCGCGAAGGCCGGGCCGATGTGATCGCCGGCCTCGACGCCGGCGCCGACGACTACTTGAGCAAGCCGTTCGATCCCGAAGTGCTTCGCGCCCGCGTCCACGTGGGCCTGCGCGTGCTCAAGCTGAAGGAGCGCCTGGCGGAGCGGGTCGCCGAGCTCGAGACCGCTCTCTCAAAGGTCAAGCAGCTGCACGGCCTGCTGCCGATCTGCAGCTACTGCAAGCACGTCCGCACGGACGGGGACTACTGGGAACAGGTCGAGCAATACGTCTCGGACCACACGGATCTCCAGTTCAGTCATGGCGTCTGCCCCTCGTGCTATGACAAGGTCGCGGCGGACATGGAGCGGTGAGGCGTCGAATCCCTCATCTCGAATCCCGATGAGCGATCAGGGATCGAGGATTCGCGCGTCTCAGAGCGCAAGCCCGAGCTGCTGGACCACGTACTCGCGGTTCGCGGTGGCGCTCGCCTTCGGGGAGCCCCCGGGGTCCACGACGCGATCGAGCTCGACGATGGCCCAGCCGTCGAAGCCGATGTCTTTCAGCGCGGCGACGCAGCCCTTCACGTCGACGCGGCCGCGGCCGAGCTCCACCCATTGGTAGCCTGGCGCCGCGTCGATCGGCCTGACGTCCTTCAGGTGCACGACCTTGATCGCCTTGCCATAGCGGCGGATCGCCTTGACGGGATCGCCGCCCCCCTGCTGGTAGTGCGCGATGTCGAACAGCAGCCCGACGGAGCTCGCTGCGCTGTCCGCCATGATGGCCTCGATGGCCTCGGGCGGCTCTCCGGTGCTGTTCATGTGATGGTGGTACACCAGCGGCACGCCGATGGCGCCCGTCCGCTCGCCCAGCCGGTTCAGCATGTCGGCGAGCGCCTTGTAGTCGTCCGGCGTGACGGGCCGATCCTTGGGCTTCTCGTCGATGACCTGGAGGAACTGGCCGCCGGCGTCACGCACGAACGCCGCGTGCGCGAGGTGCAGGTCGATCTGCGCGGCACGGTCCGCCGGCTGGTACTTCAGGTTGCCGCTCGAGAGCACGGCAAGGGTGAGGCCCCGCTTCGCCAGACGATCCTTCAGTGCCGCCGGCCTGGCGCCATAAGTGTCGAAGGCCGTCGCGCGGAGCTGGATGGCCTTGAACCCGACGTCGGCGATCTCGTCGATCGCCTGATCGTCCTTGCCGCCCCAGGTGATAGCGGCGTAGCCGGGCCGGATGCGCGCGGCAGCGTCTTCCGCCAGGACGACGCCACGCGAGTCCACAAGGGATGCGATTCCCACGGCACCGAGCGTTGCGAGGAAGTCACGTCGCGCGGGATCAGACATGCGAGATCTCCATGGCAGGCGTGCCGCGGCGCGGCAGGAACGCGATGGCGAGCGTGCCCGCCAGCGCGACGGCGATGAGCAGCAGGAATCCGGTGCGGTAGCTTCCGGTCGTATCCCGCAGGTAGCCGACCAGCATCGGGAACGTCGCTTCCGCGACGCCATCGGAGGTCAGGATGACGCCGAGCAGCCGGCCGAGGATCTTCACTCCGAACAGTTCCGCGGCCATGAGCGGAATGATCATGTATTCGCCGCCGAGGCCGAGGCCGAACAGCACCGCAAAGGCGTACAGGGCGGCGGGCGACCGCGCGAAGAAGAGCAGCGGAATCGATCCCGCGATCAGCACGTAGATGAGCAGCATCACGTGCTTGCGCGGGATCCGGTCGGCCAGCCATCCCATCAGGAGACGCCCGGCGATGCTGCAGGCGAGCACGGTGGAGGCGATGGAGGCCGCCGCGGTCTGCGAGAACTTGAGGTCGAGGCTGAGGAACAGTTTCAGGTGCTGGTTGGTGCCGCCGACGGCGCCGATCGAGCACATGCTACCAAGCGCCAGGAGATAGAACGCGGGGTTCCGGAAGAGATCGCCCATCGGCGTGACGGACGTCGGGAGCCCTGACCCTGTCCGGCCGCCGGCGTCCGGTTCGTCGCGCACGAAGTAGGCCATGGGCAGCGCCAGCGCAACGATCAGGATCCCGAGGACCTGCAGGGCGCCGCGCCACCCGAACGCGCTCACGAGGCGCGGCGAAAGAATCAGGACGAGATACCCGCCGATGCCGATACCGAGATAGGCGAACCCCATCGCCTTGCCGCGAGACGTGTCGAACCAGCGCGAGAGCAGCACCTGGTTGGGCAGCGGTCCACCGCAGACATAGCCCAGCGCGTTCAGGAGGTAGAAGGTGTAGAACATCCACAGCGACGTCATGTGCGCCAGTCCGATGAGCGCGATGCCGGCCATCAGGATGCCGGCCATCATCAATCGCCGCGGACCGAAGCGATCGATCACCCAGCCGGCCATGAAGCCGAACAGCGGCCCCACGAGGAGCTTGCTGAGCGCGTTGCCCGAGGTCACCTGCGCGCGCGACCAGCCGAAGTCCCGGACCATGAAGTCGTAGTAGAAGGGCAGACCGTAGAGCGCGAGCCCGACAATCGAAAAGAGCGCGACGAACGACGTCACCGCGACGTACTGCTGCCTAGACATCCCGGCATTCCAGGAGCCGCGCCGAGTGCGCCGGCATGTCCGCAATCGTGACGACATCCTGGCGGCCGAGCGCGGCGCCGCTCCAGAAGTCGGTGACCGTCGACGCGCGCGTGAGGCCCGCCGACAGCGTCACCGGCGCATCGGTCCAGTTGAACAGGCACACCATCCGCTTGCCTGGAAGCGTGACCGTGCCGACGCGCAGGTTCTCGTCTTCGAACACGGCAGGGACGCCCGTCGGCGGGAGCATCTGCTTCAGCATCGCCATCCGGGTGCCGGACATCACCGTGAGATCGTCGCCGGAGAGGAGCATACCGCCGGTGGCGTAGATGGCCGTCGCATGGAAGAGGAGCTCGTGGTCCGGCAGCTCACCGGTCAGGACGATCGCGTCCGGATCGTTCCACCACAACCGGCCGTTCTGCCAGTTGCGCAGCAGGTTCTGCTGCGCGGTAGTCTTGACGCGGTCCCAGGTCCGCTTGATGTCATTCGAGCTGCGCGATCCGTGGATCAGCCCCGCGGACGGCCAGATGGGATGATTGCAGCCGAGGATGAAGCTGTCGCCGGCGCCGCGCAGGATGGCCTCCATCCCCCGGCGGTACGCCTCGACGCGCGTCGCGCGCGGATCGCTGAATCGGCCGCCGTGGATCGCGCCCCAGAAGTTCGCGTCGAGCTTGAAGTAGGTCACGCCCCATTCCCGGCGCATCGTGTTGAAGACGTGCTCGAAGTGCGCGCGCACGTCAGGATGGGTGCCGTCGAGCACGTACCAGGGTCCTTTGCGCCAGCCGCCGAACGTGACCTTGTCGGATCGCAGCGGCGAGCCGTCGGCGTCCTTGACGAACCAGTCGCGGTGCCGCTGGAAGACGTGCGAGCCTTCTTCCGCGACGAACGGCGCCACCCAGATCGCCGGCTGGAAGCCTTTCTTCCTGATCGCGTCGAGTACCGCGCGCACGTCGCCCCCGAACGCCGTGCCGGTCTCGAGCCAGTCGCCCATCGCCGGCTGATACCCGTCGTCGATCTGCACGTAGGTGAGCCCGGGGATCTTCGTCGAGATGGCGTCGAGGTTGTCGAGCACCTGCGTCGCGGTGACCTTCGGGCCGAAGCAGTACCACGAGCACCAGCCGGTGGGCGGCGCCGCGGACCTGAGTCGCGGATGATTCGCTGACAACCGATCGCCGATGGTGCCGAGGGCCGCGTCGCGGCTCGGGCCCCAGAGGACGGTCAGGTCCTCCAACTGCCACGTTTCTCCGGGTGCGAGACTCAGCCCTTCCGCGTCGATGACGATCTGAACCGACGATGGCGGCCGGTGCCGGAACAGGCCCGCGAAGCGTCGAGTCGACGTAAAGCCCATCGCGCAGACGCGCGCGCCGTCGGCGCGCACGTCGGGCGGCGACAGCGTGATCGCGCCGAAATACGTCCGGCACCCCTCGGGCATCGGAAGCCTGTAGTGCTTCGCGTCCGTGTAAGAGCCGAGATCCGTGGGCGCGCCGAGCGTGCCGCCGGACTGGCTGAGCATCTGGAACGACTCGCCGTAGAACGCCGTCGCGGCCGGCAGCTCGAGCGACAGGTCGAAGATCACGATCTCCTTCACGGCGACCGGCCGGGGGCCGTGGTTGACGATGCGCGACCGGCAGATCTCTCCTGACCAGTCCCGGGTCAGCTCCACCGTCGACACATCCGCGTCGCCCGCGCCGACGACAAAACCGCGGGCCGACGTGACGCGTGTCTCGGCCGCGCGCGCCTGCGCCGGCGCGACGGGCGACCAGGCGCGCCAGAGCGGGACCGTCAGCGCGGCGCCGAGGAGCTCCCGCCTCGACAGCTCACGTGGACGAGATGGTTGATCGCTCACGGTAATGGTCCTCACTCGCCGCGCGCAGCCGCGCGGCGGCATCCTCCGGCGTCATGTCCCGCTGCGGGGTGCCGAGCATCTCGAAGCCCACCATGAACTTCCGCACCGTCGGAGACCGGAGCAGCGGGGGATAGAAGTGCGCGTGCAGGTGCCACTCGTCGTGCGCGTCGCCGTCGCACGGGCGCTGGTGGAACCCCATCGAATAGGGAAACGACGTCTCGAACAAATTGTCGTACCGCGTCGTCAGGCGCTTGAGCATATCCGCAAGCGCGTCGCGTTCGATGGTCGTCAGATCGTCGAGCCCGGCAATGTGGCGCCGTGGAAGCACGAGCGTTTCGAACGGCCAGACGGCCCAGAAGGGCACCAGCGCCACGAAGCCGTCGTTGTCGCAGACCGTGCGCTCGCCGCGCGACAGTTCCACCGCGAGATAGTCGCACAGGACACACGTGCCCCTGGACGCGCGATGCGCCCGGAAGGCGTCCTGCTCGCGCGCAGGTTCGTTCGGCACCGTCGCGGTCGCCCAGATCTGCCCGTGCGGATGCGGATTGCTGGCGCCCATCGCGGCGCCACGGTTCTCGAAGACCTGGACGTAGGCGATCCTGTCTTCCGCGCCGATGACGCGCGTTTCCTCGACCCAGACGTCCACCACGCCGCGGAGCGCGTGACGGTCCATCCGCGCCATCGTGAGATCGTGACGCGGCGAGAAGCAGACGACGCGGCACACGCCGGCCTCGGCCCGCGCGATCAGGAGATCGCCGACCGCCTGATCCGCGGGCGGAGTGGAGGGGAGCAGCGCCGGGAAGTCGTTATCGAAGACGAACGTCGAACGGTAGTCCGGGTTCACCAGTCCGCCGGCCCGCGAGTTGCGGGGACACAGGTAACAGGTCGGGTCGTACGGCGCCGTGTCCGCGTCCGGCACAGTCTCCACCTGCCCCTGCCAGGGCCGGGTGTTCCGCTGGGGCGAGACCAGAACCCACTCGCCGCGCAGCGGGTTGAAGCGCACGTGCGGCTGGCTCTTGAGGTCCCTCACGGGTCGCACCGTCCGGCGCCATCGGACGCCACGCACGTGTAGATGTCCGGCACGCGTCCCGTCGCCGCCTCGTAGAGCGCGCCGACGCCGGTCGTGAATGCCTTCGTGTGCTCCGCGCGGACGAGGTTGACGGTGCAGCCGCCGAACCCGCCGCCGGTCATCCGGGCGCCGATCGTGCCGTCCACGCGCATTGCGCTCTCCACCATCACGTCCACCTCGGGGGTGCTGATCTCGAAGTCGTCGCGCATGCTCAGGTGCGAGGCGCGCATCAGATCCCCGAGCGCGTCCACGTCGCCGGCCCGCAGCACCGCGGCGGCGGACTGGACCCGCGCGTTCTCCGTCACGACGTGGCGGCAGCGGCGGAACACGCGGCCGTCCAGCGCGTCGCGGTTCGCCTCCAGATCGTCGAGCGTCACGTCGCGCAGCGCGCGGATCCTCGGCAGCCGGATGGCGAGGGCGCGCACGCCCGCCTCGCAGTCGGCGCGCCGCTCATTGTAGCCGTCGGTCGCGAGCGCGTGCTTCGTCATCGTATTGCACACGATCACCGCGACGCCAGGGGGCACCGGCAGCCAGGCCGCGTCCAGCGTGCGGGTGTCGAGCATCAGGGCGTGGCCCGCGCGGCCGTGACACGCGATGAACTGATCCATCACGCCGCAGTGCGTGCCGGCGAATTCGTGCTCCGCCGCCTGGCAGGCGCGCGCCAGCGCCGTCCGATCGATCGCATGCCCCGCCTGGTCCAGCAGGGCATAGCCAACCGCCACCTCGAGCGCTGCCGAGGAGCTGAGTCCGGCGCCCATCGGCACGTCGGTCGTGATCGTCAGGTCCGCGCCCTTCAGCCGCCATCCCTGGCGCTCGAGCACCGCCGCGACTCCGCGGACGTAGTCGCTCCATGTGCCGAGGGGACCGTCCCC
>WNFM01183224.1_pt1 | contig 12317 bp, 10 predicted proteins | sample 5400271 | NCBI WGS metagenome assembly WNFM01 (sample SAMN13153352, study PRJNA577476) | soil metagenome | isolation source: 60 cm saprolite on Douglas fir-dominated hillslope | place: USA:California | collected 2013-09-17 | reverse complement strand
TGAAATAGATGGCTTGCCATGCGATACTCATGGCAAGCCATCTAAAGGACGTTGCCATGCCGAAGCCGCTCGTCGCCCGCATCCACGTCGCTGCCGCCATCGGCGCGATCATCGTGATCACGACATTCCTTCTCTCTAGCTGGGCCACCGAGCTGATCGGCGGTGCCGGTGACATCCGCGTGCTGAGGCACGCCATCCTGCTCGGGCTGCCGCTGATCATCGCCTGCCTGGTTACCGCGGGCCTCACCGGCCAGCGCCTGGCGGGCGGCTCCCGGTCCGCCGCCGTGCGCCGCAAGCAGCGACGCCTGCAGGCCGCCGCCGCAGCCGGGCTGCTGGTGCTGGTCCCCTGCGCGCTGATCCTCAGCCACCTGGCCGCTGCCCCTGCCACCGGCGGGGCGTTCACCGCCCTGGAGATCACCGAATCCGTCTTCGGCACCGTCAACCTGTCACTGCTTGCACTGAACTTCCGCGACGGGCGCCGCATGACCCGCCGCCGCAGGACAGCCCGCCCGGCGCGCTTGGCTGGCAGCAAGCCAGCGCCCATGGCGGACAATAAGCTGTGACCACTGCACCGCTGCGGCCAGCGTCTTCCGTCGGCTATCAAGTCAACCGGCTCGCCCGCCTCTTCGAGGCCGCGCTGCGCCAGCGCATCGCCGCGCACGGTGTCGTACCCGGGCAGTTCCCGGCACTGCTCGCCCTGTTCGAGCACGACGGCCGCACGCAGCGCGAGCTGTGCGATGTCGCCAGCGTCGACCAGTCGACGATGGCCAAGACCCTGGCCCGGATGAGACGCGACGGACTCGTCCGCGAAGAACCCGATCCCAGCGACGGCCGCCGCATCCGCTACCACCTCACCCCGCACGCCCGCGCCCTGGAACCCGAGCTGGCAGCCGCAGGCCACGACGTCATCGCCCAGGCCACCAGGGGAATCCCGGCTGCCAGGCTCGCCGCCTTCAGCCAGACGCTCACCGAAATGGCCAGCAACCTCACCGCCGATCTCCTCACCTGACCCGCACCCATCCCCGCATGGTCGGTGCGCGACATCTGCCCAGGGCGCCGGACCGCTCAGTGACGCCGGAGTTGCCAGGAACTCCGGGCACGACCGCCATCACACCAGAGCCGGCTAGCTCAGACAACGACACACGTCCGGCTCTGCCGCTGACACGCCCTCCCACGCAGCGCGAGCCATCGGCATCAAGATGGATACTGGTCGTGGCAATGCGTACACCGTGAGATGTCCTCCGGCCCACGGTTGCCGCGGGAACGCGGGTAAGGGAGGTGGGCGGATGCAAGCAGCCGTCGGAGACCGCTTGCACGTGCATGGCAACACCGTGGGCCAGCCCGAGCGGACGGGCGAGATCGTCGAAGTCCGCGGAGCGGGCGGCGAGCCGCCATACCAGGTGCGTTTTGACGATGGTCACACGAGCCTGGTGTTCCCAGGCCCGGACGCGGTCATCGAGCATCCCCGCAGGAGGCCCAAGAAAGGCCCGCCAGAGACTAATTAACCCAATGCGAGCAGGTACACGCCGACCGACTCATAGCAATGCGCGCTCATGCCGCCGACCGCGTAAGGCCCCACCTCGAGCGCTTCCCGGAAAGCGTCGGCATCTGCCGCGAGTCGAGCAGACGCCTGCTTCCTGGGGGAACAGCTGCGCGGCTCTCGTTGTGAGGAGGTAGTCGACCATCTGCGCCTCATGGCGCGGCGAATTCAGGCCAACCGGAGCGGCCTTGAGACGCCAGTACAGCTGGCGGATGCCTCGCTCGGAGTGTTGCTGGGCCAGCTGCTGGGCCTCCTTCAGTGTAAAGAGCCAAGCCGTGTCCGTGTCGAGCGCGACGAACGCAAGCAACTGCGCTGGGCATTGATCAGGGAAGTACCAACCCCGCGATAGCGGGCCAAGTCCACCCGCTAGCTTGGGCCCATGTTGGTCTGTAACTGGATAGGTTGCGACGCCGGAATGTCAGGCGAGATGCCTCCGGCGATCTGGGGAGCTGGCCCGGCGTGTCCTCTTGATTAATTTCCGCCGACGGTGATCATTTAGGTTTCGTGCCCGGTGTTCCGTCTGTCCCGGATGATGCGGCTGCCTTGCGTGCGGCCAATGCCCGGCTGCGGCAGGTGATCGAGGCCAAGGACATCGAGGTCGGCATGCTCCGGGAGCAGCTTGTGGTCCTGCGGGCTGAGGTGGCCGGGCTGCGGGCCCGGCTCGTGGCGAACTCGCGGAACTCCTCGAAGCCGCCGTCATCGGAAGGCCTGGCCAGGCCGGCGCCGAAGTCGCTGCGGGGAAAGTCCGGCAGCCGGGCGCGACGCTGGAGATGACCGCGGACCCGGACGCGGTGATCTGCCATGAGCCGCGCGGCTGCGCGGCGTGCGGAGGCGGCCTCGCCGGGGCGCCGCAGGCCGGGATGGAGCGGCGGCAGGTGACCGACCTGCCGCCCGGTATCCGGGCGCTGGTCACCGAGCACCGGCTGATCTCCCGGCGCTGCTCGTGCGGCACGGTGACCGCGGCGCCCGCGCCGGCCGGGGTGGCCGCCCCGGTCCAGTACGGTCCACGGATCGCGGCGGCGTGCGCGTACTTGTGGCACGGGCAGTTCCTGTCCCGGAACCGGACCTGCCAGGCGATGGCCGAGCTGTTCGGCGTCCCGGTCTCCCCGGGCGCGGTGGCCGGAATGGTCACCCGGATCGCCGGAGCGCTCGGCGCCCCGCTGGAGGCGATCCGCCAGGCGGTCGCCGGCGCCGGGGTGGCGCATTTCGATGAGACCGGGTTCCGGGTTGCCGGGAAGCTCGCCTGGGTCCACTCGGCCTCCGCCGGGAACCACGTGCTGATCACCGTCCACCAGAAGCGGGGCACGAAGGGCATGGAGGCCGCCGGGGTGCTCCCCGCATTCGCCGGCATCGCTGTCCACGACGCGTGGGCGGCGTACGACACCTACGCCGGCGTGGCCGGGCACGCGCTGTGCAACGCGCACGCCCTGCGAGAGCTCCAGGCCGTGATCGACGCGTCTGCGCCTGGCCAGTGGTGCTGGGCCGGGCAGGCCGCAGACGCCCTGAGGAACATGAAACGCCAGGCAGACGCCTCCCTGGCCGTCGATGGCACCCTCGATCACCTTGACCCCGCCGCCATCACCGCCGCCCGGAGCCGCTACCACTCCGCCGTTCTGATCGGCGAGAAAGAAACCTCTGCTCGCGCCGGGCCGCTGATGAGCAAGCACCACGCTCTCGCCCGGCGCCTCCGCCAGCGCGAGGACGACTACCTCCGGTTCACCCGCGACACCCGCGTGCCGTTCGACAACAACGCGGCCGAGCGCGAGATCAGGATGGGAAAGCTGCGGATCAAGGTATCCGGCTGCATGCGGTCAATGACCGGCGCCCAGAACTTCTGCGCCATCCGTTCCTACCTGGCCACCGCCGCCAAGAACGGCATCGGCATGCTCAACGCCCTCACCCAAGCCGCCACCGGAGCGGCCTGGATACCCGCAGCGGCATGACAACGGAACAGGCCACCTATCCCGTTACTCAGTGTCAAGCCGCAGTTAACAAAGAGTTTGCCGGCTCGCTCCAGTCACCATGGTCACCGGCCACATATCCGGCATCCGGAATGATCGCCGGTAGGTCCTTGCCAGAACGGGCCGTGACCTGCTCCCTCCCATGGCGCCTGGCGAGCCCAGGTGTATCCCGCGGTTACCAGGCCGACGGTGTCGAACGGCTCAAGCCGGTTTCCTGAGGTATAGACGTAGCTCTGGGGCAGCGTCTTACGGAAATCGGCCGATTCTGGATCGTCGAGACAGCTCAGGTAGGCACGGAGTTCAGCAGCCCAGCCCTCGTCACCAGAAAGCCAGGTCAGTTCCTCGGTCCAAACAGCGAGGTAAGCGTTCTTCACCGCACCGATGTAGCCCAGCCACAACTCGGACATGTCCCCGAACACTTCGGGCCACCGGTGGCTCCAATCCTCCAGCCGAGTACGCGAACGCTCGATGCATTCACTTCTGGGCTGGACGACGGTCGTGTAGGGGGAGCCGTCGTGGAGACCCGGCCAGGTCACCAGGCCATCAGTGCCAAAGAGCGAGAGCCATAGGATCGGTACAGAATAGTTCGCTCCAAGCAAGGCACCGCGGAAATATCTTCCGTCGTGGTCCCACGGGGGATCGGTCGAGTCCAGAGCCAGAAGCAACGCACGGTTGGCCACCCACTCAGCTTAGAAGTTTGCCCGCATCGCCGGTACGTCCAGAATGTGCTGCCAGTCGTGTCCGTCCTCCTGATAGGTGACGGCAAGAAGATGCGCGGCGCGAGGAGGACGGCCTGGCCGGTTGGTGCTGGCGCGCCGCCTGGGACGCCGTCGGAGCGGGGACCGCCTGCCTGCGGCAGCGGGGGTGCCGACCGGCGGCAGCGCGGCAGGCTGCCGCCCCGGAGTAGGCGCATCCCCTTGCTGCCCGCCTGGCTGCGGCGCTGCCCCTGCCCTCCAGTTCGTGGTCCCCTCGGCGGCTTTCGCGTCGTCGCACCTTCCCCGAGCCAGGTGCGGCCCGGCTGGAAGCCGTAGAGAAAGCTCATTACATCCTGCGGATGGTCGCGCTGCGTGAAAATCCGGTCCGGTGCGGTCTGAGCGGGCTGAGGCTGCTGCCGCGTTACGGCGGGGTTTGTACTGGGCTGGGCGCTCGCGGGGTGGGACGGTATGGGCGGGCGGCCCGTGACGCCGCACAACTTTGGGACGCGAACCTGTTAGAAAGCCTGGCGCCGGGGTCTTGACCTGAAGGTCGCGCACTGTCGCCTTGAGCACGCCGGTCAGTATTCCGGGCCTGGTGCCCGCCGACCGGGACCCCCGGGCCGCCCGCTTCTATCCCACCGGTCAAGCATAGGAGGTGACCGCGGTGAGCAAGGTGAAACCGCAGGTTCTCGACGACGAGGAACACGAGCGGGTGCGCAAGCGGGTCGCCGCGGTCGACGTGGCGAAGGACACCGGGATGGTATGCACCCGGCTGCCGCACCCGTCCCGGCGCCCGGCAAAGCACGGTCTGGACGGTCAAGGCCCGGATGGCCGCGATCCGCACGCTGGGCCGCCAGCTCAGCCGAGACGGCATCGAGGTCGTAACACTGGAGTCCACCAGCGACTACTGGCGGATCTGGTTCTTCGTGCTGGAGGCGTGCGGGCTGGCGGTCCAGCTGGTCAGCGCGGCCCAGGCCAAGAACCTGCCCGGCCGCGACAAACTGGACGCGATGTGGCTGGCCCGGCTGACCGAGATGGGACTGCTGCGGGCGTGCTTCGTGCCGCCCAAGGCGATCCGGGACCTGCGCGATTACACCCGGATGCGGGCCCGGCTGACCCAGGAGCGGACCCGCTGTTTCCAGCGGCTGGAAAAGCTGCTGGAATCGGCCCTGGTCAAGGTCTCATCCGTGGCCAGCAAGCTGACCAGCATCTCGGCGCAGGACATGATCAGGGCGATGGCCGCCGGGCAGCGCGCCCCGTGGGTGCTGGCCAGCCTGGCCCGCACCAGCATGAGAGCCAAGCGCGAGGAGCTGGCCGGGGCGCTGGACGGCATGTTCGATGACCACCACGGCGGGCTCGCCGGCCTGCTGCTGGACCAGATCGGCTTCCTGGACGAGCGGATCAAGGCGCTGTCCGCCCGGGCCGCCGGGCTGGCCGCGGCGATGCCCGCCGCCTGGGGCGTGAACGGCGACGGGACCACCGGCCCGAACGCCGGCGCCGGGCCGGACGCCGCGGTGCTGCCCGCCGTGGCCCGGCTGGCGGAGATCCCCGGCATCAGCCCCGACCTGGCCCGGGCCATCATCGCGGAAATAGGCCTGGACATGTCCCCGTTCCCCACCGCCGCCGACCGCACCCGGACTGGCAAGAAGGTCAGGGTGACACCTGGCTGCGCAGCGCCCTCGGCCAGGCCGCCAACGTCGCCGCCCGCACCCAGACCTTCCTCGGCGAGCGGTACCACCGCATCGCCCGCCGCCGCGGCAAGACCAAGGCCCAGGTCGCAGTCGCCCGCTCCATCCTGGTCATCACCTGGCACCGGCTCGCCGACCCCGCCGACCGGTTCACCGACCTCGGCCCCGGCTACTACCAGGCCCGCACCGACAAAGACAAGAAGATCAAAAACCACATCCGGCAGATCGAAGCGCTCGGCTTCACCGTCACCCTCACCAAGGCCGCGTAACCCACACCGCCCTGACCAGGCCCGATCACCACCCCAGGCCCGGGTCCGCTGCCGCGCGCCCATTTCCGGCAGATTATTTTCCGGTCAGTTGTCACAGTCGCAGCACAAACAGCGGCACAAACAGCGGGGCACGGGGCACGGGGGCACGGGGGCATCGCGCGGCAGAGCAGGGTGTCCGTCAGGCCTCACCTGGCACTCGACAGGAGGGTGTCCGTTTGGGGCATGGGGCAACGGGGCACGGGCACCGCTCGGGCAGAATCCGTGAAGCAAGGTGGGCCGCTTCGAGCCGTCCGAGTGGAGCCAGGCCAGGCCGTCCTAACCAGCTAAGGCTTTGGCCCAAGCCGTGCCGTTCCAATGCAGGATCAGCGTGTTGGACACCGCGGTGTCGTAGAACCCGACCGCCCAGGCGTCGCTGCCCGACACGGCGCTCACCTCATAGAGCTCGGTGGCGGTGGGGCTGGGGTTGGGGCTGTTGATCTTCGACCAGGCCGTGCCGTTCCAGTGCAAGATCAGCGAGCGGGCCACCCCGGTGGTGTTCCAGTAGCGCCCGGCCGCCCAGGCGTCGCTGCCCGAGCGGGCGCTCACCCCTTCGAGGAAGTTGAGGTCGTTCGGGTTAGGGGTGGGGCTGTTGATCTTCGACCAGGCCGTGCCGTTCCAGTGCAGGACCAGCGTGCGGGACGTCCCCGGGTTGAGGGAGGAGCCGTCGTCCCCCACCGCCCAGGCGTCGCTGCCCGAGCGGGCGCTCACCCCCGCAAGGCCGTTCAAGCCCGAACCGGGGCTGGGGCTGTTGACCGTCGACCAGGCCATGCCGTCCCAGTGGAAAATCAGCGTGCCGGACCTGCCGCCGTCGCTGGGGATGCTGTGGGACCCGACCGCCCAGGCGTCGCTGCCCGACACCGCGCTCACCCCGTTGAGGCCGCCATATACGCCCGGACCGAGGCTGGGGGTCTTGACCTGCGTCCAGGCCGTGCCGTTCCAGTGCACGGTCAGCGTGTTGCTGTCGTAGTTCCCGACCGCCCAGGCGTCGCTGCCCGAGCGGGCGCTCACCCCGAACAGGTAGTTGTTACCAGGGCTGGGGTTGGGGCTGTGGACCTGCGCCCAGGCCGTGCCGTTCCAGTGCAAGATCAGCGTGTCGTACGCCCTGGCAGGGCCGTTCCAGTACCACCCGACCGCCCAGGCGTCGCTGCCCGACACCGCACTCACCCCGAACAGCTCGGCGTCGCTCGAGCTGGGGCTGGGGCTCTTGACCGTCGACCAGGCCGCGCCGTTCCAGTGCAAGATCAGCGTCTTGAACACCCCGGTGCTGTTCTGGCGGCCGACCGCCCAGGCGTTGCTGCCCGACACGGCACTCACCCCATAGAGCTCGTTGAAGCTCGGGCTGGAGCTGGAAGTCACCGCGGCAGAGGCTCGGCCAGTCGCTGGCACCGCGGCCGCCGCCCCGGAAGCCGCCATCCCCCCCAGACCGGCAGCAAGCCCGCCGGCTGCCACGAGGATGACTACGCGCCTGCTGGCACGTCCCATCGCGCCCTCCTCGCATGTGACTCGGGGAACAGCGTCCGTCTCACGTATGCACCCTGCCATGGACACCAGGCAATTGCCAGGAACCACTTGACATTCTGCCCCGCGCTCGCCGGCGAAGAGGCTGCCGATCCAGGTCTGCACGACGCTGTCCTGCAGCTGATCCACGGTGGCGACCTGGATCACGACTACGGCACCTAGCCGGGCCGGGGCCGTCAACATCGCCCGGTAGCGTCTCCCCGCCACGGCACCGGTAAGACTGTGGCTGGCGATTGCCCGGGGAACCCCCGGCATGGACGCGCCGCGCGCTGATGCAGTGGAAACCTCTGGGGAATGTAAAGGATCAAGTGAGGCCGATCCGTCAAGAATCAAGTGAGGCTAGGCAACGGCACAAACAGCGGCACACTGGTGTCATCTGGTGCTTGACAACACGCGCCTGTGCATGCCCGAGCCGTGAGGCGCACGCTAGGGCTACCCGGGTTGGTGCCCCTGTCTTGGCCCGGTGGGGTGGGCCGACCCGCAAGATTATCAGCCACGCTGGCGCGCATCGCAGGGCCTTCCGCTCTGCGGAAGGCAGAAGACGTACAGCAGGGCGGCGGGCTCTAGCCTGGCCGTACGGGACCGCACGCCCGCGGGGGTGCCCTTGCCTGGCTGCCCCGGCCGCGCACTTGGAGGCACCGTGACCAACCGCCAGGCCCGCGGCGTCACGGCCGTGCTGGTCCACGGCGGATTCCTCGGGCCGTGGATCTGGGCGAACACCGTCGAACTGCTTGAAGCCCGCGGGGTCCGGCCGGTCACCGTGGACCTGCCCAGCAGCCAGGACGGCGGCGATCGCCTGGCCGATCTGCACGACGATGCCGAGAGGGTCCGCGACGCTCTCAACGGCTGCACCGATGTCGTGCTCTGCGGGCACTCCTACGCCGGTGCCGTGATCAGCGAAGCGGCGGCCGGGCCGCACCGGGCAGTACGTCATCTGGTATTCCTCGCCGCCGCTGTCCCGGACGCGGGAGACAGCCTGGCAAGCCTGGCCGAGACGGCCGCCAAGAACAATCCAGCCGGAGCGCAGGAAGAATCAGACGGCGAGGAAATCGAGATGCGCGCGGACGGCCGCATGGTCATGCGCCCCCAGAGCGCTCGCGCTGCGCTGTTCCACGACTGCCCGCCCGACCGCGCCGATACCGCGATCGCGCTGCTGCGGCGGCAAACCCCGGCCACGGGCACGCAGCCAGTCACCGTGGCCCCCTGGCGCGACATTCCGTCCACCTACGTCCGGTGCAGCCAAGACCGGCTGCCCTACGAACTCGTCAGCCCCGCCTACTGGGAGCACGCAAGCCACGTACTCACCCTGCCCACAGGGTCGCTGAACTGCTGTGGTCGGTCATCAGCAGCGCTTGGCCACAACCTATCCAGTATACGTTGGTCTTTACCTGCACTGTGCTTGCTGATCGGTCCCCGGGGGCGTACACCACCAGATCGACCCCAGCATCGGTGGTCATCCGCGCACTATCGATTCCCATCTTGAGCAACTGATACTGCACAAGCAGCTCGCCGGCGGCGAGATCACGCCCACCTTGAAGCTCAAGCGCCGGCCGATCATAGAGAAATACGCCGAGGTCATCGACTCGATGTACGCCACGGTAGCCCAGCGGGCCTGATTTCACGCACGTCAGCCACCGAGCCTTGGACCCGCCGCAGCGGCGAATGCGCAAGGAAACCACAACTGCCGACGCAGGACAGCAACGGCTGCGGGCAGGATCGCAGAATGCCCGATCTGCGTGACGACAGCCATCAGTCGGTCGCCAGCACGGCAAGTACAGATCTGCGGTTCTCGTACGCGGTTGGCCAGAGCTGCGAACGGCACCGCCCAAGTACAGAACGAGCCGTCTGGTTTGGTAGGAGCGGCCGCCCTGCTGCGAGAGTCGGCCGCCTTAGCTGCGCAAAGGCAGCCACTTATATCTTCGGGGGAAGCTCCGCGCCGTCCGGCCGATGCCACCGCGGCCCTGTCCCGGCGGGGCCGCTGTACGGAGATGGCCGCGAACCTGCGGGTTGAGCAGGTGCAGGGCAAGGGTCAGCTGTCGCGGGGTGGCGCGCCTTCGGCGAGGCGGCGGTGGTGTTCGGCGAGATGTTCTAGCGAGGTGGATTCCGCGCGGAGCCAGTGAACGCGCCCACCAGATCGTAGCCGGGAGCCGTGCCCGTGCCGTCTTTCGTACGCCTCAGTGCTTAGGGTGCGAAGTTATAGAGGCCCTTGGTCTCGGTGGCGACGAAGAGGGTGCCTTGGGCGAAGACCGGCTGGCCAAAGACGCGGCTGGAGCCCACCGGGAGGGTCTTGAGGATGGCGCCGGTGGCGGCATTGATCAGGTAGGCGCCGGGGGTGTTGCCGGCTGGGCAAATGTACGTGCCTGCGGCGAGCACCCCGGCGCTGTCGAGCGAGGGGGTGCCCATCACCGCGCAGGGCAGGCCGGTCTGCCAGATGTAGGCGCCGGTTGCCGGGTTGACCTGGCGGACCGATCCGCCGTAGCTGGTGCCGCCGATGGTGGTGGGATCGCCGCCGACGTAAAGGGCGCCGGCCTGCCCGTTCCAGACGGCGCTGGCCAGGCACGAGTCGCCCGATTGCGAGGGGGCGCCGATCGCGTCTGTCCACAGCGGGGTGCTGCCCAGCGGGTTTGCGGCAAGGGCGTAGTACCGGCCGTTCTTGTTGCAGGCGCCCACGTCGGGCGGCGGGCTGCCGCTGCCGAACAGGGTCGGTGAGGAGCCGAAGTCCCAGTCATGGCCGTGGCCGGCCGTTCCCGGTGCCCGCCACGCCTGAAGCAATGCCAGGGAGGAGGACAGGTGCACGATCGACAGCGAGTGCCCGATCTGGTTGGCGGAGGGGCAGGTGTTGATGGTGGGATCGCACTCGTTGCCGGTCGACACCCAGACGTCGCTGCCGCTGGAGGTAGCCGCGGCGCTCGACCAGATGCTGCCGCCAAGCGACCCGCTGGGCACCGTGTGCCAGGTGCGCAGCACCTGACCGGTGTGCTGGTCGAGTTCGACGAGCCCGCCGCGGATCAGCGGCTTGTCGCAGCTCGACGACAGGCCGGCGTAAATATGGCCGCCGGCCAGCGTCGGCGACGACCAGTTGTAGTAGGCGTCCGGGCTGGAAAGGCTCGGCGGCCCGATCTCGGTCTTCCATATCAGCGCGCCGGTCGCGGCGTTCCGCGCATACAGATAGCGAGCGCCCGACACATAGACGGTGCTGGTGCCCGTCACCGGGTCTGGCTGGACGGCGGCGGTCGAGGTGATCCCGCGTGCCGGGCAGGTCACGTTCGGCTCGGTGTCGAGCTGGCGGCTCCACACCACCGCACCCGTCGCCTCGCTCAGCGCGTAGAACCCGCCGCTTTCAGCGCCGATATATACCCGGCCAGCCGCCACGGTCGGGCTGGCCTCCAGGCGGGGCGGCGGCTTGCCCGTCACGGCCGACGGCTGCCAGTGCCACACCTGGCTGGCAGAAGCCGCGTTGGATGGGGTGAACGCCGTTGCCAGGCTCACCGAACTGTGCTGAGGCCCCTGCAGGTACTGCCGCCAGTTAAGTCCCGCCCCAGCCGCAGGGGCCGCAGACGCTGGCCTGGCAACCGCGGCCGGCGCCGACAGCAGCAAGCCAGCCAGTCCGAACATCACGAACAGGGCACGGAACCTCATAAAACTAGCCGACTGGTACATTGCGCATCTCCCTCAGCGCTGATACGCCGGACAGCGCCCGAGTATCCGCTCGGCGGCCAGACGGCGCTACCGTCCCGCCGGTATCAATCATGTGACCGTTGAGAGCCTCCTGCCCGGCACGTCGAGCTCCGGCCGGCACCGGGGCCACAGCACCCGGTATGAAACGTCGCCGCTTCCCAGGGTGGCGGGGCCATTCAGCGCGGCGGTGTAATGGCTCCGCTACCCGGCTTGGCCCTCGCGCAAGGAACGACATCACATAAGCTCAGCGCCACCTGAAAAGGCGCTGCAGCGACCGCTCCTGGGCCACATCAGCGAAGCGCCTTTCGCCCACGCTTGGCTAGCAGCTGCTTCCGATCTGGGCAGAATCGGGTGCCAATCAGCCGTGCGGGCAACGAGCAGCCATACAGATCAGCCCAATCTATATGGCCCGAGTCTTGATCAACCTCGAGCCCAACAGCCGCTCGCGGCGGCGGCACTGCGCGCGGCCGCCAGGGGCGAGTCGACCACGCTCCGCGTTCAGTGTCAGGCGCAGGCCAGCAGTGCACAGGCAACGCGAGCTCTTGCAACGATGGGCTCGGTCGCGAGGATCAGGTCGCCTCATTGCCGAGCCCGGCCGACATGAGCCGTGTCGTCTCGACGTACCTCATCGCGGCAGATGAGCGCGCAACCGATGCGGACTGTGGCGAGCCGCACCGGCTGGACCTTCACGCGTCAATGTCGTTGGTCACGGACGTAGTAGCTGCCCTGTGCACCGTCGAAGCGGCCTGACTCACGACAGGACCGGCGGAAAGCGGCGGCCTGAGCCGCATGGGCACGGGTCGTTGCGGCCGAGCTTTTCGACGAGCTCTTTTGTCGACGCCGACGACGCGGTCGCCGCGCTTGACACGGGACTCGCTAGAGGGAACCCCCGGCGGCGTTTGCTCGTCGGTTCAAAAGGACGCCTGGGT